>Ga0326509_1000107_pt1 | contig 10967 bp, 20 predicted proteins | sample 2_2465_0518_FD_203650 | JGI IMG/M metagenome (GOLD analysis project Ga0326509, IMG submission 203650) | Metatranscriptome of bovine rumen microbial communities from UC Davis, California, United States - 2_2465_0518 (Metagenome... | ecosystem: Host-associated > Mammals > Digestive system >... | reverse complement strand
CGCTAATTGATAAACGAATGGAGGTGAATACATGTTTCCAAATTTACAAGCAGAGCAAAAGAGAATGAACATGACTAATCAGCAAGTAGCTGACGAAATCGGAATGAGCCGCGTTACTTACGAGAGCAAGAAAAAGAGCGGTAGTTTTACCGTTTCGGAATGCGTGAAGCTGTGCAGCCTGTTCCGTTCTACTTTTGAATATCTTTTTGACACCACGCCGCTTGTCGGCAATATCTAACCCGTGACACAATGGGCGCGCCTCGCATTATGGACGCTGGTTGCGGCATTGACCGCGTAAAGTTAACCACCAGTGACTTGTCTGGTTAAGGCGCTTGGCGGGAACAAACGATAGGAGGTTACCCATGGCAACATTGAAAATCATTGACCGCAAGGATGGCACAGCATGAAATCCCATTATATTATCGAAACGATTTATCAGGAAGCTCAGACGCGCAAAGACATCAAGGCGCTGTACGGCGACGAAAGGCAGGCTAAGGGCTTTGCAATGAAATTATACGACCGCCTGCGCAACAGGGGCTGTACCAACATCAGGGTCACTGTACTGCGCGCCGGAGAGCTGACCTTTATCTGCAAATTCGGAACATAAAGGAGGTTAACACATGGCAAATGAATCCGTGCACATCGAGCTGAACAAGCTGCCGGCGCACGAAAGCGACACCTTGTGTCGGACTGTCACGGCGGCGGTTCACCGTTTGCTGCAAGACCCGAAAAACAAGGAGGATTTCGAGCGGTGGAGAAAGGCGAGAGCACGCACATGAAGAAGTACAAGCACGATTACGACCATAACGGCGTAGTCGGACTGAAAATCAAAAAGCTGCCGTATACAGAGCCGCCGCCGAAATGCGAGCGCAACGGCAAGAAATGCGGGCATTGCCGACCGTTCATGGGCTTCGGCGGCGGGTATTTCTGTCACTATTCGCTCGACACGGACAGGCTGAAAGGTAGAGTGGAGGGCGACATTTGCCCGCATTACACGGAAAAGAGGTGTTTGACGATGAACAATTATCAGGAAGCGCGGCGAAATGAAAATGACCTTCGGGCAGAAGCTGCGCCGGTTCCTTCACCGTTTCAGACTGACAGCGGATCACTGGTTTGACAAAGCCGCACAGATCGCGCTCGGCACCGACGTCCCCGCAAGTGAGATCGAGTACATCGGGCTGTTGGAGGAACATGTATGAGCACAAAGAAAAATACCGCCGAGAGCGGCAACTCCCGAGCGGTACACAGGTTAATATACTATTTCTATCTTAACACGAACGATTGAGAAAATCAAGGAGATCATGAAACATTACGGAGATATCAAACAAATCAACGGTTCTGATGTTCCTCCCGTCAACGTCATTATCGGAGGTTCACCGTGTCAAGACCTGTCTGTCGCGGGAAAGCGCGCCGGTCTGAGCGGTGAACGGTCAGGGTTATTTATGGAACAAATCAGGATCATCAAGGAAATGAGGAAAAGCGATGAACAAAATGGACGATCTTCAATTGACGCTCGACCCCGCTATATGGTCTGGGAAAACGTCCCCGGTGCGTTCAGCTCTAACAAAGGGCAGGACTTCAAAGCCGTCCTCGAAGAAACCGCGCGGATTGTCGAAAAAGAGCTGCCCGATATACCTGTCCCTGAGGAGGGGTGGCATTACTCAGGCGTTATCATGGGAAACGGATTCAGCATTGCTTGGCGAGTTTTTGACGCACAGTTTTGGGGAGTCCCCCAACGTCGTCGTCGAATCGCACTTGTCGCAGATTTTGGAGGCTGCACCGCACCCGAAATACTCTTTGAGCGCAAAGGCGTGTCAAGGTATACTCCGCCGAGCGGAACGCCGTGGGAAACCTTTGCCGCCGCTGCTGTTGAACACTTTGGCGGAGCAAATCAAAAGAGAGGAAACGGAGACGGACAAACTGGTCCGACCATGACAGGAGACCACGAGAACCGCGTACCGGATTACACAAGCCTTGTTTGTACTAGGGGGGGCTGAGAGTGGCAGGATTTAAGTACGGAGCAGGCACAGAATCAGACATAGCTTACCGTGAAGAACAGTCACCAACACTATTGGCAGGGCAGAACGACGCGGCAACGGTAATAGCAACAGTTGAAAATGGGGGGGGGGCAGACTCTCCCATAGATGTATCGGGCTAGACCTACATACATGTAGCATTACAGGAGATAAAACCATGACAATGACAGCTTCAAAAGCAGACGCGCAACATGTTCCGTCAGCAATCTGCGTTCGGGAACGCTGCGGCTGCGATGGGGGGGAAAAAGGGTGTTTGATTCAAAACGAAAGGAGCGGTACTTTGGCGGCTAATAATGACCAATTCGTTTGCGCTCTCGACCGTGCTTCCTTCAATCAGGGTGAAAATGCTCAATTTGACCCCGAAATATCCGAAAGTGGCATAAACAGCACTTTGACCTCAAAGGGGCCGAGTGCCGTGTGCGAGAGTGTTGTCAGAAGATTAACACCGCTCGAATGTGAACGCTTGCAGGGCTTCCCTGATGGTTGGACAGACATCGGAACGGAATACATCGGCACCGACGGCAAGAAACGCAAGGTGTCGGACAGCGCCAGATATAAGGCTTTAGGCAACAGCATAGCGCTCCCACCGTGGGCGTGGTTGCTTGAAAGATTATCATTCTGCTGCGGCGACGACCGCACCATGGCAAGTCTGTTTGACGGAATCGGCGGTTTTCCGCTAATTTGGGAAACGCTCAACGGTGAAGGTTCATGTTTGTGGGCTTCCGAAATAGAGGAATTCCCGATTGCGGTCACAAAGCTGCGTTTCGGAGAGGATTAAGGAGCAAACAGATGTACATATGCCGAGAATGCGGTGAGGTTTTTGACGAGCCTGCCGTGCAGAGAGAAACACACGACTGGTTAGACAGCTCACCCTCTGAGGAGTGGGCGGTCTGCCCGAATTGCAGTAGTTCAGACTATTCCGAGGCGGTTCAGTGCGGCGAGTGCGGAGAATATTTCAGCGAGGAGGACACGGACGAGTTTGTTGTGTTTTCGCCCGAGGCGGCTGATTCCGATTTTCCGCACGTTGTCTGCAATGGCTGTCTGCATGACTACTGCGTTGAGAATTTCACATAAGGAGGAAAAAATTGAAACTGACAAGAGAGGAGGCAATCCGAAAGCATAGGGAGCTATGGAATTGGATTGCGTACGCCCGAATAATTGCCAACCTCCCCGAGAGGAGCGACGCATGAAAGCGGTAAACGGCGTTGAGTGGTTCGCGGTCTTTCAAGCCAACCCCGACAAACTAAAGTTGTTTTTCCCGAACGGTGAGGTTTGCTGTGCTAACTGCGAATGGCTATACAACGAGCACGGCTTAAACCGCTCACGCTGCCGCCAGACAAACGAAATCATAAACTATCCGAATTACCCTGCGCTCCCCGAAAGTTGCCCGTTTGAGCCTACAGGGGAGATAAGAGGGCATTGCTACAAGGGGGGGGAAGAATGACAACTGAGGAAAAGCGAGAAATCGTACGGAAATGCTGTGAGAATAATACTTGCGAATGTTGCGAAATCTTTAACCTTTGCCGTGTATTGCTGCCTACCGTTTCACCCCGAGGTGACCAAATAAGCCCTGAAGTGATCGAACAACTTTACGACGAACTTAAAGGAGGAAAAACCATGAAACCCGAAACCACAGAGAACAACACAATCACAATCAGCCGCAGCGAATACGGCAGACTGAGAACAGCCGAAGCCGAGTTGGAGGCAAAGCAGAGAGAAAGTAGCAACACGGTCACTCTTGACCGCTCGGAGTACAACATGCTTATCAAGGCGCAGGGCTTGCTCGACCTTATCCGCTCGACCTACAAGAATGCCGCAGCCGATTACAGGCTTTGCGAATTTCTTGATATTATTTTCAAGGATGAGGAGGAAAAGTAAATGAGTGATATCACTTTCAGGGCACTCAGGGCTGACGAAGTAGAATGCCGCGTCAATATGATTAAAGACAGCGGCTTGTCCCTTCTGCTTTATAAAGACGCCCGGTGCGATATGAATATTCTTGACGAAACCGTAGGCGCAGAACGTTGGCAGCGCAAGCACTACGAGTGCAAAGGAAACATGTATTGCTCCGTCGGTATTCAATTTGAGCAAGAATGGGTATGGAAAGACGACTGTGGGGCTGAGTCCTTCACCGAAAAGGAAAAAGGCGAAGCATCGGATTCCTTCAAACGTGCGGCTGTGAACTGGGGCATAGGTCGAGAGCTTTATACCTCACCGTTTATATGGATTCCGAGTACGCTGTGTAAAATCGTCAGAGGCTCCAATAACAAGCTCCGTTGTGACACACGATTCAAGGTCAGCAATTTTTCGGTCGCTGATCTGAATGGTGCAAAGGTTATTGAAGCCATTGAAATCATTGACGAAAAAGACGGCAAGGCGGTATTCTCGTGGGGCGCAGGCAGCAAAAAGGTATCAGCTCCGAAAAGCGAGTCAAAAAAGGCTATTAGTAAGGTCGTCTGTCCTAAATGTGGACGAATGCTGACGGGCTATATTAACAAGCGCGGTGAAGAAGTAACCGCCGAGCAGGAACTTCAACTGCTTGGCATGTGCAAGGAATGTTACAAAGAATCAAAAACTTCGAAAGGGTGATTAAAAATGATTAACAGAGTTGTACTTATGGGTAGACTGGTCTCTGACCCTGAATTAAAAACGACCGCTTCAAATCTGAGCGTGACGAGTTTTCGCATTGCCGTTGATCGCGGCTATGTGAAGGAAGGTGAGGAACGCAAAGCTGATTTCATTGACATTGTGGCGTGGAGAAAAACTGCCGAGTTTATTTGCCGTTTTTTCAGCAAAGGCTCGCTGATTGCAATTGACGGTCAGTTACAGCAGCGCACCTATCAGGCAAAGGACGGAACGAACCGCAGCGTGATCGAGGTTGTCGCTGATTCTGCTTCCTTCACAGGCGAACGCAGCAGCTCAAACGCGGCTCATGACTCTGACGCGGGCGCGGATATCATCGACGACGATCTGCCCATATGACAAGGCGCGAAATCGAGCGGACTCTCGAAACACTTGTGATTGTTGTCGATACGAGGGAACACAAAACGGCACGGCTCAGAAAGCGCATTGAGCAGATGGGCGTGCCGTCCATTGTGAAAAAGCTGGATTTCGGTGACTATTCCGCAGTCGTTACTTTGCCCGACGGTTCTCTATTCAGCCTTGAAAAATCTGTCTGCATTGAGCGAAAAGCAGATTTATCTGAGATCTGCAACAACTTCAAAGACGACAAAGACAAGACAAAATCTCACCGCGACCGATTCGCACGTGAATTTGAAAGGGCGCGAATTGCAGGGGCTAAAATGCACCTTTTAATAGAAAACGCAACATGGGAGAAGGTATTGCAAGGACAGTACCGTTCTCTCATGAAGCCTAAAGCGCTCCTTGCAAGCCTTTTAACATGGTCAGTGAGGTATAATTGCGGAATATTTATGTGTGAGTCAGGCACAAGTGGTACGCTCATAAAAGAGGTTCTGCTCAGAGAAATGAAAGAAAAGTTGGTGGAGCAATACAAGACATGAATGCCGAACAAGATCTAATCAAATCCCGCCTGCCGATACGTGCAGTCTTTGATCGTTACGTCGGCGTTGAGCTTGACCGTTCGGGCAAGTGCCGTTGTCCGCTCCACAATGAGCGTACAGCGTCGTTTAGGCTCTATGAGGGTAATAACTCATTTTATTGTTATGGCTGTGGGCAGGGCGGCGACGTTATCAAACTGTATCAGCTGTTGCGTGGCATTCCCACATATTACAAGGCTATGAAAGAAATCAACGAGGAATTTCACCTCGGTGTGTTACGTATCAAGTCGCCGATTCAGCAGGCAAAGGAAGCAACGCGGCGTGTGCTCGAAAAGGAAGCACAAGCGGCAAGAATTGAAAAGAAACGCGAGAATTATAACACACTGACAGACTATTACAAAAAGCTGCGAGAAATGCCGCTCAGCGCGCCTGTGGCACACGATTTAGCATATCTTGACAGATTACTTGACCGATTTGGAAAATGGCAGAATGAGCCGTTTGAGGCTATTCCCGACGATTTCAACGCCGAGGCACTTATCACGGCATTAAACTCAAAGTATGAGGAGGTGATTTAATTGGAAGAAGTAAAGGCTGAACTCTTGGGCGACTTGTCCGCAATTAATACATACACGCGCGACGACTTCCTCAAGACAACCGCACCGTATGATTTTGTATATTTATACATTAACAATAAATTTAGGTTCGGTCAGGTCAAGGAGCTTGTTGCCGCTCGAGCCAAAGAGGTCGGAGTCAGGACGTTCGCACAGCAATTCAAAAACTACATGGCCGAAAATCACCCGAACATTAAACAGGTTCATGTGAACTTTACAGAATTTCCCGACGCTCCAATAGTCCTTGCCTGTGGAAAATACACCTGCCTTGAAGATGTTTACTTTGAGGATTCTCGCGGCGAGGTCGTTGAGGTTTGCAATCACCCGATCATGCCGGTCGAGCGCATTGTCAATATCGACGACAACACCGAAAAACTGCGGCTGAAATACCGCAAGGGCGTTGTTTGGCGCGATGTAATCGTCGAAAAAGAAATTCTCGCGTCCGCTTCAAAAATCGTTCAGCTTGCAAACGTCGGCATAGCTGTCAATAGTGAGAACGCGAAATATCTTGTCCGTTACCTCACTGACATGGAAAGTCTGAACTATGACATTATACCCGAGGTCAAGTCCGTCGGGCGACTCGGCTGGATTAAGGGTTATGGTTTTTCTCCATATATTGACGAGCTGATTTTCGACGGCGAGGAGTCTTTCAGACATATGTTCCGCGCGATCAAGCCTGTAGGCGACTTTTTCGAATGGCGCAAGTTGGCTCTTGACGTTCGAAAGGAAAAAGACCCGTCCGCACGAATACTGCTTGCGGCGTCGTTCGCGTCCGTGTTGGTCGAGCCGTGCGATTGTCTGCCCTTCTTTGTCCATCTTTGGGGCGGTACAGAAAGTGGTAAATCGGTTGCGACGCTGTTTGCCTGTTCGGTATGGGCGTCGCCTGTTCTCGGTGAATATATGAAAACCTTTAACACTACGGCGGTGTCTCAGGAGCTGACAGCCGGGTTTCTTAATTCACTGCCGCTTGCCTATGATGAATTGCAGATCGTTCAGTCAAGGAAGTCGAACGACGATATCGTCTATAAGCTCTGCGAGGGCGTCGGACGCGACCGTGGCAAAAAGACCGGCGGACTTCAAAAGCTCAGCACATGGCGCAACGTGATCCTGTCGACCGGCGAAACGCCCATATCTTCCGCGACATCGGGCGGCGGCGCGATCAACCGTGTGATAGAAATAGAGTGCTCGAACCGCAAAATCATATCAAATCCGTTGGATCTGATCCCGCGCATGAAGGAGAACTACGGGCTTGCCGGTGCGCTGTTTGTCGATTGGATCCAGCAGAAGCAAGAGAATTTGCAGGAGGTCATCGACCTGAGACTGTCCTACATGAAGAAATTCCGCGATTTCTCCGACGTGACGGACAAGCAGGCAATGGCGGCAAGCCTTATCCTGACAGCAGACGAGCTGACGGAACGCCTGTTTATTCAGGACGGTGTTCGTCTGACTATCGACGACCTTAAACCGTTTCTGATCACGAAAGCCGACGTCGATCTCAATCAGCGCTGTTATGACTTCCTCTGTGATTTCGTGGTCGCCAACTACGCGAAATTCAATCCTGCGGGCAACGATAACTACCAGGGCGAGATATACGGCGACGCGCGCGATGATTACGTCTATATCATTAAATCAAAATTCGATCAAGTTCTCACAGACAACGGCTACAATCCGAGGGCATTCCTGAGCTGGGCGGCGAAAAAGGACCTGATCAAGCGTGACGGCAGGCACAACACGGTGAAACACCCGATATGCAGCTACGGAAATCCGCGCTGTGTGGCATTATATCGAGCCGATGACGACGGCTTTATCGAGGTCGACGATGATCTGCCGTTTCCGTAAATCCCCACAATCCCCACTTTTGACGGCGAAATCCCCAAAGTGGGCGATACCGAAAAACCGCATAGATAAGCCAAAAATTGGTGGTCAATCCCCACAATCCCCACAATCCCCACTTTTTTCGATAAAACTTATATATGAGAGAGTATGTTTGAACAATTTCGATGAAAAACATACCCTCGCGCATGAGAGAAAAAACATGTGGGGAAAGTGGGGAAGTGGGGAACGATATCGAAAAACCGCATAGATAAGCCAAAAATCTCAACCCCACTTTTCAGAAACACGTGGGGAACAGGTGGGGAATTAAAAGAAAATATGGCGAAACAAACAAAAACAAGTTATAAAAAGTGTGCAAAATGCGGATATACATATAACCCGTGCACTATCCGCAGGTGCCCGTACTCAAAACGCGGCGCATGGGTCTGTGTCTATTGCTGTAAGCGCTGTCCGCATGTAACGCGTATAGGTACAGGATTCGGGTGCAGTTTATTCAAACCAAAGGAGGAATCATCATGATACCCTGCATAATAACGGGCGCGGTATGCACGCTCGTGAGCGGAGCAATCGGCGTCGCGGTAATGGCGCTGCTGAGCTTCCACAAGTTGACGGAGTACGAGGAGGAAATACTTGAACTGCGGCGCAGAGTCGCGGAATTGGAGGAGAAGGAATGAGCGTTTTGATTAAGGGCATGGAGATGCCGCAACATGCAGCCGTTAACGGAGAGAAGGACACCGCTTACAAGTGTGTTATTTTGGCACACCCCGACAACTCTGTGGAACTTGTCATCGACACAAAATTCGCAAGCGCATACAATAACGGTCACAACATTCAGCGTTATCCCATCACTGAAATTCCCACACCGCACGGCAAGCTGATTGATGCGGATAAACTTGTTTGGTTTATTGATAATCATATCGCGTCGGGTAAAAAATGGGTTGAATTTGAAACAATCAAAGATATGATTAATTCACTACCGACAATCATCGAAGCGGAGGTGAGCGAGTGATGGCAAGCTGTAAAGATTGCGTACATGTTGAGGTGTGCAAGTTTAAAGACTTGCCGGCACCTTTAAGTGACAGTTATATTCGGGAAAGTGAGTGCATAGAAAAGCGTTGCGGTGATTTCCAAGGCCGCACCCGTTTCGTGGAGCTGCCTGCAGCCCATTGGATCAGGCACACACCAGATAAGAATATTATGCAGGAATTTCATAAGCAAGGAATAGGACGCGGAATGAGCGAAAACAGTATCTTTTGGACGTGCTCAAATTGCGGCGGTTGGGGCAATCTCAATTTTAATTACTGCCCGTCTTGCGGTGCGAAAATCGAGGAAGCCGAACAGGCGTTGAAATTAAAGGAGCGTGAGAACGATGCCGAATGAAATTACACCCGAGGCGGCTATCATCGAGCTGAACCGCTGTAAAGTCAACGGCTACATGCCCATAGACTGGGACAGACGCGGCAGAGCAATTGAACGGGCAAACGCGGCGCTGAGAAAGCAGATTCCACAGAAACTTATTGTCACCACATCGACAAAGAGGTGCCCGTCTTGTAACAAACAACTCACAAACAAAGGATGCATACATAGCAAGTATAATTATTGCAAATGGTGCGGGCAGGCTCTTGATTGGACGTAATGAGAATCGGATTATACGACGCAGACGGGCATAACTTCCCCAGCTTGCCGCTGATGAAGATTTCAGCGTATCACAAAGCAAAAGGCGATTCCGTCGAGTTCGCTGAGCCGCTTACGGAGTATGACAGAGTATATGTCAGCCGAGTGTTCGGTGATGAATATACCTCGTTTCAAGATTTTGCGTTCAACGCCAAAGAGATCATTTACGGCGGTACTGGCTTTGCGATCAGAGTTGAGAACGGGCGGGAGATTTATGAAAAGCGACGCGATTCTTCTTTGCCGTATGAAATAGAGCACATCTACCCTGACTATTCGCTTTATCCTGAATTGACAAAGGATACCGCGTTCGGATTTCTGACGCGAGGCTGTCCTAATGACTGCGCATTCTGCATAGTCAGCAAAAAGGAAGGACGGCGCTCGGTCAAGGTTGCCGATCTGTCGGAATTCTGGCACGGGCAAAAGCATATAAAGCTGCTTGACGCAAATCTGCTGGCTTGCTGTGATCGAACGGAATTATTATCGCAGCTTGCGTACAGCAAGGCGCGCATAGATTTCACGCAGGGACTTGACGCACGTTTCATTACCGAGGACGTTGCGCAGCTGCTCGGCAAAATCAAAATAGATTGCGTTCACTTCGCCTTTGACTTCATGAAGAACGAAAAAGGAATCGTCGCAGGACTGAAAATATTTAAGCGATATTGCCGGGTTTCAGATCGTCATGCTGTCGTGTATATGCTAACCAATTTTGACACAAGCATTGAAGATGATCTGTACCGCGTCAATACGATCAGGCAACTGGGATTCATGCCCGACGTGCGGATATACAGAAAATCAACCGCACCGAGAATCCTGAGGGATTTGCAACGGTGGTGCAATAACAGATTCCTTTTCCATTCATGTGAATTCTTGGATTATGTACCGCGAAAAGACGGTAAAAGTATAAAAGAGCTGTATTTTACTTAACCCATAAGCACCGCGCCTCTGCTTTTAATAATCATTCATACAATTTCATAATCGTTTGCGTGCGAATACATACCCTCGGTGCGGCGAGGGGTGGAGGTGATACCCTATAGCAGAACACCATAAAATGGACTTGACCTTTTCAAGACAACTTGACAAGATAATGCGAGAGCGCGGTTTATTTCCGTCCGACGTTGAGAAGCTGACGGGAATACGTAAACAACGAATTCGCGAATACATCAGCGGTACACATCATCCAACCGACCACATTATCAGGAGGATTGCTATCGGGTTAAATGTCAGCGCGGATATTCTTCTTGATATAAAAATAGGACGGTAAACCGTCCACCTATAATGTTAAAATAATAGTAGGG
>Ga0326509_1000102_pt1 | contig 11094 bp, 4 predicted proteins | sample 2_2465_0518_FD_203650 | JGI IMG/M metagenome (GOLD analysis project Ga0326509, IMG submission 203650) | Metatranscriptome of bovine rumen microbial communities from UC Davis, California, United States - 2_2465_0518 (Metagenome... | ecosystem: Host-associated > Mammals > Digestive system > Stomach... | reverse complement strand
TTTATGGAGAAAAGACTAACAGCATTCTTGGTTGGGTTGTTGCTCTCTGTGGGAGTAGCGATGGCGCAAAACAAGATTACGGGAACAGTTATCTCGCAAGACGATGGTGAGCCGATTATCGGTGCCACGGTGAAGGTGGCAGGCAGTACACAGGGTGTTACCACCAATGTGGACGGTCATTTCACCATTACAGTACCTGCAGGTAAGAAACTGGAATTCAGTTATATTGGTTGTAAGACACAACGCCTGACGCCTAAAAATGGCATGAAAGTGACTCTGGTGTCTGATTCCAAGATGATTGATGAGGTTATCGTAACTGGTGTGATCAAACAGGATAAGCGTATGTTTACCGGTTCTGCCACGAAGATTGATGCTGATAAGGCAAAACTTTCGGGTATGGCCGATGTAAGCCGCTCGCTTGAAGGTCGTGTGGCAGGTGTGCAGGTAACCAACGTCTCGGGTGCCTTTGGTGCTTCACCTAAGATTCGTGTTCGTGGTGCTACTTCTATCTATGGTAACTCAAAGCCGTTGTGGGTTATTGACAACGTGATTTATGAGGATAACGTAGATGTGTCGGCTGACGAATTGGCTTCTGGTGATGCTAAGACGCTGATATCAAGTGCTGTTGCAGGTCTTAACTCTGATGATATTGAGTCGTTCACCATTCTGAAGGACGGTAGTGCCACCTCTATTTATGGTGCGCGTGCGATGGCTGGTGTGATTGTTATTACCACCAAGCGTGGTACTAAGGGTCGCGCTGCTGTCAACTACACTGGTGAGTTCTCTACTCGTCTGAAGCCCAGCTATCACGACTATAACATCATGAACTCACAGGAAATGATGGGTATCTACAAGGAAATGGCCGATAAGGGATGGTTGCAGTTGGAGAATATGGCAAACGCCCAGAACACAGGTATTTATGGTTACATGTTCCAGCAGTTGCGTAACTACGATCAGACCTCTGGTCAGTTTGGCCTCGTCAATACAGAGGCAGCCCGTAATGCTTATCTGCAGGATGCCGAGTTCCGTAATACCGACTGGTTTGACTTGTTGTTCTCGAATTCTGTGACGCAGAACCACTCTGTCTCAGTATCGAATGGTACCGAGAAGGCTCAGACATATCTGTCTATGTCGTTGATGAACGACCCTGGTGTATATGTGAACCGTGGTAAGGTGAACCGTTACACCTTCAACGCTAATGCCTCTTATGATGTGCGTAAGAACCTGACGGTGAAGTTGGCTGCTCAAGGTAGCCATCGTGACCAGGAGGCTCCTGGTTCTTTGAACCAGACTACCGATGTGGTGACGGGTGAAGTGAAGCGTGACTTTGATATTAACCCCTTTAGCTACGCATTGAATACCAGTCGCTGTCTGGACCCCAATATCAGCTACACCCGTTTCTATTCTCCTTTTAATATCTTTGATGAGTTGGAGTATAACTACAACGATATTACGGTGAATGAATTGATGTTCCGTGGCGAAGTGGAATACAAACCTCTTCAGACCGAAAAGAACAGTGTGACATTAAGTGGTTTGATTTCTACACGTATGTCTCACACACGTCGTCATCATAATGTGATGGATAAGGCCAACCAGGCCAATGCCTATCGTGCTGGTGTTGACGCTTCTGACGATAACTCAACAATCCGTTACTCAAACAGCCTGCTTTTTACCGACCCCGATGATGAGTTGGCACAGCCTGTTTCTGTTTTGCCAGAAGGTGGTATCAAATATCAGTATGATGATGTGATGCGCTCGAACTTCTATCGTGCTATGGCTGAGTATCGCGGCAACTACAATGATGCCCATCAATTGAATGCAATGGCAGGTACAGAGTTGTCAACAGTACGTCGTACTTCTAACACTTGGACAGGCTGGGGCTATCAGTTTGATATGGGTGGAATTACCAATACTCCTTATCTCTGGATGAAACAGATGAACTTGGAGAATACGGAATATTTCGGTGAAAGCTATACACAAACCAACACACTGGCCTTCTATGGTCAAGTGGTTTATAACCTTCTGCAGCGTTATACTGTTAATGGAACTCTGCGCTATGAGGGTACCAACCGCTTGGGTAAGGCTACTTCTTCACGCTGGTTACCCACTTGGAATGTCAGTGCAAGCTATGATATGACCAGTGAGCCATTCATGCAACAGTTCTCAAACTGGTTGTCGCAGGTGAAGTTCCGTGGTAGTTATTCACTGACTGCCGATACAGGTCCTTCTTGGGTGACCAACGCTACGGCCATCTATAAGACGCAGAACAAATGGCGTCCTACAACAGATGCTAAGGAGTCAGAGATTTATATCTATCAGATTGCCAATACTGAGCTGACTTATGAGAAAAAGCACGAGTTCAACATTGGTGTTGACTTAGCATTTTTCAATAGTCGTGTGGCTCTGACAGCCGATATCTACTGGCGTAATAATTTCGACCTGATTGGCCAGGCATTCACACAGGGTGCTGGTGGTACTATCTCGAAGTATGCCAACGTAGCCGACATGAAGTCAAGAGGTGTGGAGTTCGGACTTTCAACGGTGAACATCCAGAATCAGAACTTCAAGTGGACTTCTGACCTGATTTATTCAAAGGCAAAGAATGAGATTACGAACCTGAAGACCGATGGTCGTGCCGTTGACCTTGTGACAGGTACTGGCTATGGTGTGGAGGGCTATCCTGTACGTGCACTCTTCAGCTATAAGTTCGATGGTCTTACCTCTGAAGGTCTGCCCAAGGTTATCAATGAGGAAGGCGTGTCGACAATGGGAGATGTGAACTTCCAAGAGACAGAGAACCTGACAGACTTCTTAGTGTATGAAGGTCCTACAGACCCCACTTGGTATGGTTCATTCAACAACTCGTTTAGCTATACCTTTAACAAAGCTGGCAAGCTGAATCTTGACGTGTTTATTACCTATTCTGGTGGTAATGTAGTGCGTCTTGACCCTGTATTCCGTTCTGGATATTCTGATCTGTCAGCTCTGCCACGTGAGTTCAAGAACCGCTGGATGGCACCTGGCGATGAGGCTGTGACTAACATTCCAACCATTGCTTCAACCAACCAGTTGGATCGTTATGGTTCAACCACTCTGTCTACGGCCTACAATGCCTACAACTATTCTACGGCTCGTATCGCCAAGGGTGATTTCGTGCGTCTGAAGGAATTAGCTATTACCTACACCCTGCCACAGCAGTTGGTTATTAAGAGTGGCTTCCTGAGCAATGCCTCTATCAAATTGGCTGCCACCAACCTGTGCCTGCTCTATGCTGACAAAGACCTGAACGGCCAGGATCCTGAGTTCGTAAACTCCGGTGGTGTGGCTTCACCAATCTCAAAGCAATTTACTGCAACTGTACGTTTGGGATTCTAATCAACTTAATACAACAGAACATATGAAGAAGAACTATATATATAAAGGTGTAAAGGCGCTGGGCCTGATAATGGCAGTGGTGAGTCTGACCGCTTGTTTCGATAAGTTGGACGAACTGCCAGACAACCGTACAGAGATTGACAGCCCGGAGAAAGTAAGCCTGTTACTTACTTCGGCCTATCCCGTTGAGACACAGGCATTGCTTTGCGAACTTTCGGGCGATAACTATATTGATGATAATGTGGTGGTACCTGCTACTCACAACGATGCCAGAAGTAAGTGGCATGAGGAAGCCTACAAATGGGAAGATGTGAACAACTACTCGATGGGTGAACAGGATACTCCTTATCAGGTATGGGAAGCATACTATGCAGGTATCTCGGTATGTAACCACGCTATCGAGGCTATGAAGGAGATGAGCAATGATCCCGCTAGCGACCTTGAATTGTCTCATTCATGGGGTGAGGCTCATGTGCTTCGTGCCTATCTGCATTTCGTTTTGGTGAACACTTTTGCAGAGGCTTACAAGGATTCGGTAAAGAGTTCAGCCGACCATGGCATTCCTTATGTGACAATTCCTGAGACTAAGGTACATGTGGACTATGGCACGTCTGACTATCTGCACAATGTGAAGGAGACCTACGATCTTATTGAGAAAGACTTGCTTGCGGGTATTGATCTGATTGATGACTCAAAATACAAGGTAGCTCCCTATCATTTCAACAAGAATGCTGCCAATGCCTTTGCTGCACGTTTCTATCTGTTCAAGCGTGACTATGACAAGTGTATCTATTATGCAGACCAGGCACTGGGGACAAACCCCACCACCATGCTGCGCAATTGGAAAAACATTAATCCAAACACGATGGATACTCGTCTGAACGACTTTAATAGCATTCAGGCTCCTTGTAACTTCCTTATCCAGTCTACCTATTCTGTTCAGGACCGTATGCTGTCTGCATGTCGTTTTGCTATCAACAATGGTAAGGAGTTTACCGACAATGATGGTAAGAAATGGAAAGTACCCTCTACATTGAAGATACTCATTGATGGTGGTGGTCCTAACTGGAATGGCACTCTGCCGGCTTTTGATGGACACCTTTATATCTTTGGTGGTCAGGAGTATGGTGTATGGCTTTTCCGTGTATACGAATATTTTGAATATACCGATAAGATTGCAGGTATTGGCTATGTGCACATGCTTTATCAGCCACTCACTGCCGATGAGACACTGCTGTGTCGTGCTGAGGCCAAGCTTTATAAGGGTGACCGTGATGGTGCTATTCAGGACTTGGGTTACTGGACTTCTTCTCACATGGTAAAAAATACATTAACAATTGATAACATTAAGAACAAGTATAATCGTTCTAATGCTAATAATGAATATGTAAGTGCTATCCATCCTTCAGAAATGGGCTTCGAGAAAGTGCTTACCGGTGATGACCTGGCAGTGCTTGACTGCGTGCTTCACTTCCGTCGTATTGAGACGATGTATGAGGGACTCCGCTGGTTTGACATCAAACGCTATGGTATCACGGTTTATCACCATTATCGTGGTGCCAACGAGGATGAGATTCATACTGACTCTCTGACCTACGATGATTCCCGTCGTGTGCTTCAGTTGCCTAACAATGTTATTGAGGCTGGCTTTCCACCAAACCGTACTTCGGGTTCTAGTGGTGGTTCTGGCGGTAGCGGTTATCAGAACCATGCTTTTGAGACAAAGCCTCTTCCATATCAATCCAATTAAAAGAATAGAGAAAGATGAAAAAGATATTATATTTCTTTCTGGCCACTACAATGGGGTTCACAATGACCTCCTGTGGCAATGATGATGATTTTACTGAAAGCATCTTTGATACATCAAAGGGCTCTGTAGACTCTACTGTAGCAACAGCTCCTTTTGACAAATGGCTCTACGAGAATTTTGTGGTGCCTTATAACACGGAGATTCAGTATAAGTTCAATTTCCCTGCATCGAGTCTTGAGTTCCAGCTCACACCAGCCGACTATAAGAAGTCGCAGTTGCTGTCACACTTCATCAAGTATCTGTTCTACGATGTTTATAACAAGTATGCAGGTGAGGACTTTATGAAGAAGTATGGTCCCCGTATCTTCCACTACATTGGTTCGGCAGCCTATGCTCCAACCACTGGTACTGAGACACTTGGTTATGCATCAGCAGGTGTGAAGATTACTCTGATTAATGTGAACAACATGAAATACTGGACACCTGAGACTCCTTATTCTGATGCAGATATGGATCAGTTGAATAAGGATCAGTTCCATGTGATGCATCATGAGTTCTCTCACATTCTGCACCAGACAAAGTCATATCCAGTAGCATTTGGACAGGTTACTCCTGGAACATACATGCCCCGTGACTGGCAGGAGCGTGACTCTATCGTGACACACCAACTGGGTTATCTCACTCATTATGGTTCGTCGGCTATCTATGAGGACTTTGTGGAGACACTGTCGTGCACCATCACCGATACAGACTACCGTTGGATGACCACGATTATTGAGGCTTGTCTGAACGGAGGTGTAAAGAATGGCGACAAGGAGCAGGTTTATGAACTCATCGATTCACTGGGCATTCGTGGGCTTGATGATCCTGGAAAAATCTGGAATAACTTCTCTATTTATAAGGAGAGTGCTCAAAACTCTGAGACTGGTAAGTATGAAGAAACCGGTCGTTATGTTCCCAGCTTCCATTTGGATGAAGCTCGCTCTAAGAGCGAAGTATCTTTGAAATTTGAAGAAGTGAAGAAGATTACATCGTTCCGCGACTATCTTGATAACTGGGTTGAGATTGATAAGGAAGACAAGGCTGCTGGCATCAATGCCATCTTGAAGAAAATCTCGATTGCCCAGAAATGGCATGAGGAGAAATGGGGCCTGCAGTTGTTCCAACTCCGTCGTGAGGTTCGTGAACGTCAGGACAAGGTCAACGACTTTGTGAAGAATCAGGTCACCATTTACGACTATCAATAACGTTGAACTAAGAAAGGATATATGACTATGACATATCAGAATATTTTTCGTACACTGACAGTCGTCGTGGCTGCTATGGCCCTTTCGACCAGTTGCACGTTTGAGCAAGACGAATACTTTAGTGAGAGTGCTTCGTTGCGTATCACTCATCAGAACGAGCAGATTAAGAATCAGTTGGTGGCAGAGAGTGCTGAGGGCAAGAACGGCTGGGTTATTCAGTATTTCGTAGCTGGCACTGACGACTACAACTTTGAGGGTTTCAACCTCTTTGGTAAGTTCTTGGACAATGGTTCTGTAACTTTGGCCAGCGACCATCGTTATCTGCGCAACGGCAATGCCAATAAATACACAGAGTACACCAGTACCTACGACATGCTGTCGGAAGAGGGTACAGTGCTTTCCTTTAACACTTGGAACGATATCCTCACGGTCTTCGTTGACCCTGTTGATCCTTCCAAGGCTCCTGGCCAGATTATTAATAATGGTGAAGGAATGTATGGAGACCACAACTTGGTATTGAAGATGAAAGGTGACAACGAACTGCAGTTCTATGGCGAGCGTCATATGGCTGTGACTCGTATGATCCCCTGTGATCGTCCATGGAAAGACTACATTGCTGATACAAAGGCCATGAAGAATAGAATCGCCTCTACTGGATTGAATTCTTATTATGTGGTTAACGGCACAGATACCATGTATTTCAAAGATGTCAATAAAGGTTTGTTTACCTATTGTGAGCGTCTTGCGGATCCTTTGAAGAAGTTGACACTCAAGTGTGTCTTCACCCCGAAAGGTTTCCGTATTGAGCATTCCTATCCATTGGGTGATTCAACATTCCAGGAATTCGTTGTTGACAACGACACTACTTGCCTGCTCAACGAGGATGGCAAAGTGAAGGTTATCGCATGCTGGGATAACTATATCTTGAATCGTACTGCAATATGGACAATGGATCCCAACAGCTATTCTGCCGAGCAGAATGCATTGTTGCAGCAGATTGATCAGGAAATACAGAAGTTCAACAAGAACTGGTCTCTGGCAAGCGTAGGTATGGGAAAAACTAACAATAAGGATGCCGTCAACGGATTGGTTTTCACCTTCTACACTAATGCCAACAAGAAATCTACTAACAATGCAGGTTTGGCAATGACCACGTCACGTCCAGCTTATGGACAGATGACGATTACTGTAAGTCCTGATGACGCTATTGACGGAAACATGAAGAATGTGGAGAGTCGTGGTGCTACCAACATGACTTCTCTTGCACGACAGTTTGCTGCCACACTCGCAGGAACCTACAATATGACTCCTGACAATTATTTCCTGCCTACAGGCGCAGAGTTTACATCTACTGAAGGTGGGACATCATTTAGTCTTAAAAAAGAATAACAATAATATAATCTTAAGATTTATCGACAATGAAAAAATTATTTGTAATTGCCATCGCAGCCTTTATGGGGCTTACGATGAATGCCCAGCCCAACACCAAACAGCAAGTTGGTGTTGCTCAGAGCAAAATGATGAGGCCAGTTGAGACAAAGCTTGACCTGAGTGCCGTTAAGCAAATGCCGAAGCAGCCTGGTAAGTTGGTTCGTATGAGCAAAGATTACGGTAAGAAACTGTCTTTGAGAAACATTGACTTGAAGCCTGTTGCTCATTCAAAGACGAACGTGAACCCAATGCTTCTTAAGAAAGCATCTCTTCCTGCCAGCTTTAATGCAATGTCAAGACCCATTTCTGTTCGTAATGGTGTTATGCTGAATAAGCCGGTTCAACGTAAGTCTGTCAACGTTAATGATCTTAAAGCTTTCAATAGAATCAGCGCTTCAGCTCCGCTGAAGGTTGGTGCTGTTAAAGAAAAATACAATGCTACAGGTATAAACTATGGTTACGATAGAGTGACCGAAACAGAAACTCAGGACTCGGTCGAGTGGGTTATGACTTCTACCACTGCTACACTTGAAAATGAAACCGTCGTTAATGTTCTGTTTGATGTGGTGCCAGAGTTGGAGGACTTTAAGAGTATTGAAGGATATGAGGACGGTATACCCTTGATTTACACCATCTCAAATGATACTCTTAAAATTGAGCCTCAAATTATTGCAAGTGGTACTGACGAAGAAGAAGGCGAATTTTATGTTTATATCTTCGCTTACTCTTCTACTGGCGTTATTAATCTGACACTTGGAGAAGATGGTTCGCTGAAGAGCTCTTCCAATCAGGAAATACTTGTTGGTGCTCTGAACACCACTGAGTTTGCTCTGACAAACGATACTTTCATGTGGTACTACCAGTGGACTGGAAATATCAAATACACGTATGAAGGACAGTCTGTGGTCGAGTCTCCTTTCAATGAAACCTATCCCGGCAGCGGTTATGACTATTTTGACAAGAAAGACCTTTCTTGGACAATGACACCCGATGCAGAAGAGGGTACTTTCAAATTCTACATACCTGCACCAGCCGATTTAGCTAAATACTTCCCCACTGGTGGCGTTGATGTACCATATACCATTAATGGCGATGTGGTCACTGTGGATCCTTATTATCTTGGACTGGGTTATACTGATAAAGAAACTGGTGATAAGTTTTACCTGACTTTGTTTGGGGTAACTGATGGAAGGCAGATTGGTGCAATGTCATTCAAGCTGGGCGAAGATAAGACTCTTACGCCTCAAGGTAGTGTTGATGTGATTATTGGTGAATTCAAGAATACACAATTCGATGCAACACTTGATACTGTTGTTTACAAAGGTGCTTACATATACGTAGAAGGCGTGAGATTTGGCGAGGGTGGTTCTGTTGAGCCCGACTTCGACTTTGAATCGACTCAGGATTATCAGGGATTTGGTACTGACTATCAGACCCAGAGCAGCGTCAATTGGACGATGCAGCGTGGTACGCTTATCGAGAATGAAAAAAGCTATGACGCTCTTCTTAATATAGTTCCCGAGCCAGAAGCCTTTGAGGCTATCTATCCTACAGGTATTCCTGTTGTCTACAAAACTCAGGCAAGCACTATTGTTGTCGAGCCCCAGCCGATTGCCCATACAAGTGATGGTTACAATGTAATGTTGTTCAGTGGTGTATCGGATGACTACAGCATTACGATGACAGTGGGTGATGATGGTTCTTTGACTACTATTGATGGCGAAGAGATTGTAATTGGTGCCTTCAAGAGCGAGAATATTGATTTCGATGGTGACAACTATGGTGGATATTATCAAATCACCGATAATGTTAAGTTCCTGCTTCCTAACCAGAAGATGGCTCCTAATCCCAATTACGAGCCCGAAGGACTCTATCTGTTTGCCTCTATGTCAGTATCAGGTTACAGCTATTATGCTCCATTGGCAATGATTCCTGCATACGCTCCTGTTTCATTCAAGAACTACACTGCTGATCCTGCTGATGAGTGGTCATGGAAGATTGCTCCCTACAAGACTGATAGTGATGAAGATGAACTGGTCCTCGATGAGGATAAGGCTGTCACAGCTACTACTCAGGATTTTGAGTTCAACTCTGTTGGTGGTGAGGTGTACGCACCTGCCCAGCTCAAGGCTAGCCTGAACGGCGAGCAGTCTGATGCATTTGTTTGGGGTAAAGACTATGTTAGCGAAGAAGACGGTAGCGTTTATAATGCTTGTGTCTATGCTGGAAGGGTGTGGAGTCCGTTCTCAGATGATAGCGAACCTGTCATTACTCGCGCAAACATCAATGACTTCGACCTCTATTATGATGGCAACCATGCCACACCTGACAAGGCTAACTATGCTATGAGCAAGCTCTATCTGTATCAAGGTAAGCCTTCTGCACCGCTCTATTGTGAGGGTGTCAATATGCTTGTTTACAATTTTGAATCTCAGGATAACTTTACCCTGAAGTGTAAATTGATAAAGGTTGAACGCAATGCCAGTGGCCGTATAGCTTTAGGCGATGTTATTGCTGAGGCTGAGATGACTAACGACGATGTAGTAACAGTTGACTCTCGTTCGCTTTTGCAGTGGAAGGAGTTCTATGTAGAAGACGAGTTTGGTATGAGCCAGACACTCGACCATCTGTTCATCGATGAAGAGTTTATGATTGTCATCGAAGGTTGGGACAATGGCACATTCTCTTGCTACCCCATGATCGATGGTTACGATCCTACTAATGGTTCACAGTCTATCTATTTCGAACTGGCAGAAGAAGAAGGTTCTGTTTACAGCTTCACAGGCTATTGCTCTCACCTCATGGTAGGTTTCATTCATGGAACGTATGGTTATCTGCACACCGAAGACGATACTGATATTACCATTCCTGCAACAGGCGGTGAGGCTACTATTCACGTTAAGCCTATGCTTTCTTCAATTGATGAAGAGACTGAGGCTAATACCACTCGTCTTTTCATTGGTGACATCATGGATGAGGTTCCTGAGTGGATTATGCTGGAAGTTAAGAACGAAAAGTACACCGAGGATGAATACAGTTTCGATCTCGTAGTAAGTGCTGAGGCTCTGCCTGCTGGAGAAGAAAGTCGTGAGGGTGAGTTTGTCGTTTGGCAGGAAGGTGCCCGCATGGTTATCACTGTAAAGCAGATCGCTGATGAAACATCAGGCGTTGCTACTACAGTCGTGACTAAGGCTGCTGATAACAAGAGTTATAATCTGGCTGGTCAGCAAACCAAGAAAGGTAAGGGTCTTGTCGTAAGTAAGGGCAAGAAGTTCATTGTGAAGTAAATAA
>Ga0326509_1000099_pt1 | contig 11233 bp, 8 predicted proteins | sample 2_2465_0518_FD_203650 | JGI IMG/M metagenome (GOLD analysis project Ga0326509, IMG submission 203650) | Metatranscriptome of bovine rumen microbial communities from UC Davis, California, United States - 2_2465_0518 (Metagenome... | ecosystem: Host-associated > Mammals > Digestive system > Stomach... | reverse complement strand
CCCCGTAAATATATATTTAGGATAACAAATATGAAATTATTAAAGCCTGTAATGGATAGCGTATTAGCTCGTAATCCAAATCAGCCTGAATTTCATCAGGCAGTTCAGGAAGTTTTAGAAACCCTGGAACCAGTTATGGAAAAGCACCCAGAATGGGTTAAAGCTGGTATCATGGATCGTTTAGTAGAACCTGAACGCCAGATTATGTTCCGTGTACCTTGGGTTGACGACAATGGTAACGTACAGGTAAACCGTGGCTTCCGTGTACAGTTCAACAGTGCAATCGGACCATACAAGGGTGGTATCCGTTTCCATCCTTCAGTAAACTTAAGTATCATCAAGTTCTTAGGTTTCGAACAGATTTTCAAGAACAGCTTAACTACTCTTCCTATCGGTGGCGGTAAGGGTGGTTCTGACTTTGATCCAAAGGGCAAGTCAGATCGCGAAATCATGGCTTTCTGCCAGAGCTTCATGACCGAATTATCAAAGCACATCGGTGCTGATACCGACGTTCCAGCAGGCGACATCGGTGTTGGTGGTCGTGAAATCGGCTTCATGTACGGTCAGTACAAGCGTTTACGCAACGAATTCACCGGCGTTTTAACCGGTAAGGGTCTCGGCTGGGGCGGTTCTTTAGCTCGTACTGAAGCTACCGGTTTCGGTCTCTGCTACTTCATGAAAGAAGCTTTAGCTGCTAATGGCAAGAGCTTCCAGGGTGCTACCACCGTTATCTCTGGTTCAGGTAACGTAGCTATCTACGCTGCTGAAAAGGCTACTGAACTCGGTGCCAAGGTTGTAGCTATGAGTGACTCTAACGGTTACATCTACGATGCTAACGGTATCGACCTCAAGTTAATTCACGAACTCAAGGAAGTTAAGCGTGCCCGTATCAAGGAATACGTTAACGTTCATCCTGAAGCTAAGTACGTTGAAGGCTGCCGCAACATTTGGGACGTTAAGTGTGATATCGCTCTCCCATGTGCTACTCAGAACGAAATCGATGCTGACAGCGCTAAGAAGCTTATCGCTAACGGTACCTGGGCTATCGGTGAAGGTGCTAACATGCCTTCTACTAACGAAGCTATCGCTATTTACCAGCAGGCTAAGATCATTTTTGGACCTGCAAAGGCTGCTAACGCAGGTGGTGTAGCTACTTCTGCTCTCGAAATGAGCCAGAACTCACAGCGTCTTGAATGGACTTTCGAAGAAGTTGACGCTAAGCTTCAGCAGATCATGAAGAGCATCTACAAGGCTGCTTCTGAAGCTGCTGCTGAATACACCGGTGATAAGAACAACCTCGTAGCTGGTGCTAACATTGCAGGCTTCGTTAAGGTTGCCAAGGCTATGTACGCTCAGGGTATCGTTTAATACCTGTCGTACTGATGCTTTAAGCATCTAACTAAAATTAAAAAGCCTCACTTTAAAGTGAGGCTTTATTGTTTTGAGTTCTTTCCGGGCTATCGCCGGGAGTACCGGTGAAACAAAGCATCAGGCAGATATTTATCGCGTATTACGGAATTATAATTCAATGACTCCACCTGAACATGGAGAGCTCTCAGACCTGTACCGGAATCTTATTCTCTTCTTCGCTCACGGATTCAGCCTTAAAAGCTGCAGTCATAAAAGGCACAAGCTCTTTAGCCACATCATCAGTGTAATACCAGACACCATCCTTTTTTACAAAATTAGAAATACTGGAACTTTCACCGAAGGCTGTACCTACCCTGTATCTTACCGTATAGTAGATCTGAGCGTTTTCACCGGCTTCATCAGTATAGACAACACCATGAATCTTCAATCCGGTATACTTCATGGATTTAATTTCCCGAATCATCTTTTTTGCTGAAACTTTAGGACGGAAATGTTCCTCCCATGATGACAGTACATACTCCCCGTCATCATGGCAATAAGCACTGTAGCGGCTTTTCAGCACCTCTAGCGGTGAATGACAGGTCTTTCTGAGACCTTTATGGTATGGTTCACAGCAGTCTCTATACTTCTTCTTTGAACCGCATGAGCACAAAGATGAATCAACAGCCATCATGATATCCTCAATGTTTTAAAACATAAAAACACATATTAAATCAAAAACTTAAATAAATACCTGACCGGAGGATCCGGTCAGGCATCTTACATCTTACTTTCAGACCGAAAAACGATTATCTTTTCTTGTTTTTACGATCCTTTTTAGCCTTTTTCACAAAGTCCATCATTCTCTTACGCTTTCTTATCTGACTCTGGGTAAGCTTGTTCTTCTTGCCTTCAAACGGATTTTCACTGTCATGGAATTCAAGGCTTATCGGAGTACCGATAATATGCAGACTCTTACGATAATAATTGTTCAGATAGCGCTTGTAGGCATCAGTAAGATCACCTGTTTTATTACCATGAATAATAATACGCGGAGGATTGTAACCGCCTGCATGAGCATATTTCAGCTTAACACGACGTCCGTTGGAAAGTGGCGGCTGCAGTTCCTGAGTAGCCATAGTCAGAATACGGTTGAGCTTTGATGTGCTGACACGGGTTGTTGCAGACTTATAGGCACTTAAAATAGATTCAAAAAGATGACCTACACCGGTTCCATGCAAAGCTGAGATAAAATGAATTTCTGCAAAATCCACAAATCCTAAACGCAATTCAAGATCCTGCTTAACCTTTTCCTTAACTTCTTTATCAAGTCCATCCCATTTATTCACAGCAATAACCAGCGAACGACCACTCTGAATAATAAAGCTCAGCAGACTCAGATCCTGATCGGTAACCCCTGCATTGGCATCAATCACCAAAATGGTAACATTACTGTCTTCAATTGCCTGCAGAGTCTTAACCACGGAAAACTTCTCAACAGCCTCGTTAACCTTCTTACGCTTACGGACACCAGCTGTATCTATAACGATATACTCCTGATCCTCCTTCTTAAGAGGAATGTAGATAGAGTCTCTGGTTGTTCCAGGCATATCGTAAACAATAACCCGCTCTTCACCAAGCATTCTGTTGGTTAATGTAGATTTACCGACATTAGGACGGCCGACAATGGCAAACTTAATCGGCAAATCACTGAAGGAACCATCATGTTCTTCATCATTTTCAGGCTTCTTTTCCCCTGACTCAGCCTTTTCAGTACCTGATTCACCCTCAGTATCACCTGCATCATCCTTTTTCTGATGACGCAGTTTCCAGGCATGCCAGTCGAAACCGCCGGCTTCCTTGTCCATAGGTACGTTATCAAGGAAATCAAAGCCTTTTTCCCATTTTATAGCCTCAGGATCATCAAACGGACCTGGCTGCGGCAGTTCATGCTCCTCTCCGTCGGAAAGAACAGGAGCCAGAACCTCATCAAGAAGAGAACTAAGACCGCGACCGTGGGTTGCTGAAATAGGGTAGATATTGCTGATACCGAGAGCATAAAGCTCGGCAGTAGCCACGTCTGAATCGAGTCCGTCAATCTTGTTGGCTACAAGTACAGTCTTTTTCTGATGACGTCTTATATAGTCGGCAATCATGTAATCACCGCTGGTCAGACCATTACGGGCATCAACCAGGAAGAACACCAGATCAGCTTCATCAATGGCCTGAAGCGACTGTTCAGCCATTCTGGTTTCAATACCTTCTTCACTGCCGTCAATACCGCCGGTATCAATCAAAATGTATTCATAGTCATTGTACATGGCTCGACCGTATTTACGGTCACGGGTCAGTCCCGGAAAATCTGCCACCAGAGCATCTCGGGTTTTAGTGAGTCTGTTAAAAAGTGTAGATTTTCCCACGTTGGGACGACCTACTAAAGCAACAACCTTAGACACAGTTTGGTTCCTCTCATAAAAATTAAAACTGGCCCGCCGGATCCGGCAGGCCGGTTAATGTGTAAGCCGGTCTTACAGCATAAATAAATCCGCATCATACCGGAAACGGACAGACGTACTATTCGGCGTCATCCCCGGCAATATCAACAGCATACAGACTTCCGTCACGCGCCTGAATATACATAGCCTGTTCATCAGCCACAGGTGCAGTGTATAATCCGCTGCTGTCAATCTGCCTCATGGATTTGATTTCTCCTGTAGCATCGTCCATCAGGTAGATATATCCTTCATAGTCCCCTACTACCACATGTCTTTTGAAATATGCCGGTGCGGTGACGTTACGGTAGGTAAGGCTGGTATTAGCCCATCTCTGCGTACCATCCACACGGATAATGGCATAAACATGCCCTGACACATCAGTAATAGCCAGATCGGTGGAATCGCTGGCCATATTCAAACATGATGAATACTGACGTTTCCACAGATGTTTTAATTCCGGAAGTACCACACCCTGCAGGTTGCCGTTGAAAGCTACGGTGTATACTTCGTTAAGAATGTTCAGCGGGGTGCTGTTTACATCGTTTAAACGGGCGATTTTGGTGGCACCGCTGGAAACATTCACTTTTATCTGATTAATCAGAACCCCTGATTCCTGGGAAACTATATTAACCTTTCCTCCGGAGGTTCCGTATAAAACCACCTGATTACCAAGCGGCAGAGGAGAACTGTCCCCTCTCAGGGAGATTACTGCTCCGTCATTACCGTTGCTCCAGAGTTTCTCCCCGGTATCGGCATCAAAAGCCAGGAGCTGCCCGGTGATTGTCAGCACAAACACCTTATCCATACCGGCACCGGGGGCTGACATAATCTCCTGTCCTACATTTGCCTTCCATTTCAGTACGCCGTCAGTAGCATCAATGGCATAGAGATAACCGTTTTCACTGGTTACATAAAGAGTGCCGTATGAAACCACCAGACCTCCGGACAAACGTGTGGAGCGACGGTTGTCATTCTCCTCCTCATCATCAATATCCAGATGCCATTCCCTTGATCCGTCATCCTTGTTGAAAGCGTAGACATCGCCGTTTCTTGAAGCGGCGTATACCTTCACCTCATCGAAGGTCGGAGCCAGCTGGGTGTAATATTTACCAACACCGGAACCGACAGACTTTTTCCAGAGAATCTTGGTCTCGATAACATTCTTAACAAACGGGGCAGGTACCGGTTCGTAGACGTCTATATCCTTGGAACAGCCGCCCAGCATCATAACTGCGGCAATACCTGTAAGTATCAGCTTCTTTTTTAAGCCTGACATTAAAAATCTCCCTAAATTGTTATTGTAAACTACTGTCTCCGGCACTCATATGCGTACTGCAGAGCAAAAACTTATTCGGCCTTGTTTTCCTGAGTACTGTCACTGGCAGACTGAGCCACACCTTTTTCTTCCCCGTTATTCTGAGCAGCAGTATCAGCTTCAGATGTCTTAACTGCTTCAGCTTTCTGTACAGAACCTGCAGGAACACTGGCACCGGCAGTAGTCTTAAGAGAATCTCTCTTCATCTTTACGATGGTGGTATCATCGGCGGAGGTTGCCTTTTCCAGAGCTTCGTCGTATAAAGCAAGAGCCTCCTGATTTTTACCCTGAGCCTTTCTTAAATCACCCTTAAGAGAAAGAGCGGCAAAATTAAAGGCTTCTGCATTCTTGGCACTCAGGGAGTCGATAGCCTTTTCCGCCTCATCAAACTTTTTAAGTTCAATATTAAGGCGGGCGATTCTCATTCGGGTAATATCATCAATTACAGTATCTTTTCCGGCACCGACTGTTTTACTTAAAACGTCAACGGCTTCCTGATATTTCTTTTCACTGACCAGCTGTTTGGCGAGAGAGAGAGCTGCAAGCTGACTGTAGACATCCTTGTTATGGGCGCTGATAAAGCTGTTTACCTTCTCAACCCCTGCTGCATCAGCCATGTTGACGCTGATTACATTGCTGTAGAAATCGCCGGCATTTTCATACATTTTCTTCTGATTGTAATCTCTGTACATGTACATACCGGTTATCAGAGCTATAGCCAAAACCACACCGCCGGCAATATTTTTCCAGTTTTCCTGCCACCACTTGTGAAGTTCTTCTTCCCTTTGCTGCGCATCTGCTTCAATAATGTCCATATTTCACTCCTATTAAAATACGCTCTTAAAATAAGCAGCTGCTGCCGCCATTTCAACTGTCTGCTGTTCTCCTGAACGCAGATCCTTAACACTTAATACCCTGCTGGCAATTTCATCTTCACCGATAATCACGGCAAAACGGGCGCCGGATTTATCAGCATGTGCCATCTGTTTCTTAAACTTGCCGCCACCGCAGTGAGTCATAATTCTGAGCTCTGGCAGTTCCCGGCGCAAATCCATGGCAATCTGGAGCTGCTGCTTTTCAGGCTCATCCCCCATAGCGCAAATCATAATATCCACAGCCGGAATTCCCTGTACAAGATTAAGAGTTTCAAGAAGCAGAATCAGTCTCTCCAGCCCGATGGCAAAACCGATAGCCGGAGTGCTCTGACCTCCAAGCTGTTCAACCAGTCCGTCATAACGACCGCCGCCGCAGACAGTACCCTGAGACCCCAAAGCCTCGGTTACCCATTCGAATACAGTCAGATTGTAATAATCAAGACCGCGAACCAGACGGCTGTTGAGCTCATATTTGATTCCCAGACTATCAAGACGTGAACAGAGTCCGGCGAAATGATTTCTAGTTTCCTCGCCGAAATAGTCACTTAATTTCGGAGCATCAGCGAGAATTCTGATAATATCCTCGTTTTTGGTATCAAGTACTCTTAAAGGATTGGTATACATTCTGCGACGGCAGTCCTCATCAAGAGATTCCTTATGCTGTTCCAAAAATGCCACCAGAGCATCCCGATAGGCGGCCCTTTCCTCGGAGGAACCGAGAGAATTGAGCTGCAGAGTAACATGATCCTTCAGGCCGAACTTTTCAAGAACAGTTGCGGTAAAGGCGATAATTTCCGCGTCAATGTCCGGTCCCTTGATACCGAATACTTCGCTACCGAACTGATGGAACTGACGATAGCGCCCCTTCTGAGGTCTTTCATGACGGAACATCGGTCCGATATACCAGAGTCTCTGCTCCTGACCATGAAGCAGTGAATTTTCCAGACAGGCTCTGACACATCCGGCAGTACCTTCAGGTCGTAAAGACAGAGAATCACCGTCACGATCGGTAAATGTATACATTTCCTTTTCTACAACATCGGTAACTTCACCGATGGCACGGCAGAAAAGACCGGTTTTCTCCACTACCGGGAACCGGATTTCACTGAAGCCGAATGATGCAGCCGTTGATTTCAGAACTCCTTCAACCTGCTGCCATACACTGCTGTTTTGAGGTAATAAATCGTTCATACCTCTGATTGCGTTGATTTTAACCGCCACTTTTCTTAGCTTCCCTAATTCACATTTATCAAATCCGTCATGCCGGTCAGCTGTTCTGTAAGAGACTTATAACCATATCGTATCATGAATATACCGTCTTTTCGGAACTTCCGGCACACCGTCAGTAATTTTAAACAACACAAAAAAAACACATGCCGGCACCTGCGGGCGGCATGAATAAGGGATACCTGTTTTTAACAGGTGCTCCCGGATAATTCAGTTTTTATGAAATAATCTTCTTTCTACCGGCAAGATAGGCTCTGATACGTTTTTCAAGCTCATCCACCAGCATTTCATTAGGAATTCGATCCTGTCTTTCACCATCCTGATAATAATAACTTCTTTCTGCAGCCCCACATACACCGATATTAGCACGGGACGCTTCACCGGGACCGTTTACCACACACCCCATGATAGCCACACTGAGAGGTTCGGTAACGTCGACAAGCCTGCTTTCCAGTTCATTTACGGTTCCAATTACATCAAAACCGCGGCGTGAACAGGTAGGACATGCCACAAAATTAATACCTCTGGTACGAAGCTTCAGCACCTTGAGAATATCAAATGCTACCTTGACCTCTTCAACAGGATCGGCCGCCAGGGAAACTCTCATGGTATCACCGATACCTTCCTTAAGTAACCATGAAAGACCAATGGCACTCATCACAGACCCCTTGCGCATACCTCCGGCCTCAGTAATACCGAGATGTAAAGGCTGCTCAATCTTCTGGCTTAAAAGCTTATAGGCCTCATATGCCACAAAAACGTCAGAGGCTTTTACACTGATTTTAAAATCCTGAAAATCAAGCTTATCAAGAATATCGATATGATGCATGGCTGATTCCACCAGAGCTTCCGGTGTAGGCTCACCGTATTTCTCCAGAATCTCCTTCTCCAGCGAACCGCCGTTAACTCCTATTCTTATGGGAATATGGTGTTCACGGGCTGATGAAACAACAGCTCTTACCTTTTCATCATCACCGATATTACCGGGATTGATACGCAGACAGTCAGCCCCGTAATCAGCCACCTTTAAAGCAATACGGTAGTCAAAATGAATATCTGCAACCACCGGAATAGTGGCTGCCGCCTTGATTTCCTTAAAAGCTTCAGCCGCCTTCATTGTAGGTACGCTTACACGAACAATATCAGCACCGGCTGCGGCAATATCACCAATCTGCTTAATGGTCCCATCAATATCAGTGGTATCGGTATTGGTCATGCTCTGTACGGATATAGGTGCATCGCCGCCTACCGGTACATTACCTACCATTATGCGTCTGGTTTTACGTCTCTTAATCTGTTCGGTTACTGTTATCATTTTTACTGTACGGCCTCTGTAATCACTACCTGACTTGCTCTTCTTTTAATTTCATTAGGATCCGTAATCTTCGGTCCTATAGCGGAATTCTTTTTTCCGGAGTTCTTAGCCGGAGCCTTTTTAGCCGGAGCGGCAGCCTGTTTAGCCGGCTTCTTATACCCCATTTCATCAGCAAGAGACACTACCTGTCCAGCCTTAAGTCCTTTAGACCCGTTAACCTGTTTTACCGCTGTACCTGCATAAGCAGCTGCTTTACCGGCATTATTTACTGCAGTCTTCTTTGCTTCCTGTTTTACAGCAGAAGCTGACTGTTTTGCAACTGGAGCCTGTTTAACTGCAGGAGTCTTTTTAACCCCCATTTCATCAGCGAGTGAAACCACCTGTCCGGCTTTAAGGCCTGTTGACTTAGAGGCCACTGCGGTGTTTCTTGAAACTGCGGTACCGGCGGAATTATCCTGATTTTTTTTAGCAGATACCGGAGCTTCAGTCTTTTTGGCCTGCTGCACGGCAGGAGTCTTTTTTGAACCAGTACGTTGAACAGTCGTCTGCTGAGTGTTCACCTGGTTATTCTCATTTATCACGCGTATGGACGTGCTGTTTGTCTGAACACTGCGCTCCTCCATAACTGTGTTTCTTCCGGTATCGCGTTTTACGGGAGCTGCCGGCTTAACGTCTTCAGGATCAACGTCAGGCAGGGATCTGAATGTCGGTTCACTGCTGTCACCACCGATAACCACGCCGCTTTCAGATTTGTTTTCCCTGACCGCAGGTTGCTCCACTGCAACAGATGACTGCTTATCGGCAGTCGTCTCAGGTTCGTTCACAGTGACCGGCTGCTGCACAGTATGAACTTCTGCACTGTTAAGAGGGAGAGTTACAGAGGTACTGTCTGAACCGGCAGACTGTTGCGGCAGAGCCAGCGTACTGGTCTCACCGGTTTCATTCTGCGGAAGCTGCAGCATGCCTGAATCATTCTGTTCTCTGTTCCTTCCGGAGAGGCTGGAAATAATCACGGCAATCACCAGAAAAGCTCCTACTACAGCAGCAGCTCCGATTGCCACAACCTTTTTGTTGGACTCAGTATTATCCTGAGCCTCGCCACCCTGGGACTTCCTGAGATTTTCAATATCATCCTGAGAGATCTTCAGTCCTAAAAACTTGGCATAGACAAGACAGTCTCTGGTTCTCAAATGGCCGAAACGTCCCTTTTCCATATCGTTAAGCAGAAAACTTCTGATTTTAAGCTTTTCAGCGGCCTGAATCAGAGTAATATTATGCTTTTCACGGGCTATCCTGAAGGACTCACCGATTCTCAAAGCATTTTCCTTGTCTGCACTGTTATCAATCATTTTATTAATCCCCCTCTCCGACAATACTGCTAATAGTCTCCGGCTTTAAATTTCTTTGTTTCCTCACTTGTAGGGAAATACTTAATCAGCTTGCGTCCGAATATTTCTGATGAAGCGTATTCACCGAGAGCCTGGGAAATTTTTATCTTCAGATAAAGAGTCTGCGGAGTATCCGGATACTGGAACATATCATAGTTACGCATCAGCTGATCCGCCTTCTTGGCATCGCCTCCCTCAAGAGCAAATACTGCATAGTTATAGAACAATGATGCTGAATTCCCGCCGTAGTTAATAGCCTGTTCAAAGTACAGCTTGGAATCCTCTTTTTGGCCGGATTCATATGCACAGACAGCTGCACGTTCGTAGGCATTACCTATTAAAGCGAACTTAGGAATGCTTATAGCCTGCATAAGGTTCTGCAGACCTTCATCATAGCGCTTGTTGTCGCAGAGGAAACCGCCGTACTGAGTGAACGCCATACCGGAATTCGGAAATGAGGCGATAACCTTTTTATATTTCTCTTCTGCGTTTCTCACATCACCGACAATACTGTAGTAACGCCCCCAGGCAAGTTCCAGCTGTTCAGTACCCGGATTATAGCCTTCAGCTATATTTAAATTCTCTTTGGCGGAACTCATCATCTTCTGATCCATAAAACTGTGAGCCAGATTGATTCTGGCTAAAGCCGCCTTCTGATAATCAATATTACCCACATTACGGACAATTTCATTACCGTTGGCATCTCGTCCAACAATCACCTCTCGTGAGGTGATACATCCTGTAAGCATTCCAGCCATTACAACTGCTATAAATAATCTGTTCAACATATTCATTGTCCTGTTTTTATTTTTATAGTACTGAAAAAAATATATCCTAGAATTTAACCACACCTGTCAGCACAGATCATTAACAATACAAAACTTTATATAAAACTTTTGAAACAGCAGGCTTTTTAACACTACCTTCCGTCTGGACAGGTATGATTCACCGCCTCATCGTCATCACTTAGCGTGGGAATTCTCCGTATAAATTCCACCTGAAAAAACGACAGTTCCAATATGCAATGACAGTCCGGATATGCAAAGCCATTTTCTGAATATTCTCTTCAGTACCGGATATGTATCTGTATATTTATTTTCAATCTTCTTTAAACGCTTTTTTATTATTCTTTGAATACTGTTTTATTTTTATTATTCTGAACCAGCCGGTTTATGCCATTCCTCACCGGATATTCCGTGTTTTATAATTCTCCCGGAATGAACTATGGGATTCATTCATGTAAAGAATCGTTCAGCGGCTACAGATCT
>Ga0326509_1000092_pt1 | contig 11458 bp, 4 predicted proteins | sample 2_2465_0518_FD_203650 | JGI IMG/M metagenome (GOLD analysis project Ga0326509, IMG submission 203650) | Metatranscriptome of bovine rumen microbial communities from UC Davis, California, United States - 2_2465_0518 (Metagenome... | ecosystem: Host-associated > Mammals > Digestive system > Stomach... | reverse complement strand
GTAAACTATGTATCAAAATCTGTCAAAATGAAGAATCTAAAACAATTGATCAGACAGGCTGTTCCCATGGTGATGATGCTTCTGCTGTGTAGCGCGACGCTGCAGGCTCAGAACATCGCCGTTTCGGGTACAGTTTCGGATGCAGCAGGGGAACCGCTCATCGGCGCCTCTGTTGTGGTGAAGGGACAAGCTTCCCTGGGTACAGTTACTGACTTTGATGGTAATTTCACATTGAAAGTGCCGTCTGAGTCTTCGGTTCTGGTGGTTTCCTATGTGGGTATGACCACTCGTGAAATCAAAGTTGGCAAACAGCGCCAGTTCAAGTTGACGCTGCAAGACGACACCCAGCTGGAAGAAGTTATCGTGGTTGGTTACGGCCAGCAGAAGAAAGCCTCTGTGGTGGGTGCTATCGCTCAGACCACAGGTGAAGTGCTGGAGCGTTCCGCAGGTGTAGTTGACATCGGTTCTGCCCTGACGGGTAACCTGCCTGGTGTCGTTACGACGGCTTCGTCAGGTATCCCTGGTGAGGAAGACCCACAGATTGTTATCCGTGGTCAGTCGTCGTGGAACAACTCGTCTCCACTTATCTTGGTGGATGGTATTGAGCGTCCTATGTCAAGTGTTGACATGCAGTCTGTAGCTACGGTTTCTGTACTGAAGGATGCCTCTGCAACAGCTGTGTACGGTGTGAAGGGTGCTAATGGTGTTATCCTGATTACCACCAAGCGTGGTTCCGAGGGTAAGGCTCAGATTAGTGTGACAGCTAATGCCACCATGAAGATTCCTTCAATGCTGCCCGACAAGTACGACTCTTACGATGCTCTCGTAGCTCGTAATACCGCTGTCGAGCATGAGTTGAACATCAGTCCTGAGAGCTTCTCCTATATGAAGCCCATGAGTTTCATCCAGCACTATCGCAATCAGAGTACTCTGGAGGAATATGAGCGCTATCCGAATGTGGACTGGCAGCGCACGATGTTCAAAAAGTCTGTAATGTCCTACAATGCCAACCTCAATGTTAGTGGTGGTACGAAGTTCGTGAAGTACTTTGCTTCGGTAGACTTCGCCAGCGAGGGTGACTTGTTCAAGTCTTTTGAGACGGGACGTAAATACGACCGTTCTATTTCTTTTAATCGCGTGAACGTACGTTCTAATCTTGACTTCAGTATCACTCCGACCACTGTCTTCAAGGTGAATATTGCCGGTTCTAACTCTAAGCAGACCAACCCTTGGGAGCGTGGTCACGAGTGGGACTCAGGTGCTAGCTTAGGATGGCAGATGTCTCAGATGTGGGCTGGTGTTTACAATATTTCACCCGATGCCTTCCTGCCACAGTACAGTGGTGGTTATTGGGGCTTCCTGCCTGGTTCTACCAACGTTAGTAACTCGGCTCTGACCTCTTCTATCGGTGGTGTGCAGACCATTACTACCACACGTATCAATACCGACTTCGTTCTGGAACAGAAACTCGACTTCATTACCAAGGGCCTTTCACTGCGTGGTATGATTTCTTGGGACAATGTATTCCGCGAGGACCGTCGCGGTATTCGCGACTTGTATAACGATCCACAGTTGAAGTGGATTGATCCCGAAACGGGCGAAGCACAGTACAAGCAGCCATATGAGCAACATGACCGTTTCGACTATTCCATGGGTAACAGGTGGGATACTCAGGGTGGTGAGGTTAAAGACAGGGATACCCAGCGTAACCTGAACTATCAGGTACAGCTCAACTGGGCACGCCAGTTCGGACTTCACGATGTTACCCTGATGGGTAACTTTGGCCGTCAGGAGTATGCTACCGGTTCTGAGATTCCTCACTATCGTGAAGACTGGGTGTTCCGTGCTACCTATAATTATGCCAACCGCTATTCTTTTGAGTTCAACGGTGCTTACAACGGTTCTGAGAAGTTCTCTAAGGACAATCGTTTTGCATTCTTTGCATCTGGTGCCATTGGTTGGACCGTCAGTGAAGAGAAGTTCATGGAATATTTGCGCGAAAAGCATATCATTGATATGTTGAAGCTGCGTGCCTCTTATGGTGCTATCGGTGACGATAACGTAGGTACTCGTTGGATGTATGTTTCTCAGTGGGCATACGGTGGAAATACCACGATGGATGTGAACTCTACCGGTGATCCTACTTCACCTTATCAGTACTATCGTGAGGCTACCGTAGGTAACGAGAACGTACACTGGGAGAAGGTGAAGAAGTTCAATTTCGGTATCGACTATGGTTTCTTAGGAGGTTTGATAGCCGGTTCATTCGATATCTTCAGCGACCGTCGTACTGACATCTTGGTCGGTGGTTCTAAACTCGTTCCTTCCTATTTCGGTCAGTCTCCTGCATGGGTGAACCTTGGTGAGGTAAAGACCAGCGGATATGAGTTGGAAGTTCGTCTGAACAAGGTATTCCCTAACAAGATGCGTGTATGGGCTAACATGAATATGACCCATGCTACGAATGAGGTTATCAAGCGTGACGACCCAGAGCTGTATCCCTCTTATCGTAAGCAGGCAGGTTATGCTATTGGTCAGGTTCATACTTATCTCGACAAGGGCATGATGCAGACTTACGACGACCTGTATGGATCGCCTAAATTTGACTCCAATGACGGAAATAAATTGCCTGGTGACTATTATATCGTTGACTTCAACGGTGACGGTCAGGTGGATAGCTCCAATGACTATGTGCCTTATGGCTATACAGGTGCTCCCCAGAATACTTACAATGCCACTCTCGGTTTCGAGTGGAAGGGCTTCAGCTGTTTTGTACAGTTCTATGGTGTAACGAATGTGACCCGTGATGTAACGATGATCAGCCTTGCTGACCCCATGTTGGCTAACGTTTACGACCAGGGAACCTGGTGGAGCTATGATCATTATGGTGCAGACGTGGTAACACCACGCCTCAATTCGAAGGTTGATAATGGTAAACATTATGGTACGCAATACTTGTGCGACGGTAGCTATATTCGTCTGAAGAATGTCGAGGTGGCCTATACCTTCACACAGCCTTGGATCCGCAAGTTGGGTATTCACGACCTGAAGCTTTATGTCAATGCCAATAACTTGTGGCTCTGGACTCGTATGCCGGATGACCGTGAGTCTAACTTCTCGTCAAGCGGTGGTGCTACTGGTGCTTATCCGACAGTAAAGCGTATTAACTTCGGTCTTAAGTTAAACCTGTAAAATGAAGATAACAATGAAAAAGATTATTAATCAATATATTTTCTTGAGCCTTGCAGCCGTGTCGCTCTCCTTTGGAGCTACGTCCTGCACCAGCTATCTGGACAAGACGGCTGACTCAGACGTAAACCCGGACATGGCGTTCATGAACTTCCAGAACTTCCAGGGTTTCGTGGAGGAGGCTTACAACTGTATCCCCAACAAGGAGTCAAACTATTGGTGCTGTACCTTCAACTGGGGTGAGGACGAGATTATGAACACAGGTCTCGGTGATACACACGTGACGGCTCACTTTGACTTGGGTGACTATCGCCATTGGCAGGGTGATGCTCAGAGCTATCTGCATAGCAATGCACTGGATCCTACCTCTAAAGATAAATATGCTCATTCTTTAGAGCACGCATGGTATGTTATCCGTAAGATGAACCTTGGTTTGGCGAATATGGACAAACTGACCAATGCAACTCAGGAGGAGAAGAACTTTATCAAAGGTCAGCTGCTTTTTATGCGTGCATGGTGGCACTTTGAGCAGATGATTTATTTCGGTGGACTGCCCTATGTTGACTTTGTGATTCCTGCCGATGGTCCCTTTGACTTGCCACGTCTCTCCTTCCAGGAGTGTGCAAAGAAAGCTGCAGAGGACTTCGCTGAAGCTGCTAAATTGCTGCCCGACAACTGGGATAATACCGCACCTGGTAAGCGTACACCTGGTAAGAATGACATTCGTCTGACGAAGGTCTGCGCCTTGGGTTATATGGGCAAGGCTCTGCTGTGGGCTGCCTCTCCACTCAATGAGTTAGGTGCTCAGGTGGGTGCCTCGAAGAATGGCAATACCTATAAATATAATACGACATTAGCTCAGCAGGCTGCAGATGCCTTAGCTCAGGCTATTAATGCCCTTCCCGCTTCTCCATACGACTTGGCTGAATATAAATATTCAGACATTTATAATCATGTGGCAGACAAGAGTTCCAGCACTAACTTCTCTGATATCTTCCGTACCACTGGACAGGGCTGGAGACAGCCTGGTAGCGTAGAAGCCATTATGCGTGGTTGTCAGATTGAAATCAACGGTTCTAACTGGAACTTCACCAAGCTGTGGGGTCCCAAGGTGAACAACCTTGTAGAGCACGATGCTCTTATCCACATGCCAACAGCCAACTATATCAACTATGCTTATGGTATGGCTGATGGTACTCCTGCTTATATTATCGAGAATGGCAAACTTGTTGCTAACGACGCTTCTCGTGGTGGTAGCTTCGATCCTAAACACCCGTTCCAGAATCGTGACCCACGTTTCTATCATGACATTATGTTCGATGGCTTTAAATTCATCAACAATACACCTGGTGCTGCTGATGCAGGGTTCCAGTATCTTGAGATGTTCACAGGTGGTAACATGGTTCCTACAGGTGATGCCGCGCGCTCTGCTAACGGTAGCCGTACGGGTTACTTCTGCCAGAAGTTAGTGCCCCATCAGTGTAATAAGTATGATGGTATGTATAACTGGGGTGGTGCTTTGCAGACTTATCTGCCTTACATGCGCGTTGCAGACCTTTACTTGATGTATGCTGAGGCTTGTGCTGCTGCCGGTGGTGCTACTCAGAAGGGTGCTAACTGCAATTTGAATGCGGTTGATGCCATCAATGTACTTCGCGACCGCGTTGGTGCTGGTCATGTATCTGAAAACCTGGTTGGTGACAGAAATAAGTTCATGGACGAGGTTCGTCGTGAGCGTGCCTGTGAGCTGGCATTCGAGGGCTTCCGCTGGAACGACCTGCAGCGTTGGTTGCTGCTGACCGAGTCTCCTTATAACATCAAGACTCGTCAGGAGTTCAAGCGTGTAGGCAACTATGACTTCTCCAAGAACGATCCTCGCGATGCTGAGGTAACTGGATGGGGTGAGACGGTCATTGTGGAGCGCTCTTTCGGTACCAAACATTACCTGCTGCCACTCAAGGATGATGAGACATACCTCTATGCAGAATATCCTCAGAACCCAGGATGGTAATCTTTAAGTTTAAAGTTTAAAGTTTAAAGTTTAAAGTTTTTATGAAACATAAGATATTATATATGTCAGCTCTCTTGGCAGTAACAGCAGTCACACCTGCTGCTGCCCAGATTGAGACCGGACAGGATTCGCTCGTCAATGTAGCATTCCGCAAGGTTGCTGCCGATGACGTGTTGGGTGGAGTCTCGTCCATCAACTACCGCGAGCTGATGGATAAGAACTACAATACTTACAGCCTTGACAACATGCAGGGCTATGTAGCTGGCTTCAACGGCTCTGGCATGTGGGGCTTGGATGGTTCGTCTGACTTTACGAAAGACAATGTTCCCAATGGTATGCTGGTGCTCATTGATGGTGTGCCCCGTGCTGCTAATAATGTAACCCCTTCTGAGATTGATAACATCACCTTCCTGAAGGGTGCCCAGGCCGTAGTGCTCTATGGTAGTCGTGCCGCCAAGGGTGTGATGCTCATCACCACCAAGCGTGGACAGGTAAACGATGGCTTGAGGGTTAACGTTCGTGCCAATACAGGTTGGAATGTTGCCAAGAGCTATCCTGAGTACTTAGGTTCAGCAGAGTATATGACCCTCTACAACGAGGCTCTTGCCAATGATGGTTTGGCTGCTGCCTTTACACCAGAGGATATCTATAACTATGCAAGCGGTCAGAATCCCTATCGTTATCCGAACATCAACCTCTATTCTTCCGATTACCTGAGGAAGGTTTACAACCGTACGGATGTGACAGCTGAGATTGAAGGAGGTAACGATCGTGCCAAGTTCTATGCCAACGTAAGTTACTACCGTCAGGGTGACTTCATTGATTTTGGTGAGGCAAAGGATAACTATGTTGACCGCTTCAATGTCCGTGGTAATGTGGATATGAAGATCAACAACTTCATCTCGGCATACGTAAATGCCAACGCCACCTATTATAATTCACGTGGTACGAATGGTGCTAATTTCTGGTCGACGGCAGCTACACTGCGTCCGAATCGTATTTCTCCGCTGATTCCACAGAGCTATGTGGATCCGAATGCCGTTACTGCTCAGACCATGTTGGCAAACACCACTAATATCATCGACGGATGCTTCTTGGGCGGTACGCTGATGGACCCGACTAATGTAATTGCTGATATCTATTCTGCAGGTTACAACACGTGGACCAGCCGCCAGTTCCAGTTCGATGCTGGTGTGAACTTCGACCTTGGCTCTTTGCTGAAGGGGCTGAGCTTCCATGCCCAGGTGGCTGTTGACTATGCTACGTCTTACACATCGGCATTCAACAACAGCTACGCTACTTTTGAACCGACATGGACAGATTACAATGGCTATGATGCTATCGTAGCCTTGGATAACCATGAGACCATCGATAAGAAGTCTGGTGTACAGAACATCAGTGGTTCTGCTGATAATCAGACGATTGCCTTCAATGCTCACTTCGATTACAACCGTACGTTTAATGACGTACACAATGTCAGTGCCATTGCAGTGGTCAATGGTTTCCAGCAGAGCGTTTCTGGTGTCTACCACAAGTTGAGTAATGCCAACTTAGGCTTCCAGGTTTCTTACAACTATGCCAAGAAGTATTTTGCTGACTTTGCTTTTGCTACTCCCTGGTCAGCCCGTTTGCCGGAAGGTCATCGTGCAGGATTCTCGCCCTCGTTCACCTTGGGTTGGAACATTGCCAAGGAGAGCTTTATGCAGAATCAGAACTTCTTTGATGAACTGAAGATCAGTGCCAGCTATAGCGACTTGAAGACGGATTTAGGTATTAGTGACTATTATATGTATGATGGTACCTATAAGAGTGGTGGCTGGTGGGACTGGAACGGTCAGACGGGACATAGTGCAGTTCAGTCAAAGCGTGGTGGTAACGAGGATTTCTCGTTCCTGCATCGCAAAGAGTTCTCTGCAACCCTGCATGCTGCTATGCTACAGCGTTCGTTGACTGCTGACTTCTCCTTCTTCACCAACAAGATGACGGGTGGTATCATTGAGGCCAGCTCTAAGTTGCCCAGTTACTTCCGTGTATATTATCCTGAGTCTTCGTTCCTGCCTTACATTAACTACAACGAGGATAGCCGTACAGGTTTTGACCTTGCAGTGAAGTACAAGAAAGACTTCGGTGATTTCGGTTTCCAAATTGGAGCCAACCTGACTTACTATACAACCAACGCTTCCAAGCGTGACGATACGGCCTATGCAGATGCTTATCAGTATCGTGAGGGCAAGGCACTCGATGCTATTTGGGGATATGAGTGCTTAGGATTCTTCCAGGATGAAGCCGATATCGCCAACTCTCCTGAGCAGAAGCTCGGTGGTACTACCGTGCGTCCTGGTGACTTGAAGTATAAGGATCAGAACGGTGATGGTGTTATCGACACCAATGACCAGATTGACTTGGGTAAGGCCGGATGGTATGGCGCTCCTACCACCTTGGGTATCAATGTTACCTTAAAGTATAAGAACTTCACACTGTTCATGCTTGGTACAGGCGGCTTTGGTGGCCATGGTGTCAAGAACAACAGTTACTGGTGGGTTGACGAGGCCGATAAGTACAGTGCCGTCGTTCGCGGTCGTTGGACTCCGGAGACAGCTGCAACAGCAACTTATCCTCGTCTGACTACACAGAGTGGTGCTAACAACTTCACCACTTCGGACTTCTGGATTTATTCTACCTCTCGTTTCGACCTAGCTAAGGTTCAGCTGACCTACGACTTCCCGAAGTCGCTGTTCAACAATGTGAAATTCATCAAGGGTGCTTCTGCATATGTAAGCGGCAGCAATCTGCTGACCATTGCCAAGGAACGTAAACTCTTAGAGATGAATGTCGGTTCTGCACCGCAGACCCGTTTCTACAACCTGGGTGTTCAGGTAAAATTCTAAAAGAGTAATTAGAAAACAAGAAAAATTATGATTACTAAGTATATTAACAAAATACTTGTTGCAGGCATCGTGAGTTGCGGTTTTTCTGCTGTCCTCACTTCCTGTGACGACCTGATAGACCCGGCATTGGAGAACATCCAGGACATCACTGAGATGTATGATGATCCCACTTTTGCCCGTGGCCTGATTGACAATGCCTTCCTTTTGTTGCCTTACGAGTCTTCGCCACAAAGTGACGTTGCTACAGACGATGCTGTTTCAAATGATAACAGTAATAGCTATAAGAAGATGGCTACAGGTAACTGGTCTTCTAAGTCGAATCCTGTCAACCAATGGGAGACGCGTTATCATGCCATCCAGTACTGTAACCTCTTCCTTGAGAACATCGAGAAAGTACGGTGGGATTATACCAGTAAGGCACTGAACCAGATGCACATGGATTTGTATCGCGGTCAGGCTTACGCTTTGCGTGCCCTCCACATGTTCTATCTGTTGCGTGCACATTGTGGTATGGTTAATGGCCAGTTGATGGGTGTACCCATTCACTTGAAATCGGAGTCATCGGAGGATCCGAGTTCTGTTTTCGATCTTCCTCGTAATACTTTCAAGGAGTGTATCGACCAGATTATGGCTGACTTTGACGAGGCGCTGAAGTACGTTCCCAACCAATTTGGTGATGTAACTGGTGCTATTCCTCAGAAGTATGCTTCTATGGGGGGTACTGACGGTGAATACAACCGTGCATTCGGTGACATGCAGCGTGGTAAGATTGATGGTTATATTATCAGAGCCATGAAGGCTCAGGTAGCTATTTTCGCAGCCTCTCCTGCCTATCAGTCGGCAGGTGCCATGACTTGGGAACAAGCTGCTAGGTATGCTGCAGACTATCTGAAGCTCCGCGGCGGTTTGGCTTGTGTTGACCCGACAGGTTGGAAATGGTTCACACTGAAAGATTATATCAAGAATTACAAGTTTGAGGATCCAGACCCCGCAGAGGTTGTTTGGCGTGGCACTGTAGGTGATAGTTATGACATGGAGCAAAACAACTATCCTCCCTCGCTCAAAGGTAATGGACGTGTCAACCCGACTCAGAATCTGGTGGATGCATTCCCTGCAGCCAATGGATATCCCATTTCATCGGCTCTTTCTAATTACGACCCCAAGAATCCTTATGCAAACCGCGACCCACGTCTGCGTACCTATATTCTCATTAATGGTGATGTCATCGGTGCCGAAGGCAAGGCTATCAACACACAGTATGATAGCAAAACGATTGACGGTTTAAACAAGGAGAACGGTAAGTCCACGACTACAGGATACTATCTGCGTAAGCTGCTCCGTGATGATGTCAATCTGAACCCAGCCAGCAGCCAGAGACATTTCGGTATACGTATCCGTACCACCGAGATCCTGCTCGACTTTGCTGAGGCAGCCAACGAGGCTCAGAGTGATCCTACAGCGAAAGTGGGTGGCGCAGATTTCTCGGCCTACGATGTTATCAAGGCACTCCGTTACCGTGTTCACAATGGTGAAGACTGGGCTGACCCCTATCTGGAGAGCATCAAGAATGATCAGGCTAAGATGCGTGAGTTGATTCGCAACGAACGTCGTCTGGAGCTTTGCTTCGAGAACCACCGCTTCTGGGATTTGCGTCGTTGGAAGGCTAGTATTACCGATGGTGCAAAGGGTGTTAGCATCACGAATCCAAGTTCTGATGTTACTGACTACAAGATTTTCGATGTAGAAGGCCGTCTGTATAAGGATTATATGTATTATGGCCCGATTCCTTACTCAGAGTTGCTGAAGTGGAGCAATCTGCAGCAGAACGATGGGTGGTCAAATTAATAACAATGTAAAATTCTAAAATAATTATGAACAAGAAAATATCATATATGCTCAGCCTGTTGCTGGCTGGCACGCTGTTCACCTCATGCAAAAATGGCGATGCAGTATTTGATGACTACGAGGGCGGCACAACCGTCTACTTCGCCTATCAGTACCCTGTACGTACCATCGTATTAGGTGACGATGATTATGACCTGACACTTGATCATTCACACAAATGCAAGATTATGGCTACTTTTGGTGGCTCATACGAAGGCAGCAATGGTAGTGTTACGGTAGCTCTTGATCCAACGTTGGTCAACAACCTGACCTTCCAGGATGGTACTCCCGTTAAAGTGATGCCAGAGCGCTTTTATAACTTGGTTACTTATCCTACTTGGAATTTCGATGGAACGATGAATGGTGGAACGGTGGTTGAGTTGACCGATGATTTCTTCAGCAATGAAGATGCTGTTAAGAACACTTATGTCATCCCCTTGGTGATTACAGATAAGAGTGGCTTCGGCAAGGTGCTTACCGGTACGCTGAAGGAGGGAGGACAGGCCATTCGTACTGACGAATCGCAGTGGGATGTACAGCCTAAGGACTTTGTGCTCTACTGCGTGAAGTACCAGAACAAGTATTCAGGCTACTGGCTGACAAATGGTAATACCTCGATAGACAATATTGAAAGAGCCAATGTCGCACAGATTGTTACAAAGAGTTTGAATACTTGCACGTATACTGTCAAGTTCCAGCGCAAATACCAGGCTCGTACCTACGATGATCAAGGTCAGGAAGTTCCCAAATGGGAGGACCGCACTTTGACCGCCAACTTGCAGTTGACATTCGATGGTAATGAGCAGTGTACTATTACTTCACAGACTCTTGGCTATACCGCTACAGGTGCAGGTACTTGGACTGACAATGGCGCTAAGAATTCGTGGAACGATAAGGATCGCGACCTCTTGGAGTTGAACTACACGATTGATTTTGGTGTTGATGACTACGGCAATCACATTGAGGGAGCTGCTGTCCATGAAAAGTTGGTATGGCAGCGCAGCGGTGTGAAGGTCGAAGAATTTTCACCTATTTATAATAAGTAACGTTTTAAAACGAACGAAACAATGAAAAAGACAATCATCATATCAGCACTCGGAGCCATATTAATGGCTTCGTGTGCCGACGAGTTCGACACGAACAACTATGTGGTTGATCGCCCGGCAAGAACGGCAGAATATGCCTATCTGAACGACTACCAGCCACTGAAGGGTTATGTCGACCATAATAAGAGTGCTAATTTCAAATTGGGTGTTGGTACCACAGCTGCTAATTATCTAAAGAAGGAATTAGAGTATGCTTTGGTAAACTCAAACTTCGATGAGACAGAGCCCGGCAACTGCATGAAGATGGCTTCTTGTGTCAAGGACGATGGAAGTATGGACTTCGGTACGGTTGGCGAATATGTCAATGCAGCTACTGATGCAGGTCTCTCAGTCTTTGGACATACTTTGGCTTGGCATTCTCAGCAGCCTGTGAAGTGGCT
>Ga0326509_1000090_pt1 | contig 11604 bp, 23 predicted proteins | sample 2_2465_0518_FD_203650 | JGI IMG/M metagenome (GOLD analysis project Ga0326509, IMG submission 203650) | Metatranscriptome of bovine rumen microbial communities from UC Davis, California, United States - 2_2465_0518 (Metagenome... | ecosystem: Host-associated > Mammals > Digestive system >... | reverse complement strand
TTTTAAACTGAAATGCCAGGATTATTAGGAAAGAAAATCGGAATGACATCCGTTTTCAGTGCCGACGGTAAGAATGTTCCGTGCACTGTTATCGAAGCTGGTCCTTGTGTTGTTACTCAGGTGAAGACTGTCGAGAAAGACGGTTACGCAGCCCTGCAGTTGGCTTTTGGTGAGAAGAAAGAAAAGAACACCACAAAACCAATGATGGGAGTATTCAAGAAAGCCGGTACAACACCAAAGTACCACTTGGCCGAGTTCAAGTTTGACGAGGAGCACAACCTCGGTGACACAATTACAGTTGACATCTTTGAAGGTACAGAGTATGTTGACGTAGTTGGTACTTCTAAAGGTAAAGGTTTCCAGGGCGTTATGAAGCGCCATGGTTTCGGTGGTGTCGGTCAGAGCACCCACGGTCAGGACGACCGCGCTCGTAAGCCGGGATCTATCGGTGCATGTTCTTACCCTGCAAAGGTGTTTAAGGGAATGCGCATGGGTGGCCACATGGGTGGTGAAAGAGTAACCACGCAAAACCTCAGAGTGTTAAAGGTAATACCAGAGAACAACCTTATCATTGTTAAGGGCTCAGTAGCTGGTTGTAATGGTTCAACAGTAATTATTAACAAGTAATGGAAATTAACGTATTAAACATCAAAGGTCAGGAGACCGGAAGAAAGGTTACGTTAAACGAATCTATCTTCGCAATTGAACCTAACGACCACGTTGTGTATATGGACGTAAAGCAGTACTTGGCTAATCAGCGCCAGGGTACAGCAAAGTCTAAGGAGCGCAGTGAGCACGCTGGTTCTACACGTAAACTTATCCGTCAGAAGGGTAGTGGTGGCGCTCGTCGTGGTGACATCAACTCTCCAGTTCTCGTTGGTGGTGGTCGTGTATTCGGTCCTAAACCACGTAACTACGGTTTCAAACTGAACAAGAAAGTAAAGAAGCTCGCTCGTAAGAGTGCTCTCACTTACAAGGCACAGGAGAATGCAATCATCGTACTTGAAGACTTCGCTATGGAGGCTCCAAAAACTAAAGAATTTGTAAATATTGCAAAAAATCTTAAATGCGATGATAAGAAAATGCTTCTCGTTTTGCCAGAAGTAAATAAAAATGTATATTTGTCGGCTCGTAACTTACAGAAGGCTGAGGTTATACTTGCTTCTACGCTCAATACTTACAAGGTTTTGAACGCAGATGTGCTTGTTATGACAGAGAAGTCTCTGGAGACTATCGACGGAATCTTGAAATAAATTAGAGGAGACATAGAATTATGGCATTTATCATTAAACCGTTGGTCACTGAGAAGATGACCAAGATTACAGACAAGCAGCCTAACCGCTATGGCTTCATTGTTCGCCCTGAGGCTAACAAGCTTGAGATAAAGAAGGAAGTCGAAGAGCTGTACAATGTTACAGTAGAGGATGTGAACACTATGCGTTATGCAGGTAAGCGTTCAAGCCGCTATACAAAGGCTGGTCTTATCCGCGGTCAGCGCAATGCGTTCAAAAAGGCAATCGTTACTCTTAAGGAGGGCGAGTCAATAGATTTTTATAGCAATATTTAATATAGAAAATGGCAGTACGTAAATTAAAGCCCGTAACTCCGGGTCAAAGACACAAGATTATTGGCACGTTCGAGGATATTACTGCATCCGTGCCAGAGAAGTCTCTCGTACGCGGTAAGCGCTCTACTGGTGGTCGAAACAACACCGGTAAGATGACTGTTCGCTACATGGGTGGCGGTCATAAGCAGAAGTATCGTCTGATCGACTTCAAGCGAGAGAAAGATGGTGTTCCAGCTGTAGTAAAGACAATAGAGTACGATCCAAACCGTTCGGCTCGTATCGCATTGTTGTTCTACGCTGATGGTGAAAAACGTTACATTATCGCTCCTAACGGACTTCAGGTAGGTGCTACATTGCTGTCAGGCGCAGAGGCTGCTCCTGAGGTAGGTAATGCACTTCCTCTGGAGAGCATCCCTGTAGGTACGGTAATCCACAACATCGAACTTCGTCCTGGTCAGGGCGCTAAGTTGGTTCGTTCGGCAGGTAACTTCGCTCAGCTCACTTCTCGTGAAGGCAGTTATTGTGTGATTAAGCTCCCATCGGGAGAAACTCGTAAGATTCTCAGTGCTTGTAAGGCAACTGTAGGTGTAGTAGGTAATGCAGACCACGCTCTGGAGCAGTCTGGTAAGGCTGGACGCTCTCGTTGGTTGGGACGTCGTCCTCACAACCGTGGTGTTGTTATGAACCCTGTTGATCACCCAATGGGTGGTGGTGAAGGTCGTCAGTCTGGTGGACACCCACGTTCACGTAAGGGCTTGTACGCTAAGGGTCTCAAGACACGCGCACCAAAGAAACTTTCAAATAAGTATATCATTGCACGAGCAAGTAAATAATTAAAAGTAAACTGAATAGATTATGAGTCGTTCACTTAAAAAAGGTCCATATATCAACGTATCACTCGAGAAGAAGATTCTCGCAATGAACGAGAGTGGTAAAAAGAATGTCGTTAAGACATGGGCCAGAGCTTCAATGATTTCCCCAGACTTTGTGGGACACACTGTAGCTGTTCATAACGGAAACAAATTTATCCCTGTTTACATTACCGAGAATATGGTAGGACACAAGTTAGGAGAGTTCGCTCCAACTCGTCGTTTCGGAGGCCATGCAGGTAACAAGAAATAAACAGGCTTAAACCATTTAAAAAAGTAGAATAATAATGGGAGCAAGAAAAAAGATAGCGGCTGAAAAAAGAAAAGAAGCCCTGAAGACATTGTATTTTGCGAAGCTCAAGGGAGTTCCCTCTTCACCTCGCAAGATGCGCTATGTCGTTGATATGATTCGCGGTATGGAAGTAAACCGCGCTCTCGGCGTGCTCAGATTCTCTAAGAAAGCTGCAGCTGCCGATGTGGAGAAGCTTCTCCGCTCTGCTATTGCCAATTGGGAAGCCAAGAATGATCGCAAAGCAGAAGACGGCGAACTCTATATCTCTAAAGTCTTCGTTGACGAAGGCGTTACTATGAAGCGTATGAGACCTGCACCACAGGGTCGTGGATATCGTATCCGTAAGCGTTCGAACCACGTAACACTCTTTGTGGATGCTAAAACTAATGACGAAAAATAATAAGTATAATGGGACAGAAAGTTAATCCAATAAGCAATCGTCTGGGAATCATCCGCGGTTGGGACTCAAACTGGTTTGGTGGCAAGAACTTCGGTGACAATCTGGTAGAAGACAGAAAAATCCGTAAGTACCTTAACGAGCGTCTTGCAAAGGCAAGCGTAAGCAAAATTGTCATCGAACGTACACTGAAACTGGTTACCATTACTATTTGCACAGCCCGTCCAGGACTCGTCATTGGTAAAGGTGGTCAAGACGTTGACAATCTGAAAGAGGAGTTGAAGAAGCTCTACGACAAGGATGTTCAGATTAACATCTTTGAAGTAAAGAAACCAGACCTCGATGCAACTATCGTAGCCAACAATATCGCTCGCCAGGTAGAAGGCAAGATAGCATACCGTCGCGCTATCAAGATGGCAGTAGCCAACACAATGCGCGCAGGTGCCGAGGGTATCAAAGTACAGATTACAGGTCGTTTGAACGGTGCTGAAATGGCACGCAAGGAAATGTTCAAGGAAGGCCGTACTCCTCTGCACACTTTCCGTGCAGACATCGACTACTGTCAGGCAGAAGCGCTGACAAAGGTTGGTCTGCTTGGTATTAAGGTATGGATTTGCCGTGGTGAGATTTACGACAAGGTAGATCTTACTCCTAACTTCGCTCAGGAGAAGCAGGGTGGACGCCCAGCAGGAGCAAAGCGTGGCGGCAACCGTAAAAGAAACAATAACCGTTAAATCAAGAATTTATCATGTTACAGCCTAAAAGAGTAAGATATAGAAGACCTCAAGACGGTCGTGGCAATAAAGGCAACGCCCACAGAGGTACACAGTTGGCTTTTGGCTCATTCGGCATAAAGACACTTGATGCAAAATGGCTCGACAGCCGCCAGTTGGAGGCTGCCCGTGTTGCAATCAACCGTTACATGCAGCGTGAAGGACAGGTATGGATTCGTGTATTCCCGGACAAACCAATCACACGTAAGCCTGCTGACGTCCGAATGGGTAAAGGTAAGGGAGACCCCGCAGGATGGGTAGCTCCAGTGACACCAGGACGTGTTCTTTTTGAAGTAGAGGGCGTTCCTTTCGATATTGCTAAGGAAGCACTTCGTCTCGGAGCTCAGAAACTTCCTGTTAAGACAAAGTTTATAGTTAGACGTGATTACGATAAAAACGCTTAAAAGATGAAGACAAGTGAAATTAAGGGGCTCGACGCTAAAGCATTAGCAGAGCGCATAGAGAGTGAGGAAGCAAAGCTGAACCAGCTTAAGCTCAACCATGCAATCACTCCTCTGGAGAATCCTTCTCAGATCAAGGCCGTTCGTCGCGACGTAGCACGTCTGAAGACAGAACTTCGCCAAAGAGAACTTAATAAATAACAATGGTCCAGATGGAAACAAGAAATTTAAGAAAGACAAGACAGGGTGTGGTTATCAGCAACAAAATGGATAAAACCATTGTTATAGCTGCCAAGTTCAAGGAGAAGCACCCTATTTATGGTAAGTTTGTGCAGAAGACTAAGAAGTATCATGCACACGATGAGAAGAATGAGGCTAATATCGGTGATACCGTCCTCATTATGGAGACTCGTCCTTTGTCAAAAACAAAGAGATGGAGATTGGTTTCAATAATTGAAAAAGCTAAGTAATTATGATACAAGCAGAATCAAGACTTACGGTATGTGATAACAGCGGTGCTCGTGAGGCACTCTGCATCCGTGTGCTGGGTGGTACCCGCCGCCGTTATGCCAGCGTAGGTGACGTTATTGTTGTTGCAATCAAGAACGCCATTCCTACAAGTGATGTTAAAAAAGGTGCAGTATCAAAGGCTTTAATTGTACGCACAAAGAAGGAGATTCGTCGTGCTGACGGTTCATACATCCGTTTCGACGATAACGCATGCGTACTGCTCAACAACGCTGGTGAGCTTCGTGGCAGCCGTATCTTCGGCCCTGTAGCTCGTGAGTTGCGTGCAGTAAACATGAAGGTCGTTTCTTTGGCACCTGAGGTTCTTTAATCATTAAAAGAAAAGAGTAATGACAAAGTTACATATTAAGAAAAACGACAACGTGATTGTCCTTGCCGGTGAGGATAAGGGCAAGACGGGAAAGGTGCTCAAAGTATTGGTAAAGGAGCAGCGTGCTCTTGTCGAGGGAATCAATATGGTTTCTAAGAGCATGAAGCCCAGCGCTAAGAACCCTCAGGGTGGTATCGTAAAGCAGGAGGCACCAATCCATATTTCAAACCTTAGTTTGGTTGACCCTAAGAGTGGCAAAGCTACACGCGTCTCTGTAAAGAGAGAGGGTAAGAATGTCATACGAATCGCTAAAAAGTCAGGGGAGGAGATTAAGTAATGGCAAATACAGCACAGTTAAAGAAGCAGTATAAGGAGACAATAGCTCCTGCACTGCAGAAGCAGTTCAACTACTCATCTTCAATGCAGATTCCTGTACTGAAGAAGATTGTAGTTAACCAGGGACTGGGTGACGCTACACAGGATAAGAAGATCATTGACGTAGCAATCAACGAGATTTCTACTATCACTGGTCAGAAGGCTGTAGCCACCTATTCTAAAAAGGATATCGCGAACTTCAAGTTACGTAAGAAGATGCCTATCGGCGTTATGGTAACACTGCGTCGCGAGCGTATGTACGAATTCTTGGAGCGCCTTGTTCGTATCGCACTTCCTCGTATCCGTGACTTCAAGGGTATTGAGAGCAAGTTCGACGGACGTGGAAACTACACTCTGGGTATTCAGGAGCAGATTATCTTCCCTGAAATCAATATCGACTCTATCGACCGCATTCAGGGTATGAACATCACTTTCGTTACTTCTGCAAAGACTGACGAAGAGGGTTATGCACTGCTCAAGGCATTTGGTCTTCCTTTCAAGAACGCTAAAAACGATTAAGAGATATGGCAAAAGAATCAATGAAAGCTCGCGAGGTAAAGCGCGCTAAACTTGTTGCTCGCTACGCTGAGAAACGTGCTGCTCTGAAGCAGATCATCGCAAAGACAGACGACCCTGCAGAAGCTTATGAGGCTGCTCGCAAACTGCAGAGCATCCCACGTAACGCTAATCCTATCCGTCTGCACAACCGTTGCAAGATTACCGGACGTCCAAAAGGATATATCCGTCAGTTCGGTATCTCTCGTATACAGTTCCGTGAGATGGCATCAGCAGGTCTTATCCCAGGCGTAAAGAAAGCAAGCTGGTAAGAGTATTTTTTAATATTATCGGGGGAGTCCCGATCAATTAAACAATTTATATTATGACAGATCCAATAGCAGATTTTTTGACGAGGTTGAGAAATGCAATCATGGCTAATCACCGTGTTGTAGAAGTGCCAGCGTCAAACTTGAAGAAGGAAATCACTAAGATCCTCTTCGAGAAGGGCTACATCCTGAACTACAAGTTCATCGAGGATGGTCCTCAGGGAACAATCAAGATTGCCTTGAAGTATGATCCCGCAACAAAGCAGAGCGCTATTAAGTCGCTCAGAAGAGTGTCCACACCAGGTCTTCGTAAGTACACTGGTTACAAGGACATGCCGAGAGTAATTAACGGACTGGGTATAGCAATTCTATCTACGTCTCAAGGTGTAATGACAAACAAGGAGGCTTCAGCACTCAAGATTGGTGGTGAGGTTCTTTGCTATGTTTATTAATTAAGAGGAGGACAAACGTATGTCAAGAATAGGTAAGTTGCCAATAAATATTCCCGCAGGAGTAACAGTTACTCAGAAGGACGGCATAGTAACAGTGAAAGGTCCTAAGGGCGAACTTTCACAGAAGGTTGATCCATCTATCATCGTAAAGATTGAGGATGCTCACATCGAGTTTGAAGTCGATGAGAACAGTCCTGTCAACTATAAGCAGAAGCAGGCTTTCCACGGTCTGTACCGTTCACTCGTAAACAACATGGTTGTTGGCGTTAGCGAAGGTTACAAGAAGGAAATGGAGCTTGTTGGTGTCGGTTATCGTGTATCAAACCAGGGTAACCTCATTGAATTCGCACTGGGTTACACACACCCCATCTTCATCCAGCTTCCTAAGGAGGTTAAGGTTGAGACAAAGATGGAGCGTAACCAGAATCCTCAGATTGTATTAGAGTCATGCGACAAGCAATTGCTCGGACTCATTTGTGCTAAGATTCGTTCTTTCCGTATGCCTGAGCCTTATAAAGGAAAAGGTATCTTGTTCAAAGGCGAGGTTATCCGCAGAAAGTCTGGTAAGTCAGCAGCGGCTAAGTAATCTTATAAATTGAAAATCGTAAATTAAAAGATTATGACGACAAAGAAAGTAGAAAGACGAATCAAGATAAAGTTCAGAATTCGCAAGAGTGTTAACGGCACCGCAGAGCGTCCTCGCTTGAGCGTGTTCCGTTCAAACAAGCAGATTTATGCTCAGGTAATTAATGACCTCGAGGGCAAGACACTTGCTTCAGCATCCTCACTCGGAATGGAAGCAATGCCTAAGAAGGAGCAGGCTGCTAAAGTTGGTGAAATGATAGCAAAGAACGCACAGGAAGCAGGTATCTCTCAGGTGGTATTCGACCGTAACGGTTATCTCTACCACGGACGTGTTAAGGAGCTTGCTGACGGTGCACGTAAAGGTGGACTTAAATTTTAAACGATTATGGCAATGAACAAAGTTAAGATAAATAGTGACGTTGAGTTGAAAGACCGTCTGGTTGCTATTAACCGTGTGACCAAGGTAACAAAGGGTGGTCGTACCTTTACATTTGCAGCAATCGTAGTAGTCGGCGATGGTAATGGTATCATCGGCTGGGGTCTTGGAAAAGCAGGCGAAGTTACAGCCGCTATCTCTAAGGGCACAGAGGCTGCTAAGAAGAACTTGGTAAAGGTTCCCGTTCTTAAGGGCACAATTCCACACGAGATTGAGGCTCGCTTTGGTGGTGCTCACGTATTGCTTCGTCCTGCTGCAGCCGGTACTGGTCTTGTAGCTGGTGGTGCTATGCGTGCTGTACTTGAGAGTGTTGGTGTTAAGGACGTGCTCGCAAAGAGCAAGGGCTCTTCTAACCCACACAACCTCGTTAAGGCAACTATTAAGGCACTGAGTGAAATCCGCGACGCTTACACAGTAGCACAGACTCGCGGTATCAGTCTGGACAGAGTATTTAACGGTTAAATGATAGGAGACAATAGAAATGGCAAAAATTAAGGTTAAGCAGATAAAGAGCAAGATCGGTGCTCCTATTGATCAGAAGAGAACTCTTGATGCACTTGGACTGCGCAAGATCTCTCAGGTAGTAGAACTCGAGGACAACCCATCGGTACGTGGTATGATCCGTAAAGTTCATCACTTGGTAACCGTAGTAGAATAATAAACGTTAAACATCAAATTAGTAACACATTATGAAATTACATACTTTAAAACCAGCTGAAGGCTCAACACATTCTCGTCGTAGAATAGGACGTGGTCCAGGTTCTGGTCTTGGAGGTACTTCTACTCGTGGACACAAGGGTGCTAAGGCACGCTCTGGTTACAAGAAGAAGATTGGTTTCGAAGGTGGTCAGATGCCTCTGCAGCGCCGAGTACCAAAGTTTGGCTTCAAGAACATCAACCATAAAGAGTACTTCGCAGTAAACCTCTCTACACTCCAGAAGCTTGCAGAGAGTAAGGGTCTTACAAAGATCGGTATTGCTGAACTTCAGGCTGCTGGTCTCACCAACGGCAAGGAACTTGTAAAAGTTCTTGGTATGGGTGAGCTCAAGGCTAAGCTCGAGGTAGAGGCTAATGCATTCTCAAAGACCGCAGAAGAAGCCATTAAGGCAGTAGGTGGAACCGCAACAATAATTTAAACGTTTCAATGAAAAAGTTAATAGAGTACCTGAAGAACTGTTGGCGTATTGAGGACTTGCGCGAGCGCATCCTCATCACCATCTTGTTCGTGGCAATTTATCGTTTCGGCTCGTTCGTCGTGCTCCCTGGTATTAATCCGGCTCAGCTGGGTAAACTGCAAGAGCAGACAGCGGGAGGTCTGATGTCACTTCTTGATATGTTCTCAGGTGGTGCATTCTCAAATGCTTCTATCTTTGCATTGGGAATCATGCCTTACATCTCTGCATCCATCGTAATGCAGCTGCTCGCAGTAGCAGTACCTTACTTCCAGAAGATGCAGCGCGAGGGTGAGAGTGGACACAAGAAGATACAGTGGTACACACGTGTACTCACCGTAGCTATCTTGCTGTTCCAAGGACCTGCCTATCTTGCTAACCTGAAGATGCAGGCAGCAGGAGCTCTTGCAACAGGCGTATCATGGAATCAGTTCATGTTCACAGGATTCATTATCCTTGCTGCTGGTTCAATGTTCATCCTGTGGCTTGGTGAGCGTATCACTGACAAGGGTATTGGTAACGGTATCTCACTGATAATCATGATAGGTATCATCGCACGTTTGCCACAGGCATTCATCCAGGAGGCTACCAGTCGTCTGACTGCTATCTCCGGTGGTGGTATCGTAATGTTTATCGTAGAGTTGCTCATACTCTTTGCAGTAATATGTGCAGCGATACTCCTCACACAAGGTGTTCGTAAGGTCCCCGTACAGTATGCAAAGCGCCTTTCCGGCAACCGTCAGTACGGTGGTGCTCGTCAGTACATCCCACTGAAGTTGTTCGCAGCTAACGTGATGCCTATCATCTTCGCTCAGGCGTTGATGTTCATCCCATTGACTATCGTACAGCTCAGTGCAGACCAGAGCGGATGGTTACTCCGTAACCTCCTCAACCACCATAGTCTGTTGTATAATATAGTGTTCGCATTCCTTATCATTGCATTCACTTACTTCTACACAGCAATCACACTGAACCCAACACAGATGGCAGAGGACATGAAGCGTAACAACGGTTTCATCCCAGGTGTAAAGCCTGGCAAGGATACCGCTGACTATATCGACACCGTGATGTCACGCATCACGTTCCCCGGTTCGCTCTTCATCGCGTTCATAGCAATTATGCCAGCGTTCGCAAGTCTGCTTAATGTTCAGGACGGTTTCGCACAGTTCTTCGGAGGAACATCACTCCTCATCCTTGTCGGTGTTGTTATTGACACCCTGACTCAGATAGAGAGCCACCTGATGATGCGCCACTATGATGGTCTGCTCAATTCAGGTAGAGTACGTTCAACCAGAGGTGCTGGTACTGGTGCATACTAATTTGCACAGATGAAGATATTTCTGAAGACCGAGGACGAGATAGAGCTGATGCGCCAGGCTAACCAACTTGTTGGTAAGACCCTTGGCGAGTTAGCACGACATATCAAGCCTGGTGTGACAACACTCCAATTGGATAAGATTGCGGAGGAGTTCATTAGAGATCATGGGGCAGAACCCACGTTCCTGAACTTCCCCAATCCCAACGGAGCACCGTTCCCCGCCAGCATCTGTACGTCGGTCAATGATGTGGTGGTACATGGAGTACCAAGCGCAGAGACAGTTCTCAAGGATGGCGACATCATAACTATCGACTGCGGCACGTTATTGAACGGTTTTAATGGCGACTCGGCATACACGTTCTGTGTAGGCGAGGTGAGCGAAGACGTCAAGCGTCTGCTAAAGACAACCAAAGAGTCACTTTACCTCGCCATAGAGAACGCTGTCGCAGGTCATCATTTAGGCGACATCAGCTATGCTGTCCAGACACATTGCGAAGCACAAGGCTACGGCATAGTGCGCGAACTGACAGGTCACGGTATCGGACGCGAAATGCACGAAGATCCGCAAGTACCTAACTACGGCAGACGCGGCAACGGAGTAATGCTAAAGGCTGGCATGTGTATAGCCATCGAACCGATGGTAACTATGGGCTCTCGCGAGATATTCCTTGACGCATCAGATATGTGGACAATCAGAACTCGCGATGGCAAGCCGGCTGCTCATTTCGAGCATACCATTGCAATACGACGTGGAAAGGCAGAAATCCTCTCATCGTTCGAAGAAGTAGAAAACATCGAGCAATCAGAATCATAATAAGTAAACAAACTTATTCATTTTTAAATTAGTATGGCAAAACAAGACGCAATAGAGCAAGACGGGACTATCGTAGAGGCATTGTCAAATGCAATGTTCAGGGTAGAGTTGGAAAACGGAGTGCCCATCATAGCACATATCTCAGGAAAGATGCGTATGCACTACATCAAGATACTTCCTGGTGATAAAGTGAAGGTAGAGATGAGTCCCTACGATCTCACCAAAGGACGAATTGTGTTTAGATACAAATAAAATTATAGCTATATGAAGACAAGAGCATCATTAAAAAAGCGTAACGACGACTGCAAGATCGTACGTCGTAAGGGTCGTCTTTTCGTAATCAACAAGAAGAACCCAAAGTTTAAGCTTCGTCAGGGTTAATGTTAAATAAGCATAAAATAGGGCAGAAAATCAAATTATTTTTCATACCTTTGCATGCTTTTTAGCAAAATTCGAATTTTAAAAGTATTATTATTATCTAATTATTTAAC
>Ga0326509_1000084_pt1 | contig 11957 bp, 4 predicted proteins | sample 2_2465_0518_FD_203650 | JGI IMG/M metagenome (GOLD analysis project Ga0326509, IMG submission 203650) | Metatranscriptome of bovine rumen microbial communities from UC Davis, California, United States - 2_2465_0518 (Metagenome... | ecosystem: Host-associated > Mammals > Digestive system > Stomach... | reverse complement strand
TTTCAAATAACGTAAACTATGTATCAAAATCTGTCAAAATGAAGAATCTAAAACAATTGATTAGACAGGCTGTTCCTATGGTGATGATGTTGCTGCTGTGTAGCGCTACGTTGCATGGCCAGAACATTAACATTTCAGGTACAGTTTCGGATGCAGCAGGGGAGCCGCTCATTGGTGCCTCTGTTGTGGTGAAGGGACAAACTTCCCTGGGTACTGTTACTGATTTTGATGGTAACTTCACTTTGAAGGTTCCATCGGAATCTACCGTGCTTGTGGTTTCTTATGTGGGAATGACCACTCGAGAGATCAAGGTCGGCAAACAGCGTTCTTTCAAAGTTACGCTGCAGGACGACACCCAGTTGGAAGAAGTGGTTGTGGTTGGTTTCGGCCAGCAGAAGAAAGCCTCAGTAGTAGGTGCTATCACACAGACTACAGGTGAAGTGCTGGAACGTTCCGCAGGTATTAACGACATCGGCTCTGCCTTGACGGGTAATCTGCCTGGTGTTGTAACGACGGCTTCGTCAGGTATACCTGGTGAGGAAGACCCGCAGATTATCATCCGCGGTCAGTCGTCGTGGAATAACTCTAGCCCGCTTATCCTTGTGGATGGTATTGAGCGTCCCATGTCAAGCGTTGACATGCAGTCTGTTGCTACCATCTCTGTATTGAAGGATGCCTCTGCAACGGCTGTGTATGGTGTGAAGGGTGCTAACGGTGTTATCCTGATTACCACCAAGCGTGGTACTGAGGGTAAGGCACAGATCAGTGTAACTGCCAATGCTACCATGAAGATTCCTTCTATGTTGCCCGACAAGTACGACTCTTACGATGCCCTTGTTGCTCGTAATACAGCTGTCGAGCATGAGTTGAATCTGAATCCTGAGGCTTTCTCTTACATGAAGCCCATGAGTTTCATCCAGCACTATCGCAATCAGAGTACTCAAGAGGAATTTGAACGCTATCCCAATGTGGACTGGCAGCGTGAGATGTTCAAGAAATCTGTAATGTCTTATAATGCTAACCTTAATATTGCTGGTGGTACGAAGTTTGTGAAGTACTTTGCTTCAGTTGACTTCGCTAGTGAGGGTGACTTGTTCAAGTCTTTTGAGACAGGTCGTAAGTACGATCGCTCTATCTCTTATAATCGCGTAAGCGTACGCTCAAACCTTGATTTTAATATCACTCCGACTACCGTCTTCAAGGTGAACATTGCCGGTTCAAATGGTAAGCAGACTAACCCTTGGGAGCGTGGCCACGAGTGGGACGCAGGTGCCAGCTTAGGATGGCAGATGTCTCAGATGTGGGCTGGTGTTTACAATATTTCACCCGATGCATTCCTGCCACAATATAGTGATGGTTCATGGGGTTTCCTGCCTGGTTCTACCAATGTAAGTAACTCAGCTCAGACCTCTTCTATCGGTGGTGTTCAGACGATTACGACAACACGTATCAATACCGACTTCGTATTGGAGCAGAAACTCGATTTCGTTACCAAGGGTCTTGCATTCCGTGCTATGGTTTCTTGGGATAACGTCTTCCGCGAGGACCGTCGTGGTATCGCTGACTTGTATAACGACCCACAGCTGAAGTGGATTGATCCTGAGACGGGTATTCCTCAGTACAAGAAGCCTTATGAGGATTATGACCGTTTCGACTACGCCATGGGTAACAAATGGAGTACACAGGGTGGTGAGGTTAACAACTGGGCTACTCAGCGTAACCTGAATTACCAATTCCAGCTCAACTGGGCACGTAAGTTTGGACTCCACGATGTTTCGTTGATGGGTAACTTTGGTCGTCAGGAGTATGCTACGGGTTCTGAGATTCCTCACTATCGTGAAGACTGGGTATTCCGTGCTACCTATAATTATGCTAACCGTTATTCTTTGGAGTTCAATGGTGCCTACAACGGTTCTGAAAAGTTCTCCAAGGACAACCGCTTTGCCTTCTTCGCATCTGGTGCTGTTGGTTGGACCATCAGTGAAGAGAAGTTCATGGATTATTTGCGTGAGAAGCACATCGTTGATATGTTGAAACTACGTGCCTCTTATGGTGCTATCGGTGACGATAACGTAGGTACTCGTTGGATGTATGTATCACAATGGGCTTATGGAGGACGTACTTCTTTGGATGTGACACCTACAGGTGGTTTCAAAGCTGAAGATACTTCGACGGGTGGTTCACCATACGTATTCTATCGTGAGGCTGCCGTAGGTAACGAGAACATACACTGGGAGAAGGTGAAGAAGTTCAATTTCGGTATCGACTATGGTTTCTTAGGTGGTTTAATCGCCGGTTCGGTCGATATCTTCAGTGACCGTCGTACAGACATTCTGGTTGGTGGTTCTAGACTCGTTCCTACCTATTTCGGACAGTCTCCTGCATGGGTGAACCTCGGTGAGGTAAAGACCAAGGGTTATGAAATTGAAGTTCGTCTGAACAAAGTATTTGCCAACAAGATGCGTGTTTGGGCTAACATGAATATGACCCATGCAACGAATGAGGTTGTAAAGCGTGATGACCCAGGTCTGTATCCTGCCTATCGCAAGCAGGAAGGTTATGCTATTGGTCAGACTCATGCCTACCTTGATAAAGGTATGATGCAGAATTATGATGACCTGTACGGTTCTCCTAAGCATGACACCAGTGACGGCCAGAAACTGCCAGGTGACTACTATATCGTTGACTTCAACGGTGATGGTCAGGTGGATGCTACTAATGACCAGGTGCCTTATGGCTATGCTGGATCTCCTCAGAACACTTATAATGCCACTATCGGTTTTGAGTGGAAGGGCTTCAGCTGCTTCGCACAGTTCTATGGTGTGACCAACGTCACCCGTGATGTAACGATGATTAGCCTTGCTGACCCCATGCTGGCTAATGTTTACGACCAGGGAACTTGGTGGAGTTATGATCATACAGGCGCAGATGTTGTAACACCACGTCTTACCACAAAACCCACTTATTATTATGGTACGCAGTATTTGTGCGATGGTAGCTACATTCGTCTGAAGAACGTTGAGGTAGCCTATACCTTTACACAGCCTTGGATTCGTAAGATGGGTATCCACGACCTGAAGGTTTATGTCAATGCCAATAACTTGTGGCTTTGGACACGTATGCCTGACGACCGTGAGTCTAACTTCTCGTCAAATGGCGGTGCTACGGGTGCCTATCCTACAGTGAAGCGTATCAACTTCGGTGTAAAGATTAATCTGTAAAATGAAGACAACAATGAAAAAGATTATTAATCAATATATATTCATGAGCATAGCAGCCGTGTCGCTCTCCTTTGGAGCTTCGTCCTGCTCCGACTATTTGGACAAGACGGCTGACTCAGATGTGAACCCTGAGATGGCGTTCATGAACTTTCAGAACTTCCAGGGCTTCGTGGAGGAGGCTTACAACTGTATCCCCAACAAGGAGTCGAATTTTTGGTGCTGCACCTTCAACTGGGGTGAAGACGAGATTATGAACACAGGTCTTGGTGACTCACACGTAACAGCTCACTTCGATTTGGGTGACTACCGTCATTGGCAGAATGACGACCAGTCTTATCTGCATCGTGGTGGTGGTAACCTGAATCCTACCTCGAACGATAAGTTTGCTCATTCGTTGGAGCATGCATGGTATGTTATTCGTAAGATGAACCTCGGTTTGGCGAACATGGACAAACTGACCAATGCTACAACAGAAGAGAAAAACCTTATCAAGGGTCAGTTGCTTTTCATGCGCGCATGGTGGCATCTGGAGCAGATGATCTATTTTGGAGGACTGCCCTATGTTGATTATGTGATTCCTGCCGATGGCCCCTTCGACTTGGAACGTCTCTCATTCCAGGATTGTGCCAAGAAAGCTGCTGAGGATTTCCGTGCTGCAGCAGCCTTGCTGCCTGACAACTGGGATAACACGGCAGCAGGTAAGCGTACACTTGGTAAGAATGACCTCCGTATTACTAAGGTTTGTGCATTGGGTTATCTGGGCAAGGCTCTATTGTGGGCTGCCTCTCCACTCAATGAGTTAGGTGCTCAGGTTGGTGCCTCGAAGAACGGCAATACCTATAAGTATAATACGACTTTGGCTCAGCAGGCTGCTGATGCCTTAGCAGAGGCTATTAACGCACTCGACCGCTCACCTTACGGATTGGCTGAATACAAATATTCAGATATCTATAACCATGTAGCTGATAAGTCTTCTGCTTCCAACTTCTCTGAGATTTTCTATACCACAGGTCAGAGCTGGAGAATGCCAGGTAGCATAGAAGCTATCATGCGTGGTCCGATGCCCGACATCAATGGTTCAAACTGGAACTTTTCAAAACTGTGGGGTCCCAAGGTGAACAACCTTGTAGAACACGATGCTCTTATCCACATGCCAACAGCCAACTATATTAACTATGCCTATGGAATGGCTGATGGTACTCCTGCTTATGTAGTTGAGGGTGGAAAGCTGGTTGCTAACGATGCTTCACGTGGTGGATCATTTGATCCCACTCATCCGTTCCAGAATCGTGACCCACGTTTCTATCACGACATTATGTTTGATGGCTTTAAGTTCATAAATACCACACCAGGCGATGCCGATAAACCATTCCAGTATCTGGAAATGTTTACGGGTGGTAACATGGTGCCCACAGGAATTGCTGACCGCTCAGCTAACGGTAGCCGTACGGGTTATTTCTGTCAGAAGCTCGTACCCCACCAGTGTAATAAGTACGACGGAATGTACAACTGGGGTGGTGCCTTGCAGACTTATCTGCCATATATGCGTGTTGCAGACATTTACCTGATGTATGCTGAGGCATGTGCTGCTGTAGGTGGTGCTACACAAAAGGGTTCAGGCTGTAGTTTGAGCGCTGTTGATGCCATCAACCTGCTTCGCGACCGTGTTGGTGCAGGCCATGTGGCTGATAATCTGGTAAGTGACAAGAATAAGTTCATGGACGAAGTTCGTCGTGAGCGTGCCTGCGAACTGGCTTTCGAAGGCTTCCGCTGGAACGACTTGCAGCGTTGGCTGCTGCTGACCGAGGCTCCTTATAATATTAAGACCCGTCAGGAATTCAAGCGTTCAGGTGACTTCGACTACACCAAGAACGATCCTCGTGACGCTGAGGTGAGTGGATGGGACGAGACAGTCATTGTTGAGCGTTCGTTCGACACCAAGCACTACTTGCTGCCACTCAAGGATGATGAGACAAAACTCTATTCTGGCTATTCTCAGAACCCCGGATGGAATTAAAAGAATAAATAAATAAAAGATCTATGAAACATAAGATATTATATATGTCAGCTCTCTTGGCAGTAACAACAGTTACACCTGCTGCTGCCCAGATTGAGACAGGACAGGATTCGCTCGTCAATGTGGCATTCCGTAAAGTTGCTGCCGATGACGTGATGGGTGGCGTCTCGTCCCTCAACTACCGTGAGCTGATGGAGAAGAACTACAATACTTACAGTCTTGATAACATGCAAGGCTATGTAGCTGGTTTCAATGGTAACGGCATGTGGGGCTTGGATGGTTCGTCCGACTTTTCGGCAGACAACGTGCCCAACGGTATGCTGGTGCTCATCGACGGTGTGCCCCGTGCTGCCAATAATGTCACACCTTCAGAGATTGAGGATGTTACTTTCCTGAAAGGTGCTCAGGCTGTGGTTCTCTATGGTAGCCGTGCTGCCAAGGGTGTGATGCTCATCACCACCAAGCGTGGTCAGGTAACCGATGGACTGAAGGTTAATGTACGTGCCAACACGGGTTGGAATGTTGCCAAGAGATATCCTGAATACTTAGGCTCCGCAGAGTACATGACTCTTTACAATGAGGCCCTTGCCAACGATGGTTTGGCTCCTCTTTACAGCCAGACGGACATCTATAATTTTGCCTCTGGAAAGAATCCTTATCGCTATCCGAACCTTAATCTCTACTCTTCAGATTATATCAAGAAGGCCTATAATCGTACAGATGTTACGGCTGAGATTGAAGGTGGTAACGACCGTGCAAAATTCTATGCAAACGTGAGCTACTATCGTCAGGGTGATTTCCTGGATTTCGGTGAAGCAAAGAACAATCATGTTGACCGTTTCAATGTCCGTGGTAACGTGGATATGAAAATCAACAACTTCATCACCGCTTTCGTGAATGCCAATGCCACGTATTATAATTCGCGTGGTACCAATGGCGCCAATTTCTGGTCAACGGCTGCAACACTGCGTCCTAACCGTCTTTCTCCGCTGATTCCACAAAGCTATGTGGATCCGAATGCTGTTTCAGCTCAGACGATGCTGGCCAATACCACCAACATCATCAACGGATGCTTCTTAGGTGGTACACAGACTGACCTGACCAACGTAATCGGCGATATCTATTCTGCAGGATATAACACCTGGACCAGCCGCCAGTTCCAGTTCGATGCTGGTGTGAACTTTGATCTAAGCTCGGTGCTGAAAGGTCTGTCCTTCCATGCACAGGTGGCCGTTGACTATGCTACGACCTATACGACAGCATTCAACAACACCTATGCTACTTTCCAGCCTACTTGGAGTGAGTATAATGGACAAGATGTTATCGTAGCCTTGGATAATCATGATACAGTTGATAAGAAGTCTGGTGTGCAGAACATCAGCGGCTCTACTGACAATCAGACGATTTCCTTCAATGCTCATTTCGATTACAACCGCACGTTTAATGACGTACACAATGTAAGCGCCATTGCGGTGGTTAACGGATTCCAGCAGAGCGTATCGGGCGTCTATCATAAGCTAGGTAATGCCAACTTAGGTTTCCAGGCTTCTTATAACTATGCTAAGAAGTACTATGCTGATTTTGCTTTCGCCACACCTTGGTCTGCCCGTCTGCCAGAAGGTCATCGTGCAGGTTTCTCACCCTCTTTCACTTTGGGTTGGAACATTGCCAAGGAGAATTTTATGCAGAATCAGAACTTCTTTGATGAACTGAAGATCAGTGCCAGCTATAGCGACCTGAAGACGGACTTGGGTATTGACGAATATTACATGTATCAGGCTACTTATGCAAGTGGCGGCTGGTGGGATTGGAGTGGTAGGACTGGTCACAGCGCAGTTCAGTCAAAGCGTGGTGGTAACGATGACTTATCTTACCTGCAGCGTCAAGAATTCTCGGTTAGCCTGCATGCCGCCATGCTGCAGCGTTCATTGACTGCCGATCTTTCATTCTTTACCAACAAGATGAAGGGTGGTATCATGTTGGCAACCACCCAGATGCCCAGCTACTTCCGTGTATATTATCCCGAATCTTCGTTCCTGCCTTACATCAATTACAACGATGACACCCGTACAGGTTTTGACCTTGCAGTGAAGTATAAGAAGAACTTCGGTGATTTCGGTATGCAGGTTGGTGCAAACTTGACTTACTATTCGACTAATGCCTCCAAGCGTGATGATTCTGGCTACGCCGATGCCTATCAGCATCGTCAGGGTAAGGCAATCGATGCCATTTGGGGTTATGAGTGCTTAGGCTTCTTCCAGGATGCAGCCGATATCGCTAACTCTCCTGAGCAGAAGCTTGGTGGTACGACTGTTAAGCCTGGTGACCTGAAGTATAAGGACCAGAATGGTGATGGTGTTATTGATACCAAAGACCAGATAGACTTAGGCAAGGCTGGATGGTATGGTGCTCCTACAACATTGGGTGTCAATGTTACGCTGAAGTATAAGAACTTCACACTGTTTATGCTCGGTACAGGAAGCTTCGGTGGAAAAGCTGTCAAGAACAACAGTTATTGGTGGATTGACGAGGCTGACAAATACAGTGCTGTGGTTCGCGGACGCTGGACACCAGAGACTGCTGCAACAGCAACCTATCCTCGTCTGACCACTATGAGTGGTGCCAACAACTTCACCACCTCTGACTTCTGGATTTATTCTACCTCTCGTTTCGACCTGGCTAAGGTACAGCTGACCTACGACTTCCCGAAGTCGTTGTTCAACAACGTGAAGTTCATCAAGGGTGCTTCTGCCTATGTAAGTGGCAGCAATCTGCTGACTATTGCCAAGGAACGTGAACTCTTAGAGATGAATGTCGGTTCTGCACCACAGTCCCGCTTCTACAACCTGGGTGTTCAGGTAAAATTCTAAAAGAGTAATTAGAAATTAGAAATAAGATATTATGATTACTAAGTTTATTAATAAGATACTTGTTGCTGGTGTAGTGAGCTGTGGATTCGCTATTGGCTTCACCTCCTGTGACGACTTGACTAAACCGGCATTGGAGAACATTCAGGACATCACTGAGATGTATAATGATCCCACATTTGCCCGTGGTTTGATTGACAATGCTTTCCTTGTATTGCCTTACGAAGGGTCACCGCAAAGTGACGTTGCTACAGACGATGCTGTTTCAAATGATAATAGCAACAGTTATAAGCAGATGGCTACGGGAACCTGGACTTCACAGACGAACCCAATTAACCAGTGGGAGACGCGTTATCACGCTATCCAGTATTGTAACCTCTTCCTCGAGAATATTGAGCAGGTTAAGTGGGATTACACCAGTGAGGTACTGAACCAGATGCACATGGATTTGTATCGCGGCCAGGCTTATGCCCTGCGTGCTCTCCACCTGTTCTATCTGTTGCGTTCGCATTGTGGTATGGTTGACGGCCAGTTGATGGGTGTACCCATTCACCTGACTTCAGAGGGCCAGAGTTCTGATTTCAACCTTCCTCGTAACACCTTTAAGGAGTGTTACGATCAGATTATGGCAGATTTTGACGAGGCATTGAAGTATGTTCCAGAGCAGTATGGCGATGTTTCTGCCGCTCAGGTTCCTGCTAAGTATGCCTCAAAGGGTGCTACAGACGCTGAGTACAATCGTGCCTTCGGTGACATGCAGCGCGGTAAGATTGATGGCTATGTTATCAAGGCCATGAAGGCCCAGGTAGCTCTTTTTGCCGCTTCTCCTGCTTACCAGTCTGCTGGTGCTGTGACTTGGGAACAAGCTGCCAAGTATGCTGCAGACTATCTGATGCTTCGCGGTGGTTTGGCTTGTGTTGATCCGACAGGTTGGAAATGGTTTGCTGACAAGGACTATATCACTGATTTCAAGTTCACCGATCCTGCCGATCGTGCCGAGGTGGTATGGCGTGGTACAGTGGGCGACAGCCATAATCTGGAGCAGGACAACTATCCTCCCTCACTTTATGGTAATGGTCGTGTAAACCCGACACAGAATCTGGTGGATGCTTTCCCTGCAGCCAATGGTTATCCTATTAGTGCCAGTGCTTCTGGTTATGATCCTGCGAAGCCTTATGAGAATCGTGACCCACGTCTGCGTACCTATATCCTTGTGAACGGTGACGCCATGGGTGTTTCAAGTTCTGCTATCAATACACAGGCTGATGGAAGCACACTGGATGCTCTGAATAAGGAGAATGGTAAATCGACGACAACAGGTTATTATCTGCGCAAGATGCTTCGTGATGATGTTAACCTGACTCCTGGTAGCGTAACAGACCAAAGACACTTCGGAATCCGCATCCGCACCACCGAGCTCTTGCTCGACTATGCAGAGGCTGCCAACGAGGCTCAAGGTCCTACTGCCAACGTGGGTGGAGCAAACTTCTCTGCATACCAAGTGATGAAGGCTCTTCGCTACCGTGTTCACGACGGAGAGGACTGGGCAGATCCCTATCTGGAGAGCATCAAGGATGACAAGGCCAAGATGCGTGAGTTGATTCACAACGAACGTCGTTTGGAGCTGTGCTTCGAGAACAACCGTTTCTGGGATTTACGTCGTTGGAAGGATAGCCTCACCGAAAGCGCAAAGGGTGTTAGTATCACGACTCCCGGTACGGGTGTTACAGACTACAAGTTCATCAATGTAGAAGAACGTAAGTATATGGATTATATGTATTATGGTCCGATTCCTTACTCTGAGGTCCTGAAGTGGAGCAATCTGAAGCAGAACGATGGATGGAGTAAATAATTAACAATGTAAAATTCTAAAAAGACTATGAATAAGAAATTATCATATATGCTCAGCCTGCTGTTGGCTGGTACGCTGTTTACCTCGTGTAAAAATGGCGATGCGACATTTGATGATTACGAAGAGGGTACAAGCGTATATTTTGCCTATCAGTATCCTGTGCGCACCATCGTATTAGGTGACGATGATTATGACCTGACACTTGACCATGCACACAAGTGCAAGATCCTGGCCACTTTCGGCGGAGCGCGTGAAGGTAGCGATGGTAGTGTTATAGTAGATGTTGACCCCACGCTGGTTAACAACCTGACTTTCGAGGACGGTTCTCCTGTTCTGCTTATGCCTGATGAGTATTATGACTTAGTGACTCCTAATATCTGGCCTTTTAACGGAACATTTAATGCTGGCACAGAGGTAGTGTTGACCGATGCGTTCTTTGCCGACCCAAGATCTGTAAAGAATACTTTTGTTATTCCAGTGGTTATGGAAGAGCAGACAGGTTTTACTCGTATCCTTAGCGGTACGCCGATAGAGGGTAGCACGAAAGTGCGTACAGATGCCTCTCAATGGACAGTACAGCCTATGGACTTTGTACTCTACTGTGTAAAGTACCAGAACAAGTATTCTGGCTGGTGGCTGACAAATGGCACTACCTCAATAGATAATATTGAAAAGGCAAGTACTGTTCAGATAGAGACTGTTTCTCTGAATGAGTCTACTATGCGTGTTCAATTCCAGGATGCAAATGGTGATTCCCATGTTGTTCCCATGTTGTTGACATTCGATGAGAGCGGTCGGTGCCAGATTACCTCTTATTACGGAAGTGGTGCTGTTGTTACCGGTAGTGGCACGTGGACTGACGATGGTGCCAAGAAATCGTGGAATAATAAAGACCGCGACCTTCTGGAGTTGAACTATACTATTACTTTACCAAACGGTTTCACATATACCAAGAACGAGAAACTCGTATGGCAGCGTAGTGGTGTAACGCTGGAGGAATTCAAGCCTACATATAATATCTAACGTTATAAAATTAACGAACAATGAAAAAAACTATCATCATATCTGCACTCGGAGCCATACTTATGGCTTCGTGTGCCGACGAGTTCAACACGAACAACTACCCTGTTGATCGTCCAGCTAGGTTGGCAGAGTATGCTTACCTGAACGATTACCAGCCGTTGAAGAGTTATGTTGATCATAATAAAAATGCTAATTTCAAGTTAGGTGTTGGTACTACAGCCAGCAACTATTTGAAGAAGCAACTGGAGTACGCACTCGTCAATTCTAATTTTGAAGAGACAGAGCCAGGCAATTGTATGAAGATGGGATCTGTCGTAAATGATAGAGGTGAAATGAACTTCGGTACTGTTAGCGAGTATGTGAATGCTGCTACTGACGCTGGTCTCTCCGTTTATGGACATACTTTGGCATGGCACGCTCAGCAGCCAGTGAAGTGGCTTACCTCTCTGTTGAAGGACAAGGAACTTGACATTGATCCAGATGCAAAAATTGAGGTTGAAGTCTATAAGCAGGACTGGACAAAAGCTGGAGGCTACTCGATGTGGGGACAGTTCCCTGAAGCTATTACAACAGGTCCTGTTGTAGATGGAAAAGGTCTCACTTTGACTACCTCAGGTACTATTCCTAACTTTTGGGAATTACAGTACATGGTGGCTGACGGCATTTCTTTGGAGGAAGGTGCTGAATATTTGCTTCGCATTGAATTGTCTGGAACACCAAAAAGCGACAACTTGCATTTTGTTATAGGTGCTTGGGGTAATGACATTAAGACAGGTGTAATAGACTTCAATGAAAATCTGGAAACACGTGACATTAAATTCACGGCATCTGCTGCCGTCGGTGGTGTGCATATGCTGGTACAGTCAGGTGACTATGCAGGTTCTTATACTATTAAAGGTGTAACGCTTTACAAGCTTGAGACACCTGCTATGGAAGTTGAACAAGAGATTTACTATCAGGACTGGACAAAAGCAGGT
>Ga0326509_1000083_pt1 | contig 11976 bp, 5 predicted proteins | sample 2_2465_0518_FD_203650 | JGI IMG/M metagenome (GOLD analysis project Ga0326509, IMG submission 203650) | Metatranscriptome of bovine rumen microbial communities from UC Davis, California, United States - 2_2465_0518 (Metagenome... | ecosystem: Host-associated > Mammals > Digestive system > Stomach... | reverse complement strand
CGCTGCAAAGGTACGAATAAACACGCAACTATGCAAATAATTCGACCAAAAAGTACACTTTTGACACAATAATTAATATATTGTCCTGCAAAAAGTACCTATTCAAGGTCTTATTTTCCTAATCCGAGCTTACCGTTCCAGTTCAGGAACCAGGTATTCTTGTCGGTCAGATCTTTCGTAATCTCAGACTTCACCGTCCCAATATTAGTATCGCCACGGCGAGCATAAACTCTGTCTGCCAGGAACGAAGGATCGTTACGGCGCAATGCCATACGCATCAGGTCATAGAAACGATGTCCCTCGAAAACAAACTCAAGAGCGCCCTCGGTAAGAATCATACGCTCAATACTGTCGACCTGAAGTGCCAAAGTATCACCCGTAGTGAATACAGGGAACTTATAGTTGGCATTAGCACGCGAGTCACCTGAACCGCGGCTATGAATACCCTGTGTAGTGGTAGCATAGTCGGAACCTTCGAGTGCATAGTACTGGTCGGAGAAGTCAAACTGACTGATGTATGCCGAGTCGGCAGCTGTACGGTAGTATGAGAGCACTTCATTCTTGATGACACTGTTGTTCACGCCCGACTCCAAGAACTTAAAGGCGAAACGAGGATAACCAGCACGGTTCAGTGCTTCAGCCATGTGCAAGTAGACCATCTGACGGCGCCAAATACCTACATTGCGAGAACGGAACTTACCAATTGCCTGAAAAGTCAGTATCTCATTGTTCTTACCACGGTAGTTCTCTTCTGTTATCCAGTAAGTAGCCAGGCGGAGGTCACCAGTCAGGTTACGCTCCAGGCCCTTCGGGACAAAGATGGTGTCAAAGGTCGTTGTAACCATACAGTAGTCCTGTGCCTCAGAGATGCCAATCATTCTGGCTGAAGGCACGATGCTGACATGATAGTCGTTCTCATCGCGAGAGTTGTAGAGTTTACGCAACTGGTTGAAACGAGGATTCGGCACTGAGTCGTACTCATTAGAGATGGGAATCATAGTGATCTGTTCACCATATTTTGCATAACTCTCGCCAGCAAAAGAGTAGCCACCGTAGGTAAGCCAGCTGTTATAGTTCCAGATGGTCAGCTGTTGATATCCCCATGTTGCCATATTTATTCCCGTGGGATAGTAATCGTTCATACCGTTGCGGGTATTAATATAACGATAGTAGTTCAGTGCTGCCTCACGATAGTTTTCTGCCCAGAGGTTCAGCTCACCCAAGAGGATATAGAGGGGGAAGAAGCTGAGACGGGTATCGGCGCTGCCAATGGTTCCATACATAGGATATTCGGCAGCATAGAGAGGAACCAGCGGATTGAGGTCGGCAATGAGTTCATTGCACAACTGCTTGATGTCGAGCAGAGGATACTGGTCCTCATTATCGGCATCCTGCTTGGTCAGGATAGGCGTAGTGACATAGCGCACCTGTCCGTAGTTCAGTGCCAACTGCAGGTAGGTCCAGGCACGATAGGCCTTGACAGCAGCCCACTCGCGCATGAAGATATACTCATTTCGGTTATTCTTCAAGTCGGTCTTGGCGTTGGCAATGAAGTAGTTACAGTTGTTAATGACAGCATAATAGTCACGTGGAGAATTATAGATATTGTCATTATCAATATTGAAATTGGCAATCTGACGCACATTGGCTGGTGCATAGTCGGTAATGGTGACCAGGTCGCCACGCAACTCACCCAGCAGGATGGTACGGTCGGCCAGCGCCTGCAACTTATCCATGATACCAGTCACAGAATAGATGGTGTCGACGGCATTGTCCAAGTGGTCCTTATCGGCATAGATGATATGGTCAGATTCCTGCTCGAAGAAGTCCTCACAACTGGTAAAGAGGAGAGAGGAAAGAGGAAAGAGGAGCGTGAACAGTCCTGCTATCGCCTTTTTATTGTTTATTGTAATCATAATTTTCAATTTTCAATTTTCAATTTTCAATTATTTCTTACAGGTTAATCTTGATACCTGCCACAAACGAACGGCTCTGTGCCAACTGACCCATGTCGATGCCCTGACCGAGAACGGAATTTGAAGAGGCAAATTCAGGATCGCTACCCAGATACTTCGTCAGCGTAAACACGTTGTTAGCCTGTACCCAGAACTGAAGTCCCTGCAGGAACTCAGACTTAATGGGAAGGTCATAGCTCAGGGTCACTGACTTCAGACGCAGATAAGAGCCATCCTCAATCCAACGGTCAGAGAAACGAGAGTTACCCATTGGATCCTGGAACGTGATGCGAGGCATATCGGTCACCTGACCTTCAATCTGCCAGCGCTGTGTCATGGCAGCGGTCTGGTTCATGAAGCGACTGCCTTCCTCCAGCTGTTGACGCATGTAGTTATAGACGTCGTTACCCAACGAGTAGTTGAAACGGGCGTCAAGCTTCAGGCGCTTCCAGGAGAATGAGGTAAAGATGTTACCATAGATATCAGGATTGGGGTCACCAATCACGGTACGGTCATACTCATTGATTTCACCGGCATTTCCGTGTGTCTGGTCGAGGTCGGCAAACTTCACGTCACCTGCCTTGAAGTAAGTACGGCTGATACCGTTATCACCAAGGATATAACGTCCGGCAGCAGCAGCCTCCTCGGATGTTGAGAAGACGCCCTCCGTCTTATAACCATAGAACAGGTTGGCAGCCTTGCCCACCTTCGTCAGGATAGTAGCTCCACCAACGGTGGTAAGAACCTGGTCCTGACCATCGCCCAAAGATACCATCTCGTTCTTGTAGTGACCTACGCTGGCACCGACCTCCCACTGGAAGTCTTTCAACGCCAATACCTTGAACATAGCAGTGACGTCGAAGCCAGTGTTCTTCATCTTACCACCATTAGACCAGTTCTGGTCAAGACCTGTCAGATAGCCCAGGGCCTGATAGGTGAGCAGGTTATCGGTAGTAGAACTGAAGTAGTTGGCACTCAAGTGCAAGCGGTTGTTCAGCAAACTGGTCTCGATACCCACATTGAAGCGACGGGTGGTCTCCCACTGGATCTCATCATTTCCGATACCGTCGAACGACAGGCTGGAAATAGACTTCAGATACTGCTTAGCACGGAAGAAGCTGCGGGCAGCATTACTGTTGATATCGTCATTACCACTGATATCATAGCCTGCGGTCAAACGCAGATAGTTCACCAAACCAATCTCAGCCATCCAAGGCTCGTTGCTGACTACCCATGAACCCTGAACACCAGGGAAGATGCCCCAACCTACACCGAACATCTTCATACCTGCTTCCTTACCAAAGCGAGAAGATGCCTCAGCTGTCAGGTTAGCCTGCAGATAGTAGCGGCTCTTGTAGTTATAGTTAGCCTGTGCATACCAAGCCAGCGAGTTCCAATCCTCTGTCTCACCAACGGTATTGGCAAAAAGCAGACCTGAATGCATGAACGGGGTCTTATCAGAACCAGTATTGTAACCATACTGCTGGTTTACCTTGAAACTCTCGAAGAGCATGCGAGCACCACCGAACACGGTAACATCATGTGCACCGTAACGGTTGTTCCAGGTCAGACGGGTATCACTGTACACACTGTTCTGCTTAGAAGCGAGTGAACGAACCTCGTTCTCCACCGTATTACCCACATTCGATACATAATAGCTGGGCACACCATTCAGAGGAATGTAGTATTTCTCACTGGTGTTTACCAAAGAATAGCTGAAGTGCTCCTGTAGCGACAAGTGATTATTAAAGCTATACTTCGGTGCAACGGCAATGTTGAGCAGTGAGTTCTCGAAGCGGTTCTTGTTTTCTGCCTCAGCATACTCGTTCAACGCTGCAGGGTTAGCCAATTGCCAGTTGTAGTTAGGATAGTCTACCAACGCCTGTTTCAGATAGGTCTCATCATCAATCTCCCACTGACTGTCAGAGAAACGACCCTGACCGTAGCTATAAGGATTGAGGAAAGGACTCTTCACGTAGGCCAGGAATGAGGGAGATGTAGGTGTTCCCTCGGTATAGCTGGTAGGAGCACCGTCATCACGGATGTCACGAGTCTGGTTACTGAACGAAGCGTCAAACTTCACCCAGAAATTATCCGTCAGCGTGATATCGGTATTGAAGCGGATATTCAGACGGTTCAGGTCATTTTCCTTCAGCGTGCTCTGTCCCATCATGTAGTTCACTGACAGGTTGTAGTTAGCCACAGCATCACCACCTTCTACATTAATACCATAGTTCTGTGTAATAGCCTCACGGTAGACATAGTCTTTCCAGTCGGTGTTATTGCCATGATATATGGGATAGTAGTAAGAGTTGTTCTCATCAAGGAACTGGAAGTCGCTCAACTTCGTTCCTGTAGTGCGAAGCAAGTCAGATGCATAGTTACGGTACTGGTCTTCGTTCATCATCGAGATAAACTTCGGCTTCAGCGTAATACCGGCAGAAGCGGTAGCCGTAATACGGGTAGCCATGCTCTTTGAACGCTTGGTCTCAATGAGGATGACGCCGTTAGCACCCTTGGCACCGTAGAGAGCAGTACCATTGCGCATCACGGTTACGTTCTGAACATCCAGCATAGAGATGTTGGAAAGGATGTCATTATACAAGCCGCCGTGCAACAAGGTGCGTCCATACTGTTGCTCCATGGGTACACCGTCGACAACAATCAGAGGCTGAGCACTCACATTCAGTGAGTTCAGACCATTCATGAAGATAGTACCACCCACACCGTTGGTTCCGTTGTGCATCGTAGTACGAGCCACGGCCCCCAACTGCTTCTGGATTTCTTCCTTCACATTGGTTGCAGTTGAATATTTGAAGCCACTGGCAGCATAATCACTGCGCACATTCATTTCCTTACTATATTCAGGAGTGAACATGGCAGAGTAGAGTGCCACTTCAAACTGTTCTTCACCAGAACGTAGCGCCAAACGAATGGGATTGAAGTCGGGAGCTGATACGAACACGGCCGTTGCCATCTGAGGAACCTGCAGTTCGTAGGTGCCATCATCTTCGGTAAGCACACTATAACCTGCGAAGTCCACCGTCTGCAACATTGCACCTGAGATCGGCTTACCTGTAGCGGCATCGATGACACGACCTTTCACCGTACGCGTAGCATAATCCTTGCGCACTACGGTCTTTTTCTTCGTCACATCTTCGGCCTCGTTCTCATCAAAGTCTTCGTCCTGTGCTGACAGGCTTAGCGGGAATGCCATCAGCAGCGAAAGTCCAAATAAGATATATCGTTTCATATTGTTCCTATTATGATTCTTAGGTTTCATACTTCGTTATTCCTCACTCATCATTCTTCAGAGGTCCAAACTCCTGGGGTCGGAAGATGATGCAGTCAATACGCATGGTACGGTCGTATGTCTCAGTGGGGTCATAGTCAACCCAGTTCAAGACACGCAACTGCACCTGAGAACGGGTACCCCATGAACAGGTGGGGAATTCTACGCCCTGAGCCACACAGATGGTATCCACATCCTGACCGCTGCCATAGCCCTTGCCCAGCGTACCGTCAAAGTCACCCAGGAAGTACTGTGGCTGGTCAAAGATAGACGAACGGTTGTCTGAAATAGAGTCGCGCTCAGGTCCATAACCATCCAGCTCCTTATACAGACGGGAGATGTAGAAGTAAGAAGGTTTCTTCTCAGCCTCCGTGACCAGTGTGTCAACGGCATCGGCTGGTACAGTAACCATATAGATATCGTACTTCACGCCCGACAACACATTCGGAATCAAGAAAGTGATCTCAGGGTCAGAGATAGAACGGTCATAAGGATAAATCTCCAGGTAAGAGTTGTTCGACACCTTATTATAATACTTACTATAGGTAGGAATCGATCTTGCCACCGTACGGCGAAGTGTCTGTTTGTCGTCTACGATAATACGAGAGGCACGTTCGGCGTCAATAACAATACTTCTCAGGAAGGTTTCGCGCTTCGAGATATTCCACTGATTGGTCTTCAGCATCACACCATTACTGCACTGAATGCGTTCTGCACCATAGAAGATACCACCGGCAGCAAACGGATCGCGAGGCTCTTTGAGGGTACCATACTGATAGTAATGGAGGCTGTCGCTACCCCAACCGCTCTTACGATACTTATACTCAAGAGCACCTTCCGACATCAGTGAGTCAATCTGAGTGCCTGAAGAGAGGTAATTCTTCAAGGGCAGATTCTTACTCATACTGAACAGACCGCCCATTGCAATCTGAACGCGAGGCATGTACCAGCGCAAAGAGTCGTACTTGTCTACCTGCTCATGATACATGAAATAAGGTGAGTAGTCATCAATCAGCTGTTTAGCCAAGGTATTGTCAGGAACGAGCATCCAGAAAGTGCTATCCTCGTCATTGATTTGACCAACACTATAGAACAACTCGTTATACTTGATCATCACAGAGTCAAGATAAGTTGTCTTACCATTCACAATATCACCAGGGACACTGGACTCCTCATCCAACTCATAGCGGTAGTAACGCTTGTCGTACCAGAAATTGTACATGCTGTCCAATCCATCGGGCTGTCCGTTGTTCTGCTTCTCGATATATTCGAACAGATTGTTATAGAATTCCGTAGGCTTATCGAGCGTGAACAGTACGCCGTTCTCATAGAGTTTGTTCGAAGAGGTAATATCCTTACCGCCGAACTTATTCTGGGTCAGCACCAGATACTTGCCATTCATCATAATGATGGAGTCATTGGTCTGAGAGGCCACTGAATAAGTATAACGGGCAATATGATTCTGCAGGAACTCCTTGATAGCGCGGTTCTCGGCCAGACGGACGCCTGCCTTTACCTCGCTGTTATACAAGTCAATAACACTCTGGGCATCTTCAGCTGAGAAGTTGTTATTCGTCGGTGCAAAGACGGTGAATGCCTGTGTACTCTGTAAGGCCTTGTCGTATCCGCAGGCCTTGGCAACGTTGCAGAAATTACTCAGTTCGGGATTCTGCTGCATAGCCTGCCAAATAGTACCGCTGTTTGTACCTGCCAGTGCACTATCACTATAATGATCATCCCACTGGTCGTTACAAGCGGCAAGGGTGAGGGTGGCCAAGGCCAGCCCTAACACCTTCTTATTATATTTGAGAAATCTTTTCATAACTATCTATTTAAGCTATTTAAGTGTGGTAGCCGCTTGGCGATGCTTTCACAAAGCTTAGCGACTGAAAGAAATTTTCACTCTCCACTTTTCACTTTATAGGTCATCCTCACGCATGGCACCATCGGTAACGCCATAGACGCTCTTTGGTACCACCTCGATATAGTCGAGCATACACTCGTTCTTACCACGGAGGATATTAGTAGCCTTACGGATACGTACATAATAGTACTTGCCGGGTTCCATATCAACCGTACAGAGTACGATACGGAAAGTGGTGTTGATATCGGCAAAGTGGGTCTTGGAATCCTGAGAGCCAGTACCACAACCACAGCCCCATGAACCACGATAGAAGCCCATGTTCTTCAGCACCTTCTGGTCATTGGAAAGCAGATCCTGACACTCCTGGTTAGGTTCCTTGCCCTCCTCACTGGGATAGGCCAACTCACGAACAGCCGTATATCCGGTAGCCGTCTTCGTGGTGTGGTCCTCAGCCGTGTACTCATACTTCAGCTGGAAGTTAGTTCCCAGCATACGGGCATTATCCATCATCACGAACATATCGACAGGCGTACCCTGAGGATTCGTGGGCTTAGGTGTATCACCGAAATAGAACTGTGCAATGGTGCGCTCGTTCATAGCTGCATAACCCAGGCGTACCTGATAGGTACCTGCCGTAGGCACAGGAGGCAGACGGAACGATACGTCGAAGTTACCCTGCACAATCATCTCGTCACCACTATATGACCAGTAGCCTGAACGCGGATGACGATAGATGAAGTAACCACCACTACAGGTAACACCTGTCAGATAGCCATCGGGATACCAGTAGTTGTATCCTACCTCCGGCATCTTGTCAAGGATGGCATCCTTACGGTGAATCTGATAGTCACCATTCATGCGGTGGCCATTGGTCATCATCTCAGGGAAGAGTGCCGACATATCTACACGCATACGTGCATTGTCTACAACGTCACGAGTCTGAGCATCGAACTTTACAATATCATCGATGTAGAAATAGAAGCCGTTCAGACCATCATTAACCAGGTTGCTCTCCACATCGTGGTGAACACGTACACCCTCGATCTTCTCACCAGCGCCCTTCGTTGCATCAAAGTCATAACGACGGTTTAGATAGTGCTGCTTCAAAACAGCCGTACTACCTACGCCTGACTTATCAACGGTGTACTTCTCTACCTTCATCATGGTGTAAGGCAACATGGTCTCATACCACTCGGTGGGGTTCATGTACTTCGTAAACATACCCAAGTCGTCACGTACGGTCAGATAGGCAGGCATATCCATCTTGCGAGGCAGAACGTGGTAAGCCATGAAGCGATAGAGCGGGTTCCTCTCATCCTTCAGCGTAGCAGGGTCGTAAGAAGTAAACGAAGCTGCATCCTGTGGGAATGTCGTGTCATAAATAGCCTTAGCAGTATTGAACAACTCTTTCAGTGCTGTCTCCCTACCGGCATCCGTTGATGGGTCGGTCGTAATATAGCCCTTTTGCAACAGGATTGAGTCAGGCACCATAAAGGCAGTAAAACCATAATACTTATGTTCCGGTGAGAGGGCTATCTCGTCAGGCTCAGCACCAGAGGTGTACTTCCACTGCTTTGGTTCGGGCTGTACGTAGCTCTTATCCTCGTAAGCCATCATTTTCTCAGCCAGACCGGTACGTTCCAAAGCGAGGTAGTAAAGACTCAGCTTCGGATTCTGCTTGATTAGGTCTGCCACCGTCTTCATAGAGTTTTCCAACACGCTGTTGATAGGCTGCACGATACCGTTCTCAACCGAGTCATTCTGAGTAACGAAATCAATGATAGCCGATTTGTTCAGCATCACGACTGCATTGCCATTGGCATCTACAGTATCCTTTGCATCAATCAGTCGGCCGCGCATGTTCATCACGCCACCGCTAACACTACTGAGGTCGTAAGTAGAATAGACCTTAGTAGACACCAGATGGGTACGTGCAATGGTATCACATTCTGATTCTGACAGTTCATCAACTGAACTGCGTCCCTTCTCCGCCAGATAGCGGTTCACGGCATCGTTCGACGGGGCGAAACAGGTATAGTGTCCGTAGCTGGACAGCAAGTCCATCATACCAGCCTTCTGAACAATGGCGGTAAACTGGGTATACTGGCTACGGTTCTTCAGATAGTCGCTCATCATCTCGCCCGTAAACGAGTAGTAGTACTCATCGTCCGGTTCATCCGAGCAAGATGTCAGCACAGGCATTGCCATAGCAGTCATGGCAATGAGGGCAAATATTTTGTTCTTCAGTTTCATAATCTTCATATCCATGATTAGTTGTTCGGAAAACATCAATTACTCGTCTTTGAGAAACTTGTATTCTCACCACTTGAGAAGGCAGAGTTCTGAACCAGGTTGTGGTTCACACGCATCTCTTCAAGATTGTAGGGCCAGAAGATGGCATCAATCTTCTTCAGACGCTGCTTGGCTGCACCGGCACCATCCATCTCTTTCATGTTGACTGCATCAGAGAGCACATCAGTATTACCGTCACGCAGACTGCGACGAACCAGGTCATACCAGCGCTTGCCTTCGAACATCAGTTCGCGCTGACGCTCCTTCAGGACAAGTTCGCGCAAAGCGTCTTTCTTTGTTGGCTTAGAGAGTTTATTCTGAGCACTCGTATAAGCTTCGCAAAGCGAACGATTATAAACTGCTTCTACCAGTTTAAATGCCTCATCGAACTCGGTACTGCCTTCAGTAGCCAACTCTGCAAGTGCCTCAGCCTTCAGCAACATGATATCAGTCAGACGATAGATAATCCAGTTTGCATGGTTATGACCCGCTGTTTGTGTTCTTCCAGGATAATCCTTCACGGTATTATCAGTGGATGAAGCAGCAATTTCAATGTCCTTCATGACATACTTTGAGATGCTATAGACACCAGAGCTGACAGCCTGGATATTCTCATAGTAGCGGGCATCGAACTTGCCGTAGACACTCTTCGACGCGTTGTCAGTACGGATGAGCCAGTTAGCAGGCGAGACGATACCTCTTGCAGCATTTGACTGCGGTCCGGATGCATAGAAACGGTTCACTGACTCGTTTTGCGGAAGGTTGTTATCTTCCATAAACACCAACTCAAAGATAATCTCATAGCTCGTTGAATTCTTCATCTCAGAGGTAGTAGTACCAAAAAGACTCTCGTATTCCCATCCATAGTAACTGCTGGATCCCAGACGGCTCAGCTCCAAGGGGAAACCGTTCAGACGACCTTCAGTATCAACGGTTCTACCATCGTAATACTCAACATAGTCGAGTGAGTCACGCAAGATGACTTTATCAGCATACTTCACACAGTTAGCATAGTCTTTCTTCCAGAGATACATCTCGCACAGCAATGCATGGATAGCCTGCTGAGTGATACGTCCTGTCTTATAAAGGGCTTTGGTAGAAGGATAGGTAATCATAGCATCGTTCTGCACGCTCTCCAGATCATTGATCAGATAGGCGAGTACCTCATCAAACGGAGTTGCGGCCAAGTCCATGGTCTGATTATCATCCGTATAAGCCTCTGTAACGAAAGGAACGTCACGGAAAGTACGAATCAGATAGAAGTAGCACAAGGCACGCAGCGCCTTTGCCTCAGCGATGGTAGCCTTTAGCATGGTCTCACTATAGGCAGGATCTTTAGCAGCCACCTGTGGTGCATAGAGCAATACGGTATTCAGGCGGTTGATGACTGCATAGAGACCATCCCAAGTGGTATAACCGTTGGTTGCATCGATATTTTCATTGAGCAAGCGCTGAATGTTCACATCGGATGTTACATTGGTTCCAGGCTCAATATTGTCTGAACGGAACTCACCCCAGACCATCAGGCGGTCAAGGACATTTGCCGTCTGCATGGCAGAATAGCAACCGATGAGCACGTTGTCGACGTCAGCCTTCTCATTCCAGAATTTATCCAGCACGATTTTGTCTTGCGGCTCAATCTCAAGGAAGTCGCCACAGCTGGTCATAAAAGGTAGAAGGGTAAAAAGGGAAAGAGGCAAAAGAACTTTCACCATACCCTTAACCTTGTGGAAATTATATTTTTTCATAAGATTTCTGCTTTTTACTTTTTACGTTCTTACCTTTTATAGTTTCACAGTCACACCAAATGTGTATGACTTTGCACGAGGAGTCTGACCCCAGTCACATGAAGGACCATAACCACCGTATGACACTTCAGGATCAACACCTGTGTACTTGGTCAGCACAAACAGGTTGTTAGCACTCAGATAGAAACTCAGACCGTTCAGGCCGATCCATTTCAGGTCTTTCTTCTTCAATGCGTAGGTCAGCTGCAGGTAGTTCAGACGTACATAGTCGCCCTTCTCCAAGAAGCGGTCACTAACCAACGTGTTACGGTTACTATCACTCCCATAAAGCGCGCGAGGTATCGTGGTCACGTCACCTTCCTTACGCCAGCGATAGTTCACAGCTTCCGACTGATTATTGTTGGAAATCATTGCTTCAGAGTTCAATCTTGCCATATTCAGGATTTTATTTCCAACACGGTAGGTAAACTGCGTAGTGAGTCGCCAGTCCTTATAGCGGAATGTGAAGCCGAAACCACCAGTCAACTTTGGCAGTGAAGAACCCAGGTAAACGATATCGAGGGCATTGATGTTGCCGTCATGGTTCACGTCTTCATAGATGGCATCACCACCATTGAAGTAACGGGTGTCCGATGACTCATTGTTATAGTTAAATGCCATCTGGATGGGCTTACCCTCATCGTCTACGATGACAGCGCCCTCAGCATTCGTAGCCACAGGAGCAGTCAACGGCTTACGTGTGGTGTTCAGCACCTCAGTATAGAACTGGTCGGGCAGTTCACCCTTCAAGAAGGCATTGACGAAGTCCTTATAGGTTGCATAGTT
>Ga0326509_1000082_pt1 | contig 12012 bp, 10 predicted proteins | sample 2_2465_0518_FD_203650 | JGI IMG/M metagenome (GOLD analysis project Ga0326509, IMG submission 203650) | Metatranscriptome of bovine rumen microbial communities from UC Davis, California, United States - 2_2465_0518 (Metagenome... | ecosystem: Host-associated > Mammals > Digestive system >... | reverse complement strand
TGTCAATGATTTGCTAGTTTGTCCGGATTTCTGCTACCAGAAATGTCCTTAAAAACAATGATTTCTGCTCCAATTTTTTCGATACCTTCTGCTAACTGAATTGTCGGTACCTGTTGTTTCCTAATATTTCGATACCAGTCGTCAGCAAATTTGCCGTCACCAACTGACATGGATTTGGTGATACGCGTTGCTCACTGAATTTTCGTATGCTATTGCTGCGTATATTGTCGATACCAATTGATATAACCTTTATTCTGTTATCTATTGGCGGTGCTGATATAATTGGAAGAGCATGACCGGCACCTGAAGTGCCGGTCATGCATTTACACTGAAGTTTTTAACGTTTAATGATGTCAGTTCTGTCTTTGTAGCATTATTTCCAGAATCTCGCTATTAGCAGCCTGTGTAACTATATCTGCTGTTACTACCTTTTCATTCTTTAAAACCGCATAATTCAAGGAATGCGTGCAGATTTTGTTAATCATCCGAGGGTTGCCTCCAGACAATCTGGCTATTTCTTTGACCGCCTCAGATGAGAATATACTCTCTGTCACCCCTGCCCAGCGCAGATGTGCTGCCATGTATGTTCCCACCTGCTTTTCCAGAAGAGGTCCTGTTCTGCAGATGTACATGATGCGCTGTGTTATAGCCCGGCATCTCTCGCACTGCAGCAGTGGCATGATTTCCGTCTGTCCTGATAGAATCAGGCTTAATGGAGAACCGGAGTCGTACTGCTTTCCGTTAAGCAGGAAGCGTATTTCCTCCAGCATGTCAAACCTGCGGTAGGACTGGGTCAGCAGATGTGCTTCATCGATTATCATCACTACTTTTCGATTGTAGGTTTCCAACTGAATCCGTAACTCATTGTGAAACTGCTTTCTGGCATCATTTACGTAAATATGCGGTTTGATACCGAGAATCTCCAGGGGAACTGTATACAGCCACCGTGGTGTGGCATTCGACATGGATACATAAAGAACCATTGTCTTCTCCTTGTCCAGAGTGGATACAAAGCGCCTTAAAACTGTACTCTTGCCGGTTCCGGGGGCTCCTGTCAGCAAGGCAAACGAATTCGACTCCACTGTCAGTGAGAGCTTTTCCAGAATACTGCTTTGCGCAGTATTCTGATACAAGAACTGGGTGTTAATGGAATTCGTAAACGGTAATTCCTTCATCCCGAAGAATTCCTTCAAACGATTAATGGACATTATCACCCCCCTTATCTCCGCTTCCGTATAAAGACTCCGTACTATTATGCTCATCCGGTTTATCATCTGAGGAAGTATCTTTTATCCCGCTGTCGCCGGTGTTATCTTTCGTATCCTGCTCTGTAACTGTTCCGTAGATTGATTGCTCTGCATTAGGAATATCCTGTTCTACCCAGGTTATTGTCGGCAGAATATCTCTCTGGAACTGCTCTTCGTTCTGATAGGTATTTTCCCTTTTGGATATTTCCCTCATGAGTCGTTCTACGTTAGGCGGAATCTGCTGATTAGCTGCCTGTTTCCGCAATGCCTCCTTTTCTTCCGAATGGTTTTTCCTAAAGACCTCCTCATAATTCACATCAGGTTTAACTTCCAGCTCATGTAATTCATAAAACAGATATTCCTCTCCGCCGTTCTTAATTTCCTCTTCTGAATTACAGACAGCAAGTTCTACGGAATGATCTGTCAGTGAATAAATTATAGAAACCATTTCACCAGCTTTGGCAAGACCGCTGGGAACCACATAGTTTTTTCCCCTGAAGCTGATGAGACCGTCCTTTGAAACACGTCTGGACTGATGCAGCTTAAAGGCATATTCAAGAATTTGCGGATCAGCCAGTCTACAGACTTTTGTATCCTTTTCAAAGACCTCCTGAGGAGATAATATGTATTCCTTATTATTTTCATCAATAAATACTAGAGCTGAATGTTTCGTTCTGTTATACTCAAAGATGCGCTGTTCAACCAGCTTTTTTAATACTGAGAATCTGACGTTTTTCATCCCCTTAATAGGGATAAACAAGTCGTCAACAGTACCATTGAGCCTTTCCAGTGCTCCTTTTGATTGTGGCTGGTATGGTTTAGATCTCCTGTGAGTGATTCCAAGAGCATGTGTGCAATGACAGAACGAGCTACCCCGATAAATACTACCTTGGTCGGTTAATATGGTTTCGGGAATTCCGTAAGTTTCTATCAATTGTCGCAGGCTGGACAGCGCTATATCCTCAGACTGATGAGTACTAATCCGGTATGAGAGTATCATCCTTGAGGAATTATCCATCCACAGCTGAACGTACGGAACCACCGAATTTCCGTTGTCATCAACACATGAGCCCTTTGGCGGTTCCTTAATATCTCCCTGAACCTGTTCGAGCCGGTGAGCCTTTCTATACTGACCGAAAAAAGCTCGGCCGTTCTTTTCCCTTTCGTTAAGAAGCTCTCTGCGACTGTAACCAGCTTTCATAAGATGATGCTGCAGCGTACTTCTCTTTAAAACTCCGATTTCAGCAAGAGCGGGATGACGGGATTCCAGACATTTGATGATGTCATTAACGCTGATAGTCGGACTCTGCATCCGCATCAGCTTTGCTTCATCGAAGAGAGCTTCATAAGAGACATAAAGTCTCTTATCGGTACGTACTTTTGGATACTTCGGAACCAGGCCTTTAAAACCCTCATTGCAATAAGCTTTAATCCAGCGGCTAACTGTCTTCTCTGAAATTCCGCAGTCGGCAGCTATAGCCTTAATTCTCTTATTCAGCTTTCTACGGTTGTTCAGAAGCTCTTTGTTAGCAACAATAGGAGAGATAATACGGAATCTGCGTGTTTCCGGATCGGTTTCTTTAATAATGGCTTTTGCCAGCTTTTTTAACAATTTTATATATTCCTTATTAAAAAAAATCAATTCTTGTTCGTGTCAGGGAGGTATCCTCCTCAACACACTGCCTATTTTACAGGCGAAATATATCAAGGAATACTTAGGTCGTTGGGATGCTGCGCGGACAAAATGCGAGCAGTTGTATACGACTAATTTTTCAATTGTCAATTTTTTAACGTTTGTTTCTGCATTAGCAATGTTTCCATTTTGGACTGATGAATAATCCCGCTCACAATATCTATTCATGTTGCTCACAAACATATTGACCAGAGCAGGCCCTGCGGTAACGATTATTTGAGCCGCCTGCAACAGCTTTTGAAAAGATTTAAAGGAGAATAATTCGAGAAAAAAGTTTGTTGCTCCCCCGAAGACAGCCCTGACTTGAAGAAAAAGGTTTGAATGGTTCCTGGATTTAGTGGAATACAGCAGTTTTTTCAAGACACCTGGAGGTATAGTTGCATCCGGTGGAAGACCGTGTTCTTTCTTGTATTTATCAATGCAGGGCTTGATTTTTAAAGCTTCGTGCAGAACGTCTGTAGTTATTCTATGACGTGCAACAGCATATTGAGGGAGAAGTACATGATGCTCATTAATGCCTGAATCTGTTTTTCCTAAGCAATTTTTATTAGAGCACACAACGATCTGTAGTTTGAAATATAAGTTGGTTCGAAGCTCCGTAATCAATGCTGTTTTCAGCGATTCGTCAGAAATGTCTCTTCCATTAGTTATCTTTTGGCTGCCATCTTTTTGGGTAGTGATAACGATAACGTCATTTATTCCGGGTTTTCTTTTGTTTATAGTAAAATCGTAAATAATTTTTTTGTACTGAGTAAAACCGTCCTTAATCATAGGTTGGCCACAAACAGGACATGTGACACGATGGTCGTCTTTGAAGGTGAAAAAACCGGAGAATACGAACCCTGTTGCATTTTTGGTAACGTATACTTTATATACAGCTGAGGATTGTGGTATATTAATCATCGTATTCTTCTTACAGATACATTGGGTGTGGGATGTTGTGATCCCGCACCCGTTTTACATTCAGACCATATTTTAAATTTCTATTGAAACTGTTTTAATTTAAACCAGTTTTTTCCTCTTTTTCTTTTACATAGTTCAATATAATGGCATTTTGTCGGTGACTGGACAGAAGAAACAACCAAACAGAACTTCCAGAAATACTCTCAATAGCACATTTTACCCGAAGGGGAAGTTGCGCATTCCCGGGGAAATCTAGTCTATACCCATAATATTTAAGTTGATAAATTGGACAAAAATAATGGCAGTCGGTGACGACTAAAAGATTGGCAACAGGTTACGAAAAAAGAGAAGCAGTTAGATACGACAATATTGGAGCTGAAAAATATACATTTTTGTTAGCAGTTTTTTGGACAATCTAAAGAATCACTGACATATATACAGTACATATAATTCATGTAGACTGTATTTTTTAGTAAAAGAATAAAATTTTTTGAACCATGGAATGGTAGATGTAGAGAGTTTCTGACGGTATCTGCTACAATAAAATTATGATGAACTGTCGAAATGGACGTCATCTTCGGTTATTTGTGGCTTTCCAGTTCGCTGTGATAATCATAGAACATGGTGTTGAAGCTAAATTCTCTATTGATCACGATATCAGAATCCAGTTTGCACATGGAAACTGTCATGGTGACATAGTAACTATGGAGACTTTTACTGTATGGACGATGGTAAAAATCACGGAGAATGCAGATCTGTGATGTTTTTCCATCTGAAAAAAGAACATCAGCCGTACAGTGGAACCTTTCGCCCAAAAATTGTGATTTATCTTTGCATGTAAAATTGTATACCCAAACAACTTCCTCCTTCCTGCCGTGGCTCAAAAGTGCCTCATTAGATATCTCTTTAAGTGTTTTCTCTAGTTTCTTTCCAGGAACGATGAGTGAAGTTTCGTGGTATGTATGGATGAATATGTAAAAAAAAGAAATAATTATAAATGCTATGAGTGATATCATTCCTACATTAGGGTCATTAAGAAAGACTACTATCTTCCTGACAAGTGAATAATTATTACTTTTTTGATTTTTAATCATTCATCGCCCCTGAAATAATTTTTTAAAAATTCATAGCATTTCATCCGGATATGGTATAGATCCTAAACGATGATCTCTAACTTTGTGACCACATCATACTGTCTTTGATTGTTACTTTGTGTTTAACCGGATTAACTATTTGTTGTTAGATTGGTTCAGCAGAGCCTGTTCTATTTCCTGGACGATTCTTTCATCTTCAAGATCCTCCGGGGTGAGTGGTGAACTTATATGGTATTTTTCGTCCGCCCAGCCACCTAGATCTTTCATTTTACAGCGCTCTGAGCAGAATGGACGATATATGTTGTTTGAATTCCACTCAATTTCCTTGTTGCATATCGGGCATTTGACTTTAATCATATCAACATTCCTAATTACGGTTTTTAATGATATCCATGTATTTTTGATGCAGTAAGAACACAGCTTTCTCAAGTTCATTGAGTGAAGGAAAGTTGGAAACAAGTACATCATGACTCATGGCTGTTTTCTTTTCTCTAGGCCATTGGTGTTCCACCATGGATTGGGCAACTTTGTACGAACAGCCGTCTCTTTGCATTGTTCTTTCAATTTGGGTCTGCTTATCTATGTCCATGCAGAGTATTCTGTCCGGTATATTATCTAGATTGCTTTCAAAAAGTAAAGGAGCCGCGAGTACTGTGTAGCACCCCTGAGAATGTTCTATATCGTTTATAATTTTTTCTTTAATAAGGGGCTGCATCAGGCTGTTAATAAACTGTAATTCATGTTCGTTCTGAAAAATGATGTTGCGCAATTGTTTTCTGTCTAGAAAACCGTTCTGGTCAACAATATCATTTCCGAAATGTTCCTGAATTTTTTTTAGTCCGGGGGTTCCTGGTGCGACAACATCCCGTGCACAGATATCCGCATCAACAATACTGCATCCGTAATTTTTTAAAAAATTGCAAACTGTTGTTTTCCCGGAACTTATTCCACCCGTAAGCCCTAAAATCCATTTTTCCAATTTATGCATAGTGCTACATATTATGACTGTGTTGAGGCAGTCAGTAGCTCATCAGATATCGATTTTTCATTCAGAATATCTGCAAGCATGCAGTACTGTCTAATAGATATATTCTCAGCACGGGTTTGAGGATCAATACCTGTTGCCGTGAGTTCTTCGTCGGTAATGAAACCTCTTAAGCTGTTATGTATGGTTTTCCGGCGCTGATTAAAAGCTAAAGCAATTACTTGTTCCAGTTTTCTGATGTTTTTAACCTCATATGGTTTCTGTGTATAAGGAACAAGTCTGACTACCGCGCTGGTAACCTTAGGAGCGGGTCTGAATGCATGTGGTTTAACTTCCATAATAGGGATAACCCTGCAGTAGTATTGGGTGATTACAGACAATCTGCCATAGTCTTTTGAATCCGGGGCAGCCGCAAGACGGTTAACCACCTCTTTTTGTAACATAAAGTGCATGTCTTTGATGACATTCGCCTGGGAAAAAAGATGAATCATAAGCGGTGTAGATATGTTATACGGAAGATTGCCGAAAATTCTGATTGGATTTTCTTTGCTGCCGAGAGTTGAAAAATCAAACTTCAAAGCATCAGTTTCATGAATTTCCAATTTCGTAGCTAAAAAAGGATTTTCTCTTAATCTCTGAGCTAAATCTCTGTCCAGTTCGATAACATGTAGTTTATTAACTTTTTCACTAACAGGTGTTGTTAAGGCAGCAAGTCCGGGGCCTATTTCAACGATATTGTCGTCAGCAGACGGATTAATTGCTTTTACGATACCTGCAATTACATTTTGATCCTGAAGAAAGTTTTGTCCGAATCTCTTTCTTGCTGTATGTCCTTGAGTGACTAAATCATGCATAATGGTGTACTCTAAACTGCTAAATCTGATGTAGAAACTAGTCTTCTAAAATTTTTATATATGAACTGTCGCGAATTTCTCGTTCCCAACGTTCACTTTCTTCCATGAGAGTTCTGTTGGATAATATTTCTCTAGCTTTTATTTTATATGCTTCAATGGAATCCTTATCTATCTTTCGATCCATTACTTCCGCAATATGCCAGCCGAAACTGCTTTTGAATGGTTCGGTTATTTCTCCGATCCCGGTATTCTTTATGGCGGCTCTGAATCTAGGATCAAATACATCAGGATTCATCCAGTCCATAGCACCTCCGTTGTATGATGAAACAGGATCTTCAGAATAGACTCTGGCAGTATCATCAAATTTACGTGAACCGTTAATAATCTCGTTTCTGAAAGATGCAAGTCTTTTTTGAGCTGCATCATCATCAAATATAATGTTTGTTTTCAGAAGGATATGTCTTACCTTGACCTGTTCAATTGGTTCCGGTGCCATTTTGGCAATATCATACACTTTTATGATGTTTAGTCCCATGTCTGTTTTTATCGGACCGATTACATCGCCGGCATTAGCTCTTGAAACTGCAATGGACGCATATTCCGGAATCTCATCAATTGTTAGTCTGCCCATATCTCCGCCGGACAGAGCATTATTTGCTTCTGAATATTTCTGAGCTACCTTGACGAAAGGCTGTCCTTCCTTAAGTTCTTTGAGAATTAAATTGACTTTTCTGTTGGCAGCATCTGTCTGAGCCGGATTAGGTGTTACAGGAAGAGATATGCTGATAACAGCCAAATGATAGGTAAGCATGTGCGCAGCCTGTTCCTTCAGCAGATGAGCCAGTTGGTCTACTTCCTGTTCTGAAATATGAATTCTGCTACGTACCTGACTTCTTTTTACCTCTTCTACTATGATGTCATTTTTAATAGATTCTCTTATTGCTGCATCGCTTAGTCCGGTCTTCCTGTACTGGTTCATAAGTTGATCAACGGTAACATGGTGACTGGCAGCTATATGGCTGATTGCCATGTCAAGTTCACTGTCACTCAGAGTAATATTGTTTTTTTCTGCAAGCTGTATGATGAGTCTTCTTGTTATTAGCTGATCCAGTACATTCTTTTTCAATATATCCGCAGGGGGAATTTCCGCTCCCTTGCTTTGCAGATAATTCTTGAATTTAATTATTTCATGGTTCAGATCGCTGAATAAAATAGCTTCGTCTCCTGCAATGGCAATTGTCTTGTCAACCAGATAGTCTGTGGCGCAGACACTTGAAGTGGCAGTTATTGAAATTAACAGAGCCATACTGACGGCTAATGTTTTCGCAGAAAAATTTTTTAACATAATAGAAGCCTATCTATTTAAATTCACCGCATCATTGTACGGTATGAGTTTAGTTTCCTGAGAGAATGACGTGGTCATTCCGGATTCAGTCAGTCCCTTTAATTCAAAGAAGAAACCATATTTTGTTTCCTGTTCCGCTGACATGGTGAAATTGTCCGGTTTACGATAACGTTCCAGTTGAATTCCAACACTGTAACAGCATGATTCGTATTTAAGCGCCAGTTTTTGATCGATGTTTTTACTTCTTTCAACATCGTAATACATGGCAGCTATCCCCTTAACGTTTTCAGTGATAGGAAAGTTGATTGTACCGCCTAGCTGTTTTAAATCAGAATCTGACAGGAAAACGTTCTGGGTTCTGTTACCATCTCGGATATATCGATAGTTTATATGACCTTTGAAATCTTTATACATTCCGTTAAGTTGTGCATTCCAGCTGGAGGTTTCCCCTTTCTGAGTGTTGTACACTGCACCTGCATTGGTTCCGATATATTCATTGAAGCTTATGTTAAGTCCGGTGGCTATAGGTGTTCTCTGATAGGTATTTGATGTGTCAGCAGGGTAAAAATGAACTTTTTGGCTGTGAAAATCATATCCCTGACCTATGTTGAATCGGAATACTTCACTTAGATCGTTATCAAACATACGATAGGTGATGCCGTAGCTGACCCTGTTAATGTCAGCTATACGGTCGATACCAGCGTATTTTTGATAACTGAACAGTGAGTGGTAGTCATATACACGGTCTGTTGAGTCGTAAATAGCAATGCTGTCCTGTTTCTTGTATGGCAGGTAGGTGTACTGGAGTTCCGGCTCTAAAGTTAATGTGTAGTTCTGTAGCTGGTTTATAAAGGTGGCTTTACTGTATAACTCGGTGTCATAAAGATACCTATTTACAGATTCATCCAGTAATGCAGGGGTAAACCCCTTTTCCGTATATTTGTAATACAGGGATGAAGGAATGTCCTGATTATAATGAGTCAGAAAACCTCTTAAAGTCCATTTTAGTTCAGCTCCGTTGCTGTTAATTAATGGAATTAGCAGTTCAGGTTGAAAATGGTATCGTTCCCCTGTATATCGTTGATCCTTTCCCTCACTTGAATTAATGTCGAATCTTGAATATTCAAAGTGTCCGAGATATGACAGATAGGAACCGATTTCGTCATGAATATTCATTTCCACGCGGGGGAGAAGTCTGAAAGGTGGGGTTTTTACATAAGCATAAGGTACCAAAAGCTGGTAATCATTAACTGAAACCCGTGCATCAAATATGTGTTTGTCAATGTAGGCAAAAGCAGTCTGTGGTAACTGGTTATCCACAACGTTATCTATTTTTGGATCAAGATCATTAACGTAGTTGTAATCCTTTTTTCTAATCTTGTTGTAATCGACACGCAGACCGTAATCATGATTGTCGAAATAACTTGAGTGGGACCAGTGGATCAACCATCTTTCATCATACTTTTCTTCATATTCTGATGAAGGTTTGTGCCTATCGTGATTTATGTACTGGGCATAGATAGTCCCGGTTGTGTCTCTGAACGGCATATATCTGAATTCGCCGGTGTTGAGAATACCTCTTCTAGTTATGATTTTGGGACTGTATGTGAAATCGTAATTCGGCGCAATGTTCCAGTATACAGGTATGGTGAACATGCCTCCGTCAGTTGATGTATATTCAAGTGTTGGGTACAGAAAACCTGATTTTCTCTGGTTCTTAATCGGAAAATTGAAGTACGGAAGGTACATTACCGGTACATTGTTCAGTCTGAATACAGTATGGTAGGCTTCGCCGAAAACATCATTTTGATTAATATTTATTTCAGAAGAACTGAGAGACCATGATTCCTGATTTTCAGGACAGGTTGTTACCGAAGCATCGTAAAGAGAAATGGTTTTGGTTTCGTTGTTCAGCAGGGCTTTTCTTGTGTTTCCCCGTACAACAGTACCATTGATTTGATAGTTGGCATTATTCAGTTCTGTTGTATTTGTAATTAGGTTGGTATGAAGAGAGTGATTACTGTTGACAGTTATCTCTCCATCCTGATATAGAATGTTGCCGTTGGCAGTCATCTCCTGAGTTTGCTGATTAAAGGTTGTTGTATCAGCATGGAGTTTCTTGTTACCTTGAATAATTTCAACATCACCCTGATAATTTATATTGCTTTTAACATCAGAATTCATGGAATCCGCGGTTATTGATATAGGTATCTTTTTTATATCTTCACCTTTCTGTGGAGCTACATATTCCGGAATGGTACCATAACATTTTTCGTCATATTCGGATAGTTGCATAAAAGACGATTCACCCAGAACTATCGGACTGATACCCAGGCTCATAAAACATACTGTCAGTTTTATATAGTAGTTAAGAGAATGATGCAATTCCATGCCTCAATATGATAAAGATAACAAAGTGACGCCTCATTATAAATAAATTCCTTAAAATTAACAAATTCTAATAGCGTTCACATACATCTGATCGAGGTTAGGCAATTATTCAAATTAAGCTTCTGTTGGAATACAGATTGATGACCGCAATACTTTGTTAATCATTGTGTTCAGGATAATGTAAAACGGAGCAGGTTAAATGTATTGATAAATTATTTATAAGTCGTATACCTCCACATTTGTTGTGTATGAGATGGAAAGGATCTGTCGCCAAATTACGCTGGGCATACGAGACTAAAAAAAGGATGCCATTCAAAGCAGGATGGCATTCGGAGATATAAGTCATTATACGGCTCTTAAAATTGTAAGCAGATGCCGTAAAGAAGATTATATGACACTTTCTAGAACGGCAACGGATCGTCGTCAAAATTATTGGCGCTAGGTTCAGGTTCCTTTGGTGCTGAATTGTTAGCAGCCGCTGAATTCACATTGAGATTGCCAGGGGCACTCTGATTTCCCTGAGAGTTCTTTAATGTCGGAAGAGGAGGCAGTGGATTGTTACCATCCTGAGTACTCATTCCACCACTGTTTTGGACAGGCTGAGTGTCCTGCTGAACGTAGGAATTGTTATTTGGTGCATTTCTGAAATTCGGTTGCTGATTGAAACTCGGTTCAGGCATAGGATTGTTCTGCATCATGTTTGCCTGGTTTCCGTAATTCCGTTGCTGTGATTGGTTTCTTCCAGCACTGTTGAACTGGTAGTTACTTTGCATGTTCGGATTGCTGTTATAACCATTGTAGTTCTGTGAATTGTTGAACTGATTGCCGTACTGGTTATTACCATACTGGTTGTTACCGTACTGGTTGTTACCGTACTGAGAGTTATTCTCTGCTCTTGTTCCTAACATTTGCATGTCAGTAACCTGAACTTCCGTGATGTATTTCTTCTGTCCGTTCTGATCATCATAACTGCGGGTTCTGATCTTTCCCTCGACGTAGATCTGTGAGCCTTTGTGAAGATATTCATGAGCGATTTCCGCGAGTCTGCCCCAAAAAACCAAACGATGCCACTCGGTACGATCCTGAATATTTCCCTGTTGATCACGATAGGATTCATTTGTTGCCAGACTTACTGTAGCCACAGCTGTATTGCTTCCATTGCTGAGGATCCGGAATTCCGGATCTGCCGCAAGATTTCCAAGTAATATTGCTTTATTTACACCACGAACCATAAAAACTCCAAAATTTAAAAAAATCAAGACTTCTGAATTTTCGTAATTTTATACCAGTCTTGACTGCCCAATAAAACAAGTAGATTTATTTTGCGTGAAATATTCCGTTCTTATCTAATATTTTCGCCAAAGGTAATCTTAGAAGTGAATTCTAACTTCTTTTTTTTTTAAGTTCAAATATTTTTTATAATTATTTTTAAGTATGGTAATTATATTGGTAGGTATTGCAATATAAAATATGATACTAAGAAATAAAAATAAATAATCA
>Ga0326509_1000076_pt1 | contig 12221 bp, 2 predicted proteins | sample 2_2465_0518_FD_203650 | JGI IMG/M metagenome (GOLD analysis project Ga0326509, IMG submission 203650) | Metatranscriptome of bovine rumen microbial communities from UC Davis, California, United States - 2_2465_0518 (Metagenome... | ecosystem: Host-associated > Mammals > Digestive system > Stomach... | reverse complement strand
CGGGAAGCCTGCATTTTTTCTATAGAGGCGTAGCCTTACTTCACCAGCACCTTCTTCATCGAGCCATCAGCATACTTCACGAGAAGCATCTGACCCTTCACAGGCACCTCAACGGCCTTGCCATCGAGCGTGAAGAACTTAGCGTCCTTCTCCTTCATCAGCACGGCAGCGGTGATGCCCACTGCGATGTCGTGATTCTTCTCGAGGGCCTCCAAGAGAGCCTTGATAGTCTCGGTCTCGGTGATGAACGATTCCTCGGTGAGCAGCTGGTCGTCGAAGGCACCATCAACGTTCTTGGACAGATCATTGATCTGCTTGTCGATGTTCTCCTCGTCCTGAGCGAACTTGTCAGCCAGGCCGTCTTCGGCGATGGCATCCTTGTCCTCCTGCAGACGCTCCTTCAGAGCTGCGATCACACCATCCCAGAACTCCTTGGCGTTCTTGTTGTCGCTGAACGTCTTCTGAGCATCCACGGCCTCCTGCTTCATCTTATCGATGGCATCCTTAATGGCGGAGGTGTCGTAGTCGCTGCCAGCGTTCAGGGCAGTGTCAGCATGCTTCTTCTCCAGGTCAGCGATCAGGGCATCGATCATGCCACCGATGGTCTCCACGTCATCAGCGAAGTCAGCGGCAACATCCGGGCAGCCCGTCTCGATAGCCGAAGCAGCGGCATCCAGACTTGCGTCAAGTGCGTTCAGCTTATCCTTCAGACGATCGTAAGCAGCGGCATCAGCAACGGCCTGGGCCTGCTCGGCAGCGGCGATGGCAGCCTCAGCGGCAGCGATAGCCTCGTCGACAGCCTTGTCGGCCTCCTCAAAGGCAGCAGCCTGCTCGTCGCTCAGACGACCGTCCTCGGTATCGGCGGCCACCTGCTCGCTCAGTGCGTTGGCAGCCTCCTTGGCGGCCTTCACAGCCTCCTTGGCATCGTTGATGTAAGCCTGCAGGGCCTCGTCGCCTTCCACATCCTTCGGAGCGGTCAGAGCGTCGGCGGCAGCCTTGTCGGCAGCAGCCTCGGCGATAGCGGCCTCAGCGGCAGCCTGCTCCATGGCATCCTTATACAGCTGCTGGTAGCCCTTCTCCACGCCGTCGATGCTCTCCACGGCCTTGTCGTAGGCAACAGCGGCCTCTTCGAGAGCCTCATCCAGCTTGCCGGCGAACTCTTCGGTATTGATGTTACCCTTGTTGGCAGCGATCAGGTCCTTGACAGCCTTGGCAGCCTCCTTGGCGGCAGCGATGTCCTCATCAGCCATACCGATCTCCACCTTCAGGTTCTCATCGGGCCAGTTGCGAGCCTCGTCACTGATCTTCAGGCCATCGGCCAGAGCGATGGCAACATCAGCCAGTTCGTTAGCGTCGAACTCAGCCTGAGCCTCGTCGGCATCCTTCTTCAGCTGTGCGATCTGCTCAGCCAGGTCGGCAGGAGTCAGCGTGCTCTCAGCAGTCAGTTCGCCTGCGGCGTTCTTGGCATCCAAGTCGCGCTTAGCGGCGTTGATGGCATCCTCAATCTCGTTAGCCTTCAGGTCGAAGTCGCGAGCCACGTCGTCGTCATCCTTCTCGATGGCAGCCTTCGTATCGTTCAGTTGCTTGCGCAGGGCGTCGATCTCCTCGTTCAGTGCAGTGTAGGCAGCGGCGTTAGCCTCAGCCTTAGCCTGCTCGGCGGCAGCCTTGGCAGCCTCGGCCTGTGCGATGGCACCCTTAGCGGCAGCGATGGCAGCATCAGCCTGATAGAGAGCCTGTCCGAGAGCACCCTGACCCTGCTGGCTGTTCATAGCCGGCTGGGCATCGATGACGGTGTTCACGTTCTCGGCAGCCTGCTTAGCGGCTTCAATGGCCTGCTTAGCGGTCTCCACCTTCTGCTGGACGGTCTCGTCGTCGTAAGCCTCCGTCTCGGGATCCAGGGCCAGAGCGTTGGCAGCGTCGATGCGCTCCTGAGCCTTCTCCTTGGCAGTAGCCACGGCAGCCTTCTCAGCCTCGGCAGCCTCCTTAGCGGCATCGGCCTGTGCGATGGCACCCTTAGCGGCAGCGATGGCAGCATCAGCCTGATAGAGGGCAGTGCCAATGGCACCCTGTCCAGCGGGGCTGTTCACCTCATCCAGACCGTCGATGACGGCATCCACGTTCTCAGCGGCAGCCTGGGCAGCGTCAATAGCCTGCTTGGCAGTCTCCACCTTCTGCTTGACGGTCTCGTCGTCGTAAGCCTCTGTCTCAGGATCGATGGCCAGAGCGTTGGCAGCGTCGATGCGCTCCTGAGCCTTAGCCTTGGCATCGGCCACGGCAGCAGCCTCAGCCTGAGCCTTCTCGGCAGCCTGCACGGCCTCACCCAGGGCAACAACAGCGTCATCCACAGCCTGCTTCTTGGCAGCGATGTCAGCCTTCACCTCCTCGTCGGCGGCGTTCTTCTCGGCGGCAGCCTTGTTCACGGCATCCTCCAGAGCGGCCACGGCATCGTCGAGAGCCTTCTGAGCCTCCTGCACATCGTCCTTCACAGCAGTGGGCACGGCGTTGGTAGCCTCCGTCTGATCCTGCTTAGCCTTGGCCAGCGTCTCAATGTTGGCATTCTCAGCAGCGATCTCAGCATCGATGGCAGCCTCCTCGGCGGCCACGCGGGCAGCCTCGGCAGCCTGGATGGCACCCTTGGCAGCATTGAGAGCAGCCTCAGCCTGATAGAGAGCCTGTCCGAGAGCACCCTGACCCTGCTGGCTGTTCATAGCCGGCTGAGCGTCAATCACGGTGTTCACGTTCTCGGCGGCAGCCTGGGCAGCAGCGATGGCATCCTTGGCAGTAGCCACCTTAGCCTGCACGTCCTCGTCCTCGTAGGCCTCGGTCTCAGGAGTCAGAGCCAGCTCATTGGCAGCGTCGATAGCCTCCTGTGCCTTAGCCTTGGCAGCAGCCACGGCCTCAGCCTCGGCCACGGCAGCATCCTTGGCAGCATCAGCCTCGCCAATGGCGCGCTTAGCTCCAGCGATAGCCTGGTCAACGGCAGCGAGAGCCTGTGTGAGCTGACCCTGTCCAGCCGGGCTGTTCACCTCGTCCATCTCATCAATCATCGTGAGGAGATTATTGGCAGCATCCTGTGCGGCAGCGATCACATTCTCAGCGGTAGCCACCTTCTGCTGAACGGTCTCATCGTCGTAAGCCTTCGTCTCGGGAGTCACGGCCAGAGCGTTGGCAGCGTCGATGCGCTCCTGAGCCTGAGCCTTGGCAGCAGCCACGGCAGCAGCCTCAGCCTGAGCCTTCTCGGCAGCCTTCACAGCGTCAGCCAGATTGGTCACAGCCTCGTCGACGGCCTGCTTCTTGGCAGCGATGTCGGCCTTCACCTCCTCATCGGCGGCGTTCTTTTCAGCGACAGCCTTGTTGATGGCATCCTCCAGAGCGGCCACGGCATCGTCGAGAGCCTTCTGGGCCTCCTGCACATCGTCCTTCACAGCAGTAGGCACGGCGTTGGTAGCCTCCGTCTGATCCTGCTTGGCCTTAGCCAGCGTCTCAGCATTGGCAGCCTCGGCAGCCTCTTCGGCACCCACGGCAGCCACAAAGTCCTCATAAGCCTTGTCGGCAGTAGTCTTGATGGCGGCGATGGCATCGTCGGCAGCAGCCTGCTTGGCATCCACAGCCTCCTGTCCACCATCCTTCGTCATCTTACCCTCCTGGGCAGCAATCTCGGCGTTCAGGTCATCGATAGCCTGCTGGGCATCGGCGATAGCCTTCTTCACGTCCTCGTTGTCAGCCACCACGGTGGGCACGTCGCCAGCTGCGATGTCTTTCTGGACCTGCGTCTGCTCAGCCTTCTTCTGGGCGGCCTCCGTAGCGGCCTTCTCAGCAGCGGCGAATGCGGCGGCAGCCTCCTCGGCGGCCACGCGTGCAGCCTCAGCGGCCTCAATGGCACCCTTGGCGGCCTGCAGTGCCTGTGCGGCATTACCCAATGCCTGGTTCAAGGCCTGCTTACCCTGCGGGCTGTTCATAGCCGGCTGAGCGTCAATCACGGTGTTCACGTTCTCAGCGGCAGCCTGGGCAGCAGCGATGGCATCCTTGGCAGTAGCCACCTTAGCCTGCACTTCCTCGTCCTCGTAGGCCTCGGTCTCAGGAGTCAGAGCCAGCTCATTAGCAGCATCGATGGCATCCTGTGCCAGAGCCTTGGCAGCAGCCACGGCCTCAGCCTCGGCCACGGCAACAGCCTTGGCAGCATCAGCCTCGCCGATGGCGCGCTTGGCAGCAGCGATGGCACCGTCAGCCTGTGCGAGGGCAGCGCCAATGGCACCCTGTGCGGCGGGCGTATTCACATTCTTACCCTGCTCGTCAATGACATCGTTCACGTGTTGGGCAGCCTCCTTGGCAGCCTCGATAGCCTGCTCGGCAAAAGCCACCTTCTGCTGAACGGTCTCGTCGTCATAAGCTGCGGTCTCGGGATCGATGGCCAGTGCGTTGGCAGCATCGATGCGCTCCTGAGCCTGAGCCTGAGCAGCCTCGCGGGCAGTCTCGACGGCCTGCTGGTCGGTCTTGGCCTGCTCCACCAGCGCCTTGATGGCATCGCTGATGGCGTGGTCGCCATCCACGGTGCTGTCGTGGTCCAGCGTACCGGCATCATGTCCGTCGGTCACCTTCTGGGCCTCGCCGTCCACCAGTGCCTGGAGGTCAGCCGTCTCCGTCTCATAGTTATCCTTCACGTCGGGCAGCTGTGCGATCTCAGCCTTGGCGGCATCCAGCTCACGCTGCAGGTCACCCACCTTGGCGGTCAGTTCCTTGAACTTAGCCTCGTTGGTCTTAGCCTTGGCAGCCTCCTCGAGCAGAGCGGTGGTCTTAGCCTTCAGGTCATCGATCTTCTGCTGCTCACCGGCCTTCACGCCGTCCTTGGTCAGCTGGAAGTTCTTGTTCAGGTCAGCCAGCTCGTCAGCCAGGTTCTGAGCCTCCTCAGCCAGATTCTGGGCCTTCTGCTTGACATCGGCATACACACTGGGCATATCGGCCACGGTGGTCAGGATGTCGTTGGCAGTTTCCAGCTTGTCATTAGCCTTCTGCAGCTCAGCCTGCAGCTCAGCCAGTGCAGCCTCGTTGGCAGCCTTGTCAGCCAGAGCTTCGGCCTCGGCCTGGTCGAAGGCAGCAATCTTAGCATCAGCATTGGCGATGGCATCAGCGAGCTGCTGAGCCACCTCCTTGTCGGCCAGGTTGCCCGGGTTGTTGTCGATGATGTCCTTCACGGCGTCGATAGCCTCCTTGGCGGCCTCCTCGGCAGCCTTGATCAGCTCATGGAGCACCGGCTCCACCACGCCCTTGTCAACGGCATCCTCACGGTCGGCCTCATCCTTCACCAGACGCTCATACTCATCATTGGCCTCAGCGGCGGCACGGTCGTTGGCAGCCTTCTTCTCGGCCACGACGGCATCGTTCAGGGCCTGGATGGCATCGTCGGCAGCAGCCTTCAGGTCGTTGATGGCCTGCAGGTTCTCGGGCTGAGCATAGTTGCCGGCACCGATCTCGTCGATCTTATCCTTCAGGGCCTGCACGGCAGCCTCGGCGGCGGCCAGCTCATCAGCCACGGCATCGGTCACCTCGGCACCAGCCTTGTCAGAGAGCGAAGCGATTACCTCGTCCTTGACATCCTTAGCCTGCTGGAGTGCCTCCTCGGCGGCGGCAGCCTTCTTGTCGGCATCAGCCTTGGCAGCGTTGTCCTTCAGCTGCTCGGTAGCGGCCTGCAGCTCCTCAACCTTCTGCTGGTAGGGAGCCACGTCCTCAGCCTTCAGCTCAATATTATTATACTTACCATCAATCTCGTCCTGCAGGTCCTTGATGGCATCCTTCAGCTGCTGCACCTCGTCGGCGAAGTCACCAGCCACGTCAGGATTGTTGTCGGCAATGAACTGCTCGGCATCGTTGATGATACCGGTCAGGGCATCCGAGCCGTTCTCACCCTCGGTGATGGCCTTCTCGGCCTGGGCGTTCTCGATAGCGGGTTCAATCTTGGCGATGGCGTCCTCGGCAGCCTGCACCAGCTCGGCATTGTCGAAGTCGGCCAGCTCCTGGTTGCCATAGGCACCGTCCACTGCATTCTGCAGGGCGTCGATGGCATCCTGTGCAGCCTGCTCGGCAGCCACCACATACTGGTCATCAGCCACTTCCTCGGGCACTGCGATAGCGTCCTTGGCCTCCTGCAGCTGGTTGATGGCAGCAGTCTGGTCGATCAGTGCCTCCTCTTCATCAGCCACCTTGGTCAGGTTCTGGGCAGTCTCGGCAGCGGCCTGCACCTCGTCGTCGTAGGGAGTCTCATCCAGGTTGCCTCTTTCATAGGCTTCATTGATCTTGTTCTTCAGAGCCTCCACGGCAGCCTCGGCAGCCTGCTGAGCAGCCTGCACCTTGGCGTTGTCCTTCACGTCGTCGCGCTCGCTGGCGATGGCATCGGCCAGATCCTGCTCAGCCTTGGCGATAGCGGCCAGTCCGGCGGGGTCGTAGGCAGCGGCGTTGGGATTGCTCACGGCGACGTTCACACCGGGCACGTCATACGACTTGAACTCCTTGTCAGACACGTTCACGTCGAAGATCTCAATCTGATCCTCAGCGGCCAGATTGTTGTTGGCGGTCAGGTTGAAGCGCACGACAGGACCCGAGTTCTTCGAGAAGCGCGTGTTCTTGGGGTTGTAGATCAGCATACGCCAGGTGTTCTCCTCGGCATTTGTCTGCGTGAAGCTGATGTTGAAGCCACGGCTTTCCTTGGTACGGTCAGTACCTTCCCAGTCCTTGATGGTCATGCCCTTCGGCAGACGGATATCTGCCTGCATCGAAATGACCACGAAGGGATCATCGAGCGAGAGCTCAATCTGCTGGGTGTCCAGATTGGGATGGATAGAGAAAGCATCCACCGAGCTGAACAACTTCAGTTCCGTGGGCACGTCGGGAGTGGGCTGCTGCTTCAGCTTTACGGTAGCCGAGACATTCGAGACCTCTTCCTTCGTCTGTCCGTCCATATCGGTAAACACCTGATCCTTCAGGGAAATCACGGCACCATCCTTCAGGTTGTCGTTCACCTTCACGGTGAAGTGGAACACCTCACCCGTGTTGCCGACGAAAGCCTGCGTCTTGTCGATATTGGAAATGATCAGACGGGTATTGGCATCGTTCTTCAACAGGCTGTGGCCATTGATCCTTGCCTGGTTCAACTCGAACGGCACCCACTCAGTGACGTCCTCGTCAAGATCCTCGTTGTACACGGAGACCGTATACTTGTTGAGGAGTTCCATTCCCTCAGGCAGTGCCAGTCCCGTCTGCACGCTGGAAATGTCATCGTCATTCTCCATCAACACGGAGATAACGATTTCCTGACCAGGTGTCAGTTCCGGAAGATTCTCGATGTGCAGTTTGTTTTCTGCCCAAGCTGCAAAGCCGTTAGAGGCAAGCAGCAATGCGAGAACCAACTTCTTAGGAAGTACCTTGTTTAATGCTCTTGTGTAAAAAACCATGATAATTTAACTCTTTTTGTTATTTATTTGTTTTTATGGAAGTTCGGGGAGTTCAGGGAGTTCAGGGAGTTCAGGACGTTAGTACTGTCTTTGACAGGCTCGCGTTCTTCCTTTCTCGGAGTGGGAGTTAGGAGTAGCAAAACTGCCGTCTTGAACTCCTTGAACTCCTTGAACTCCTTGAACTCCTCCAAGAACAATCTACTACTTAATCACCTTCTGTGTGGTACCATCGTTGCGGCGGATGATGTTGATACCCTTCTTCAGGGCGTTCATCACGCGTCCACCCATGCTGTAGATAGCACCCTTCACACCAGTCTCAGCATTCACGCCGCTGATGCCAACGGTCTGTGCACCGGCCACGGCGAAGTCGTAGGCCGTAGCGCTGCGGTCGGCGAAGATAGCGTTCTCGAACTGAGCCTGTCCGTTGCCGTTGACGCGCACGTTGAGCAGAGCGCCCTCGGTTCCCTTGAAGGAAGCGTTGGTCTGTGAGTAGACCATCATCCGGTAGGCGTTGTTGCCCAGCTCTATCACGTTCAGCACGTGGCCATTGGCGCGCTCTGTCAGCTCGGCGGCAGCCAGCGTGGTGCCAGCAGGCAGGATCACGTCGACCTGGTAAGCCACGTACTTGCGCGAGCTGTTCAGGCTGAGCGACTGCTGCAGCATGCCGTTGACGGTCGTGTTGCTGGCGCTGAGTGTCTCCTCGCCTACGTAGACGTCAGACACCTCGCGGGCATCGCTGGCGTTCAGAGCCAGGTTGATCACATTGCTCAGGTCAGCCACGTTGATGCGCTGGTCACCGTTCACGTCGAGACGATCGAACTGCTCGGGATCGCTGTCCTTGGTGGGCAGTGTGGCGGGGCTGTTCAGTGCGTTCACCATGAAGGTGATATCCGACACGTTGACCTTCAGGTCTTCGTTGACGTCGCCCAGCTGGTGGTGGCTCTCATAGTCGGCCTTGGTATCCTCAATCAGCTTCTCGGCATCCTCGGTAGCCTGGTTCAGGTCCTCGATGGCCTGGTTCAGCTGCTCCAGTACCTCGGGATCGGTGAGCTGCTTGTTCTCGTCGGCCTGAGCCAGTGCATCCTCCAGATCCTGCTTGGCCTGGTCGATAGCGTCGAGAGCATCCTGTATGGCCTGCTTCTGCTCCTCATCGAGATAGGTGCAGTCCTCCAGCAGAGCCTGCTGATTGTCCTTCAGGTCGTCGATGGCATCGCCGGCATTCTCCACCTTCTCCTCCAGATCGGCACGGTTGTCCTTATATGCCTGCTCCTCGGCAGCGGCATCCTTCAGCAGGTTGTCGATAGCCTTCGATGTGGGCTTGAAGTCCTCCAGCTCGGTATGCAGATCCAGCTGATGTGCAGCGTTCTTCTCATCCAGCTCGGTGCGCAGGTCGTCGATGCGATCCTGCAGTGCGGCAATCTGATCCTCGAAGAGTCCGCCCACGTTCTCCTTGCTGCGCACTTCCTCGACAGCGTCGTCGAGCTTCTCCTGCAGGTCGTTCAGGTCGCGGTTCAGCTGAGCATAGCGCTGAGCGTTGTGATCCATCTCCTTGGCCTTGGTATCCACATCGACGATGAACTGGTCGATGGCATCGTTCAGGTCTTGCAGTTCCTGGTCGATGTTCGAGTTCTCATCGAGCGACACCTCCACCTCGTTGGCATTCTTCAGCTGCTCATAGAGGTCGTCGAACATCTGGTCGACAGCAGCCTTCTCCTCTACGATTTCGGGAAGGTCGAGCACCTCGTGACCGTCACCGAGGGTGATGCGGCGCACATAGTCGTCGTACTTCTCCTTCAGGGCGTCCACCTGTGGCTTCAGCCTGTCGTAGGCAGCCTGGCTGGCATCCTTGCGAGCGGTCACCTCGTCCACCTTGTCGGCTATGTTGGCGATGGCGGCGTTAGCGTCGTCGATGAGCTGCTGCAGGTTGGCAGCCTTATCAGGATCGGCCAGGTCACCCTCCTTGGCAGGATCGGCTTCCTCGTCGCGTCCTTCCTGAGCGATGAAGTCCTCAACGGCCTGTACGGCAGCCTCGGCAGCCTCCTCGGCCTCGTCGATGATATTCTTGATGACCTCAGGCTCCTGCACGTATGCATTGCCGTCGGCAGCAGCCTCTTCAGCCTCCAGTGCATCCTTCAGGTCCTGCAGGTCGGCAAGAGCCTGCTCCTTGGCAGCGGTCTCCAGCTGATCCTTGGCAGCCTGCTCGGCCTGTACGAGGTTGTCGATGGCCTCGTCGAGAGCTTCCTTGAGGGCAGTGATGGCCTCGATGCTCTCACGGTAGGGAGCACCGCTCTCCACGGCCTCCTTCAGTGCGGCGAGTGCATCCTCCACGGCCTGCTTCTCGTCGGTCACGAACGGCTCGCACTCCTCGCGGATGGCACCGATGGCCTCCTCGGCAGCGGCAGTGCCGTCCTCCAGCATCTGCTCGGCCTGAGCCTGGTAGAATGCCTCCTGGGCAGCGTCGGCATTTTCAACGAGCTCCTCAATCTTAGCCTTGATGGCCTCAATCTCCTCCTCGGCGGCAGCCTGGTCGTCGTCGTTCAGGTTGCGGTTGGGCTTGTTGTGCTTCTCCTCGATGCCGTTCTTCAGCGTCTCGATCTCCTCGTCGATCTCGGTGAACGGGAACAGATCCTTCACATCGGGGTTATATTCCTCCATGTGCTGCTTGGCAGCGGCCACCACCTCGTCAAGCTCGTCGAACTGCGGCGTCAGAGCGTCATACACCTCGTCGTTCTTGGTCAGCTGGTCGAGCAGCTGCTTGGCCACTTCACCTACGGTCACCACGTCGGCGATCTTCTCGCGTGCCACAGCCTCCAGGTCGGTCAAATTGTCCATATCGAGCGTACCGGCTTCATAAGCCTCGTCGATGGCATCCTGCAGGGCATCGATGGCATCCTGAGCGACCTGCTCAGCGGCCAGCACGATGTCGTTGGTCTCGGCGGTGTACTTCTGATCCTCGCGGACGCTGGGATCCACACCGTCCTTTGCCTGCTGGAAGGCCTCACCCAGCTCGTTCATCAGCTGGTCGGCGGCAGCCTTGGCAATGGCGTTGGGGTTGGTCACGTCGATGGTCAGGCCGTCGAGGTCGGTATCCTTTGCATAGAGATCACCCACTTTCACGCTGAGGATCTCAATCTGCGACTGAGCGGCAAGATCATTGTTGGCCTCCACCTCGAAATCGAACACGGGGCCCTCATCCTTCTTGAATACCAAGGTAGGATTCTGGGTGGCGAACAACACCTTATATAACTGAGGGTCGTAAGCCTGGCGCTGGTGGAAGAAAGAGAATCCAGCCGTGCGCTCCTTAGCCACCCAGTTCTTGATGCTCATTCCCTCGGGCACCCTGACAAGAGCCTCAAAGGCGTGAACAGGGAAGCTGTTGGCCAGCGACACGGTCACCGTGTGGGTCTCAGCGACGGCACGCATGGTGAATGCCTCCTCAGCGGAGATGAAGAGATCAGAAGGAATGGCAGGCTGCTGCACCTTCACGGTGGTGTTCTGTGCCTCAGGCTTGACATAGTTGCCCTCAGCAGTTCTCAGTTTCTGGTCAGTGATGGTGATGATACCATCATTGCTCATATTCTCATCGGCTCTGATAACGAAGTTGAACACCTCGCCGTCGCTTTCACCGGCGAAGACATCGGTACCAGTCACCATTACCTTGTACTTGCCGTTGACACCGTATCCATTCAGGTCGTGGTTGGCAAGACGCACAGCGTTCTTCTTGAACTGCACCATCTGTCCCGCATCCTCAACCTGTAGGATCTCGAGGCCCTCAGAGAGCTGCAACTCAGCCTGGATGCCCGTAATGTCGACATCGTTCTCAAGCAACACCGACACTGTGTATTCCTTACCCGGCTCAATGACAAGCTCGTTGATGTGCAGACGGTTGTCTGCCCAGGTTACAACACTATTGGCAGCCAGCAACATGGCCAGTGCCAGTTTCTTCGGTGTTGCGGACCTCATAGCTCTTGTGTAGAAAACCATAATATTATTCGTTCTTTTGGTTGTTAATTCTTTCTGAAAGCTCAGAGAACCCCTTCAGCAGGGAGTTCTCTGAGCATGACGCTTTTACTTAATCACCTTCTGAGTGGTACCGTCGGCGCGGCGGATGATGTTCAGACCCTTCTTCAGGGCGTTCATCATGCGTCCACCCAGGCTGTACACCTGCTCACCCTTGGCAGCGACCTCCACGTTGCTGATGCCCGTGGTCGAGCCAGCCACCACAGCGTAGGCGTTGGCAGCGGCATCGGAAGCGATGAACTCGTTGAGAGACACCTGTCCGTTGCCTTCGAACTCGATGTAGGCCAGAGCACCGTCGGCGCCCTCAAAGGCAGCATTGTTGAGGCTGGCGATGACGACGCGGAGCTTACCATCCTTCAGCAAGGTAGACACCTTGTGGTTGGCGGCACGCTCGCCGAGCGTTACGCTCTTCACCGTCATTCCCTCGGGCACGTTCACGTCGATCTGGGCAGCCACATACTGGTTGGCGCTGTTCAGGTTGATGGCCACGCGGTTGGCGCTGCCAGCGAGTGTAGCCGACTCAGCTACGTTGCTGATGGCACGAGCCGTAGCCAGTCCGTCCCACTTGCCATAGATATAGATGTTGACGATGGCGGTGAGGTCGCTCACGGTGATCTGTCCGTCGCCGTTCACATCCAGTCTCTTGAAGTCCTCGGATTCCGTGTCGGTGGGCTGCAGGCTCTTGTCGAGCACGATGTCGAGCAGTGCATACCAGTCCTCGATATCCGTCACGCCGTCACCGGTGATGTCACCCTG
>Ga0326509_1000073_pt1 | contig 12360 bp, 5 predicted proteins | sample 2_2465_0518_FD_203650 | JGI IMG/M metagenome (GOLD analysis project Ga0326509, IMG submission 203650) | Metatranscriptome of bovine rumen microbial communities from UC Davis, California, United States - 2_2465_0518 (Metagenome... | ecosystem: Host-associated > Mammals > Digestive system > Stomach... | reverse complement strand
GTAGCAAGAGAAATCTGCTTGGACTCATTGGCAATGTTGATGATTGCAGCGCCCTTAGTGCCACGACAAACCTCAGCAACAGCACCATCTGCAGAATAGCAGACACTCTCGGGTTGTCCCTGCATGAGATGACGGAAATTGTTGGCAGCAACAACGAGAGGATGCTTGAAGTTGTCATTTCCCTTGATGCCGACAAGATTCTTGCCCCAGAAGTCGCCATTAGGGCCATCACTTCCATCTGGACGATTGTAGAACAATGGAGAACCGTTGGCACGCGCTACGAGGAAGACCCAGCCCAAACGAATCTGAAGATCTGTGAGACCTGCCGATTCATGTTCGTTGCAATAGGTATCATGGCTCTCTACCCAAGTCACAAGCTTGCTTGGATCAACAGGATGACTGAAACTGGTGACATCCTTGCCGTTCCAATTCGCGTCATGCAAATCAGCACGGAGGTTCCAGCCCTGTCCGGAGGCAGTCATGCCCATATACTCGGCATATTCCTCCTCCTTGACATTCTTGTCCTGAAGTACCTCGCCATAGATGAAGAGGCTATCCTCAGGAAGACAGAGATTCACGCCATTGGCGGACTCACGTCCTACAGCAACAGGCCAGAAATTATTCTTGGGCGATTTCTCATCCCTTGGATCACTTGGCAAACCGATATGCTTGGCTGTATCATAACGGAAACCACGCACGCCACACTTGATCAGCTCATTGCAATACTGCAGATAGTAGGCCTGGAAGTCTGGATTCTCGGTGTTGACGTCAGGAAGTCCTCCCATCTGGCCGGTGGTGCACTGCAGACGATCATTATAATCTCGTATCTCGTCGAAGCCCGTCTTGTGGTATAGATTTTCATGTCCTCCCACGGCAGCATCGAGTTCGTCGCTTACACGGGTATCGTCAATGGAAGTATGATTAGGCAGTACATCGACAATGATACGGATGCCATACTTGCCGGCCTCATCGCATAGCTGCTTAAGGTCTTCGCGGGTTCCGACCACGTAATTGCCGATCTTCCAATCGATAGGCTGATAGTAATAATACCAGCGACCATGTCCGAAAAGCTGTGGTCCACCGCCCTTGTCGCCTTTCGCTTCGATAACACACTTCTCCGCCGGTGAAGTCTGAACAATTGTATATCCAGCTTCGGCAATATCCGCAAGATTCTCACGAATAGTATTGAAAGACCAGCACCATGCATGCAGAATCACCTCATCATTCGTCTGTACAGGCTCAATCTTTGTCTTAGCTGACATTTGAAGCCCCAACCCCATTGTCAAAAAAAACAATGGACATAATAAATTTATTCTTCATCATAAAATATTGATTTATAGATCAGGGAGCAGCACGAGAGCTACTGCTCCCTTGATTATTTACTTGAACATGATCTTTCGACCACCACGGATATAAAGCTGACCCGCTTTCATCTCACTCACACGACGACCCTGGAGGTCATAGATTGCATCGTCCTCGTTGCTATTCTCATCAATTGATATAGCCTCGAGACCTGCATACTGAGATGTTACATCAGACACAGTAAACTTAGAACCATTCTTGGTGCTATTGATAATATAGTACGCATCCTTGACCATTCCAGTCACATCCTCTGTCTGGCTGTTGCCAGCAGCATTGGTGAAGACGAAATTGATAGCATAATCACCAGAGCTTGGAATGTCAAATGTCTGAACATACCATGTCAATCCACCTTCCTCGACAGTATCAGTAGCCTTGGCACCAGGCCAGCCACCATTAAGCTGTTCATTATCTGGACCTGCCCAAATATATATATAAAGAGGATCAAGAGAACCAGACTGATTGCAAACGTGCATTGTTGCCTTGTAGGTTTCAACAACTTCTTCTTCCTCGAAAGTATAGGTGCGGCTCTGGATATTTACTACATTTCCATTGCTCAAAAGACCTACTTTGAGAATTGAAGTAGCAGAAATCTGAAGTTCTGTACCACTCTCGACAGCTGTTGACGAAGCTGTAGGATCTGATCCATCGAGAGTATAAACCAACTTTGCATTGGAGTCTTGAGAAATGGCAATCAAAGGCACAGTGATCGTTTCACCTACACTATAAGTGCCAGAGCCCTTGCCAATCCAAGGTGCTTCAATGGTCTTCAAGACATAATACTTGTAGTTCTTTCCAGAAAGAATCTCCTGATAAGTGTTAGATACATTGTAAGTGTAGTTACCACACATAACACGCAACGTACCGTTGGTACCAGTGACTGTTCGTCCCACGTAAGCAGAACCTCCCAACCACTCAGCATAAGTGCTCTGATTGGTAATGCCGACAAGTTTGCGGACCTCAATCATGTTCTTGATCTCCTCCTTACAATCAAGCCAATGCTTCAAGAAGACACATGGAGTGCCTGGCATAGCAAGCATCCAAGCATTCAAGGCAACAGTATCTTTGCGGATTGGATCCTGAGAGGCAGTTGCAGAACGGTATTCTGTATCATGGTTCTCAACGAATGTGACAGAATATTGGCGATAAGCCTCATCGCTGATACCGGAATTATTCTTAAGGTTTGACCAATTATTATTATTGACCGCATCACGACAGGTATAACGGAAGGCAAAATCAAACGCAGCAGACTGCGGCACATTGTCAACCTTTGTGCCATCAATCCATTTCTTTACAGTTGATGCATTGCCATCCCAATACTCACCTACAGAGAAGGAGGCACCAGCATTGACATTATAAGTTGCAACACGAGATGCATTAAAGCCTTTCACCATATCATAGCGGAATCCCGTATAACCAAGATCCTCGATGAGATACTTGGTATACGCCTTCACACATGTCTGGACATTGCTACTCTTATGGTCAAGGTCACGCATACCGCTCCAGCCTTCTCCTTCATCATTGTTCGCAGAAAGGCTGTAGCCGTTATTTGTTGCCCATGTTTTAGTCTGACCATCATCATCGTTAGCAACAATGTCAGTGCTCTGCATCTGATAAGTCACACCATTGTAGGTCTCTGCCGGGAAATCTACCCAATTAGACAAATTCTTACGATGGTTTACCACCACATCGGCAATGATACCAGTACCCTTCTCCTTATAAGTATTGATCATGGAACGAAGCTGTTCCTCTGTACCAAATGAAGATTTCTGCTGGAAATAATATAATGGATCATAACCCATGGAAGTACTGCCTCCTGTGTAAGCAGACTGTGGCACCCAAATAAGTGTAAAATATTTAGAGATTTCGTCGGCTTGGGACTCAAGTTTCGTCCACTTGGTAGCAGAATAGGAATCCCAATAGAAACCCTGCAGCATGACACCTTCATAGTTGGCAGGCCACCCTTGGGCGTCTGCCACAGTGCAAGATATTGCTGCAAGCATTAGAAAAGAGGTAATGAATTTTTTCATTGTCGATTATTTTGGGATAAAAAAGAGGAGCAAGGCAAGAGATATACGCTTGCCATTTGCTCCTCTTGAATTAATTTTTACTCAACGGTAGCATAGGCCTTGCCTGCGCAATTTGGCCAGAACTTAACGGTGTGGGTACCTGCTGCAACAGCGATGTTATCGCCATTGTTTACAAGGTTGGTAAGATCTCCACCCCAGTTGAAATCCCATGCACCATTAGCACGGAACTTGAAGGTTCCTTCTGCGAAATCGCCAGTGTAGGTCCAGCAACCCTCAGTGGTATCAAAGGTCATCTGAGTATCAGAATCCCAACCACCTGCAGTTGCATCACCAATCAGACCAATAGTTGTAGGAGTAGCAGAATAGGTGAGATTTGGCAGATCAGCCCAGAGCATGTAGAAGCCCTCAGCGATATTGATATTGCCACCTTCGGTTGAAAGTTTGCCATCACCTGCATCGCCATACCAGGCGCCATCGACGAACTTGAAGCCCCATGTTGTAGCACCATCATCTGGGAGAACATAGTACCATCCGCGATAAGTACCAGAACCTTCATGAGCCATAGGGCTAGCCTCTGTGCTCCATCCATTAGCACTACCTGCATAATAGATGAACTCGCTGTAAGAAGCCACTGCACCAGAAGTCTCGATGAAAGTAGCAGTATGATTGCCTTCAGTTGAAAGAGTAAGGGTGATGTCATAGGTACCAGCATTGATGCTGATATTAGGACCATCCTGGGTCATACCCTCAACAATAGCATTCGAACCATCGGCTGTAGCTGAGCCACCCCAGTTGATAGCCCAATCTGCATTTGCACGGAACTTGACGCCACCACGGGTGAGTTCAACGCCCTTAGCTTCCCAAGAACCTGTCTCAGTGTTGTAGGTAAGATCGACATCGCCACCCCAAGAATTGAAGTCACCGATAAGACCGATCTGATTGATTGCAGTGAGATCGTAGGTCATAGCTGCAAGGTCGACCTTAATCTCATAGAATCCAGCACCTGGATCTGGGCAGTTGCTGCTGCCCTGGCCAATGAGGTTATCACCAAGCCATTCCCAGTCACCGTCCCAGTTGTCAGCATTTGGCTTGAACTTGAACTCGCCATTGAGATAATAGTAGCCCTTATAAGAACCATCAGATGCAGGACTGCGGAGAGCATGTGGTGTGCTCCAACCTGACTCGTTACCGATCTCATAGATGTACTCACTGAATGACAGTGCAACTGCCTCCCAGGTCATGTTCATCATATCGAAGGTTACACGATAATAGAGTGCATTTGGATCATAAGTAACCACGAAGTTACCACCAACATTGTTGTACTTGAACTTACCTTCGTTCTCAGCATCGTTAGCAAGACACTTGCTCCAATCTCCACCGAGACCAGAAGCTGGGGTAACCTTGAATTCGAGATCCGATGTAAGATCTGCAGGAGCAGCGAAGGTGCATGTGAAGATAGGATTCTCATATACATCACCTCCACCATTGGTCAACTGATAATCAGCATTTGTATTATCCCAACCATTGAAGTTGCCAGTGAGATAATAAGACTCCTCGATTTCTGGAGCTTCTGGAATAGCGACAATGGTAAATGGCTGAGAGTTCATACGAACACTAGCGGTAGAACTGGTCTCCCATACAGAAAGGACACCCTGAATCTCACGTTCTACTGGACGCTTTCCGTAAGAATCTTCGAGGTAACTCTGAAGTGCTTCAGCTGACATATAACCATCTGTAGAAATGTCAAAGACGGCAGCATCAATAATGCTATCTGCTGTTGAAAGAGTGATCTTATACTCTGGAGCATAGCTTTCATCTGAAGCAGTAGGAGCAGTGATATTGCAAACTTGAACAGTCTCGGCTTCAAGTGTACGGAAATCAATGGTACCAACACTTGAAACGCTGCCATCGCCAAAGGTTACAGTGGACTCCTGTGCAACACTCTTAGGTTCACTCCAGTCCTTGTAGTCATCAGTACAAGCAGAAAGTGTTGCTGCACCGAGAACCATGGCATATAAAAATTTATTATTCATTGCTTTGTTGGATTTTCAGTCCTCCCCTGCCCCATTGCTGGAGCAGGGAAAAACTAAGGTTGATTACTGGAGGATGAAACGATAATAACGTGTAATATCGTTATAGATTACAAGATAGTTGCCAGGAGTGAGGAAGATATCATCACCACCTTGAGTACCATAACCATAGTAGCTGCCATCGGCAGTCTCGAGGACAGCGCCACCCGAGTTGTAGTCCCATGAACCAACTTCCTTGATCTTGATAGCCTGACCGTCAGCGATGGTGACATTGGCTACCCAGTCGTGGTTGATGGCGCCATCGTAGGTATGAACAGGCTTCATCTCGGTGTCGCCCCATTCGTTGAAGTGACCGGAGATAGCCATACCTGCGAATACGGCAGGAGTGCCTTCATACTTCTCGACGGTAAGCTCATCCTTCTCGGTGTTGAGGGTTACGGTGTAGTAGCCTGGTTCAGGCACGGTGATGTTGCCCGAACCGCCATCGTTCTTGACGAATGAACCAAAGCTATCACCCTGGCCCCACTGCTCGTCCCATGAGTCGAGTGTATGCTTCAGCTTGAAGCCATTACCTGCAAGATAACCTGTCCAAGAAATCTTACCATAACCCGTCTTGGTGTCATATTCGTAGTCGGCTACAGTCTGCATAGGATAGCTACTACCTGGCATATCAGAAGTCCACTGGCCATTACCAATATCTCCACCAATAAGATACCAGATATCTGGATCTGCAGCTTTAAGCTCGATATAATATGGAAGAACGTTCAAAGTAACGACATTAGAGGCTACAGAAGCGAGTTTGTCGAAAGAAGCGTTCTGAACGAAAGCAAGAACTCGGGCATAGACAGTAGTACCATCGGTAAATACTGAATTGGCGTTGTCCCAACCATTGAGTTGCTCGAGTGCCTTGTCGATGGTCTCGGCAGGAACAGAAGCAGTGCAATCTGTATAAGTCTCTTCGATAGCGAAGTAGTCTGCGCCAGTGTTGTCTTCTGCAGATTCGTCAAAGGCCTTGGTGAAAGTACCAGCGCTTGAAATCTGTACCTGATAGTTAGCAACAACAGGAGCATTTGGCTCTGTAAACTGAGGCTGTGACCAGCTCAGAGCAACAGCAGAAGAAGTCTGAAGATCTATTTGAGAAGATCCGTAGACCGGATTGTTAACGGTGAATGAACCTTCAGCTGGAGATACTAGAATTGGGTTCGACTCATCGTCCTTGTCACATGAGATGAATGCCAGGCTTCCAGCCACGAGCAACATCGCATAGGAAAATATCTTTTTCATATCTGTTCAAATCGTGTTGAATTAATAACCTGGATTCTGAGTGAGGTTCGGATTAGCATTCAAATCCTCATCAGGAATTGCAAATACATTGAGGTTAGCCGAGAAGCTTACGCCAGTCTGGCTGCCACCCTTCCATTCCCAAAGATACTGGCTGCTGTTAGAACCACCGAAATAACCGAAACGAATGAGGTCCGTACGACGATAGCCTTCGAAATAGAATTCGCGAGCACGCTCATCAAGAATCTGGCTGAGCGAATACTGGGTCTGGGATGAAGCATTAGCACGCTCACGAAGAGCATTAATGCGAGCAGTACCAGTAGAAGTGGTAACACCGCCATTCTGACGAGCATCAGCTTCAGCAGAAATAAGGTAAGCCTCAGCAGAACGCATCAGGAAGTAGTCCATATCAACAAATTGTGTATTGTGAGGTGTACCACCAGATGCGTAAGTGTTACGGAACTTAGCTACAGCGAAGCCACTGGTATACTCGGTAGGAGTAGTAACGTTAAGATCACGATCGACGCCAAAGAAAATAGCACGATCATCACCTGCAGCAGCTACCATGTCTTCGGCAGTTACATTAGGAGCATCTCCGTTAGGGAAGAACTTGTCTACAAGCGCACGACGTGCACGATTACCTGCCCAGAATTCAGTTGTACCATAATCTGAATTGACATTCATATCAGACTTCCAGGTAGAAGCCATGAGGAAGAGTGAAGTACCCCAAGAAGTGGTAATAGCACCATCCTGCAGAAGAGGAAGGATAGCCTCAGTAGCGGCCGATGTTTCACCATTGTCGCCCATGAAGAGCATCTGATAGGCACTCCACCCATTCAAGCCAGTAGTGTTGAGCTTGTGTGGACCATTGATAACGGTCTCAGCATAGGTCTGGGCATCAGCCCAACGAGCAGTACCTGTATAAACCTCTGCATTCAGATACATTCGAGCAAGGAGCAGATTGGCTGCATCCTGGTCGACACGTCCGTAACCACTGTCTGAGCTTGAAACTGCGCGAGGAGTAAGGAGACTTGGGAGAATTTCCTTAAGCTCGGTCTCAAGCCAACTGAAGAGATCAGCACGAGAAATCTGTTCAGGACTAACAGCTGAAATCTCAAGAGTAAATGGCACATTGCCGAAGCAATCCATCAGGAAGTAATAATTGAGAGCGCGGAGGAAACGAACTTCTGCAGCACGAGTAGCATCCACATCACCACATACATTAAGATAATGGTTGCAGTATGCGATGCCGGTATAGAGGCGATAATAAAAACCGCGAAGCATAGGATGAGAAGCATCGTACTGATTGTAGTTGAATGCTGGAATACCTGGGTCACCCCATGCACAAATAGCCTCATCGGTAGGAAGTTCATTTGCATTCCAAAGCTGACGCACATAGCCTGTGGTACCACCATCGAGGCCATCGATATCACAGTCACCATTGGCTCCTGTGTTGCCAGCCAGAGCCATATTGGCATAACACTTTGCATAGAGGGCAGCCTCATCGACTACCATGGTAGTACTTGGGTCTTTTGGAGTAACATCCAAATCGTTGACGCAAGAACTCATACCCATCATCAGTGCAAGTGAAGCAACTGAAAGAATATATTTCTTCATAGTGATTATACGAAATTAGAAGTTAAGTTGAAGACCCAGCTGCATGGTAAATGGACGTGGGTACATGTTATTATCAATACCACCATAGACTTCAGGATCTACGCCACTATAGTTGGTGATGGTAAAGACGTTGGTAGCAGAAAGATTGACACGGCCACTAAATTTAGAGCCAGTAGCGAAACTGTAACCCAAGGTAATGTTATCACACTTGAGGAAGCTTGCATTCTCAACCCAGTAGTCCGAAACAGCATGATCATAAGTCTTCCAATTACGCTCCACGCCCTTGAGGGTACCATTCTGGAGATAACTGAATGAGCTATCATAACGCTTATCGATGTTCATCATACCAGCTTCGGTATCATTGTATACATAATTGTCGAAATTGGCACGAAGAGAGAAGCCAAAGTCCCAATTCTTATAGTTGAGACGAGAGCTCAAACCTGCTGAATAAGGAGCATCAGGGCTCTTGTAGAAATAAAGGTCAGAATCATTAATCTGTCCATCGGCATTACGATCTACATATACGCCCTCGAGTGGCATGCCATTTTCGTCATATACCTGCTGATATACATAGAAACTATGCTTTGGATTACCTGGAGAATGAGCCTGACCAGTATTACCTGTACCTGCAGAAATTCCACCAGTCTTAACTACTGCACTTTCACCTGTAAGTTCGATAATTTCGTTGTAATTGTAGGTGAAGTTAGCGGTAATCTCCCACTGCCAGTTCCTGGTCTGAATTGGGCGAATCGTAGTAGCAAGTTCAATACCAGTATTCTTCATCGAACCGATATTTGATACAACCTGGTTACGGAAATTGGTGCCTGCACTGACGGTTGCTGTATTGATCAGATCAGTAGTCTTACGATAATACCAGTCAGCATTGAATATGAAACGATCGCGGAGGAAACCTAAATCGATACCAACGTTGGTTGTGGTTGTAGTCTCCCACTTAAGGTTCTCGTTATAAGCATCCGGACGATAGAGAAGACCATCGTTGTTAACGCCAGTAATTGGATAACGACCATCGATATTATTACTATTGACATTGTAAGAAGCAAAGTAATTATAGTTACCGATGCCATCCTGCTGACCTGTCTTACCCCAACCGAATCGTACCTTAGCTTCAGAAAGCCAATCTACATCACGAAGGAATGCCTCATCCTTGATCTTCCAACCAAGAGCTACAGATGGGAAGAGTGCCCAATGATCCTTGAAACGTGAAGAACCGTCATCACGGACAGTCACAGTAAGGAGATAACGATCGAGGAGGTTGTAGTTCATACGACCGAAGAATGACACGAGATAAGACTCCTGCAGCCAACGACCCTGACTCTTCGAGTAGTTACCATTGGTACGGGTGTCAGCGTAATAGCTGCTTCCCCAGTACTTCATATGACTCCATTCATAACCTACCATGAGGTCGAAATGATTAGCATCGTTGAAGTCCTTCATGTACTGAGCGTATGCAGAGTAGGTAAGATTAAACTTCTCTTCTGCAGAGTAGCCATCGTTGCCATAATAGAAGTTGGACTGACCCCATTGAGCATAGTTGGTATGCTGGGAACCGTTACCATAATCACCGGCGAAAGTCATATGGAGACGAAGGTCCTCGAAGCCATGGATCTTATAATCGAGTTCCAGGCTACCCTGCCAAGAACGAGAATGTGCTACATCATCTTTCTCGTTGAGAAGGGCTACAGGGTTAGAAGCTGAATTTCTATTCTTGGTCAATGGATAATTAGGATCATTCAAGGCAGCACCATTGTCTGTCCAAGTGAAATAACCTCCGAAATTATCGAAACCAGAAGCCGTAACTGGATTTGTAGGATCCATACGAGTTGCAGCGCTTACAGCGTCCGTATTAGCATAGTTTGTATTGGCATACATGAACTTGCCATTGAAGGTTACTGTGAGGTGATTGTCAAGGAACTTTGGATTGAGATTCAAACTTGCAGTTGTACGCTTGAAGGCAGAAGTCTTCAAAATACCTTCCTGATCAGTATAACCTAATGAAAAACGGTATGGAAGGCTCTTGAGAGATCCTGTGACAGTCAGATTGTGATCATGGCTGATGGCATTCTGATAGATTTCATCCTGCCAATCGGTAGAAGCATTTCCCATGAGGGCTGCAGCATCAGAATCAGCTCCATAATAGGTGTTGATGAAATTGCGATACTCATCTGCTTCCATAACATCAACTCTATTGGCTGCTGTACTAAGGCTTACGCTACCATTGTAGGATACCTTTGGTCTGCCACTTGCGCCCTTCTTGGTGGTGATGATGATGACACCATTTGAACCACGGCTACCATAAATAGCGGTAGCGGAAGCGTCCTTCAGCACTGTGAAAGTCTCAATATCGGCAGGATTAACCATAGAGAGGCCGTTTGAAAGACCCTTGACGCCCTGGTTATCCATAGCCATACCATCGATGACAATAAGAGGGTCGTTAGATGCATTGAGGGATGAACCACCACGGACACGAATGGTAGCACCTGTACCAGGAGCACCAGAGCCTGGAGTTACGTTCACACCTGCAATCTTACCCTGAAGCATGTCCTGAGCATTAGTTACAACGCCACGGTTCTTCTCATCTGGTTTCATTGCAGTAACAGAACCAGTCAAGTCATTCTTGCGAGCGACACCGTAACCGATGACTACTACATCTTCGAGGAGTTCTGAATCCTCATGCAAGGTAATGTGAAGAGGAGAACCATTAAAGACTACCTCCTGAGGCTGATAGCCGATGAAGGAAACCACAACGGTGCTACCCTTAGGAGCACGGAAGGAGAAATTGCCGTCGAGGTCAGTCGTTGCGCCATTGGCAGTACCTTTGACTACAACATTCGCACCAAGTACAGGCTCTCCAAGGTCGTCAATGACAGTACCAGTGACTGGAAGGTCCTGGGCAAATACATTGACCGACATGAAGATTCCAACTAGCATAGCTACAAGGAATCGGAAGATAAACTTCGTTTTCATGTGTTTTGTTTTTGGTTTTTGTTTTTAAATTATTATTGTGTTAGAGAAAATTGTATATGTTTTCCGCATATTTTTTCAGCAAGTCACAAATACATTATCCTGACAGTCATCAAGACTCGTGTCTTGACTCAATTGTCAGGTGACTGCGAACCATTCGACTGGGAGCACCAGTCTCAAGCATTATGATTTCAGCAGTGTTTTCATTGTGTTAATATACAACTTGTGGTAAATGATTTTTGCGCTGCAAAGGTACGCATTTTTTTTGCAGGATAAAAGAGCGTAAGTTACAAATATAAAATCTTTACGTCCTTTTGTACGAAATTACTCCTCATTTTCAATAAGTTATAATTTCAAAACATTCCACAAAAATATAATGTCATTAGAATTCAAGGATAAGGAATCCGCGCTTCTTCAAGCTTAATCTTTCTTGCAAGGTTACCATCTCACCCGAGAGTACATTCTTTGCCTTGTGAGAAGGAAGAATCTCTTCATAGCGTTCCAAATCTATCTCCTTATCTTCATCAGTTCCATTCAAGAAAACAGTAACCCTCTGTCCATTGAGGCTACGACTATAGGCATAACAACCATTCTGCAATGCGAAATGTGTAAGGTCACCTGTGTGTAATGCCTTACAATTGCGACGCCATTTAAGCAACTTGCTGGCGAAATCGAAGTACTCCTTCTGCAAAGCGCTGCGGCCAGATGCTTCGAGTACTTCAACAGGAAGATTCTGTCGCATCATGCCATCACCCATCTGTTTGTGAGAATACATACCAACCTCATCTCCATAATAGAGCTGAGGAATGCCACGTAATGTCAAAAGAAGAAGCAAGGCTTGCTTATAGCGGCTCACATTCTGAGCCTGTTCTTCATTGGTCTGGAATCGGCTTGTATCATGGTTGTCGAGGAAAGTGAGCAAATAATTGCTATCAGCATAGATGAAGTCTCCCGAGAGATAATAATAGAGTTTCATCAAGCCGGAATCGTAATCATTGCTCTCTTCATCCAATATGGTATTAAGCAGGTTCATCAGTGTGAAATCCATTACGCTTCGCAAT
>Ga0326509_1000057_pt1 | contig 13031 bp, 9 predicted proteins | sample 2_2465_0518_FD_203650 | JGI IMG/M metagenome (GOLD analysis project Ga0326509, IMG submission 203650) | Metatranscriptome of bovine rumen microbial communities from UC Davis, California, United States - 2_2465_0518 (Metagenome... | ecosystem: Host-associated > Mammals > Digestive system > Stomach... | reverse complement strand
GTCAATTATTGGTGAGGAAATGGGTTTTGTCTTTGTTTCCTTTGTGTTTATATTGGAACTTTTGCTGATATTCAGAACTGTTAAACTCGGATTGGAGGCAATAAGTTCAACAAACGACAGAAATTATTTTCATGGTTACTGTGCCATCGGCATAGGTTCGTGGTTTGCTGTGCAGAGTATTATTAACATGGGAGTGGTTTCTGGTCTGTTTCCGACAAAAGGGTTGACTATGCCTTTTATCAGTTACGGCGGATCAAGTTTAATTTCATCAATTCTTGCGGTATGCATTCTCTTGAGAATCAGTTATGAACGGAGAGCAAATTATCTTAACAGAATCCGTAATTCTCAATTAAGATATAAGCAAAACAGTAAGAGAAGCAGATATAACAAAAACGTTGCTGTTTCCGGAGAAAATACTGACGCCAATGTGGCGGCAAACGGCTGATGTGTGGTCTTAACATATATTGTCCGTAGATGTATGGATGTGATAGTTATATGAAAAAAATTTTAATTATGGCAGGCGGTACCGGTGGGCATGTTTTTCCGGGGCTTGCAGTAGCAAAAGAGCTTACTAAAAATAATGAATTTGAAGTACTGTGGTTGGGAACCAGAGAAAGAATGGAAGCAAGACTGGTACCTCAGCATGGCTTTAAGATTGAGTTTATAAAAATTAAAGGTTTAAGAAGAAATGGTCTATTGAGAAAGATTGTTTCCCCTTTTTTAGTAGCTAGAGCTGTATACGAAGCGCTGGGTATAATCAGAAAGTTTAAGCCTGACGTTGTTCTCGGACTTGGCGGATATGCATCTGGTCCGGGGGGTATTGCTGCGAAGATTTTAGGGATTCCTCTGATTCTGCACGAACAGAATGCTTCACCAGGTGTTACTAACAGAATCCTTTCAAAATTTGCTGACGTTGTTCTATTGGGATTCCCGGGGGCTCTTACGGGAAAAAGGACTGAATATGTGGGGAATCCAGTAAGAGAAGACGTATTGAACCTCAACAAAGAACTTCCGAAGAATTTCGATCATGAGAATTTAAACGTGCTGGTTATAGGAGGAAGTCTTGGTGCTCAGGCTTTGAATGAGAATATTCCTGAAGCTGTGGCCATCGCTAACAGATACGGAGCCAAAATTAATATTACGCATCAGACCGGTCAGGGGAACAGTGCAGGCGTGACTGAGGTGTATAAAAAACTTGGTGTTGATCATTATACTGTTACGGATTTTATTTCAGATATGGCATCTGCATATAAGGAAAATGATGTTATTATCTGTCGTGCAGGTGCTTTGACACTTGCTGAAGTCAGTGCTGCAGGCATGCCGGCTATTTTTGTTCCGCTTCCTACAGCCGTAGATGATCATCAGACAAAGAATGCTAGATATCTTTCCGATAATGGTGGTGCGGTATGTCTGCCTCAGTCTGAACTTACACCTGAAAAGTTGGCTGATATACTTAAAGACTGGTCTATGAATCGTAATAAGATTGCTCAGATAAGTCAGATAGCTGGAAAGATGGCTAAATTAGATGCCACAGTTTGTGCTTCAGAAGTATGTAGAAAAATGGCCGGGATGGCAAATGATAAACGGGACTAAAGGGAGCTAGAAGTAATGTCAGGAAATTCTGAATTTAAAATTCCTCAGATGCATAAGGTTAAACGCATTCATTTTGTTGGTATAGGCGGTGCCGGTATGAATGGTATTGCAGAAGTACTTGCAAATGAAGGATATGAAGTAACCGGCTCCGATATTATGGCCAGTAATACTACTAAACATCTTGAGAATAATAACATAAAAGTTTATATAGGACACAACGCCTCGAATGTTGACGGGGCAAGTGTTGTTGTTATCTCCAGTGCCATTAAGAAGGATAATCCTGAATGGCTGAGGGCTATCGAATTGCGTATTCCGGTCGTTCGTCGTGCGGAAATGCTTGCTGAACTTATGCGTTATCGTTTTGGAATAGCTGTTGCGGGTACTCATGGAAAAACAACTACTACTAGTCTTATATCCAGTATCTATGCCCAGGCTGGTAAGGATCCAACCTTTGTTATAGGTGGACTGCTAAACAGTGCAGGGGTAAACGCCAGACTTGGAAGCGGTAAATATCTTATAGCTGAAGCAGACGAATCTGATGCCTCATTTCTTCATCTGCAGCCGATGACCTCAGTTGTTACAAATATTGAAGAAGACCATATGGATACCTATGGCGGTGACTTTTCAAAATTAAAGGATACATTTATTGAATTTCTGCATAATTTACCATTTTACGGTGTTGCAGTTGTCTGCAATGATGATCCTGTGATTCGTGAACTGTTGCCTAGAATCGGAAGAAGCGTCATAACCTATGGCGCAAGAGAAGACAGTGATGTGATGGTATATGATTTTAAGCAGTGTACCAGTTATTCCACATTTAAAGTCAGACGTAAAGACGGATCTGTTCTAGATATTAAACTGACTATTCCTGGATTCCATATGGCTCTCAATGCTGCAGCAGCTATAGCAGTAGCTACAGAGGACAATATTGATGATAAATCAATTGTTGATGCTCTCGGATCATTTCAGGGTGTAGGTAGAAGGTTCGAACAGTATGGAGAATTTGATACTGAAAACGGCAAGGTTATGCTGGTGGATGATTACGGACATCATCCGAGTGAAGTTAAGGCCACCATACGTGCGGTTCGTGCAGGCTGGCCGGACAGACGTCTTGTCATGATTTTTCAGCCTCATCGTTATACAAGAACACGCGACTGTTATGAGGAATTCATAGATGTTCTCGGGCTTGTGGATGAATTGATTCTTCTTGATGTTTATCCTGCGGGTGAAGATCCTATAGTCGGGGCAGATGGTCGTTCACTGTGTCGTTCAATCCGATTAAGAGGAAAGGTGGAACCTTATTTTGTTCCTTCTGCAGAACAGGTTCCAGCGGTTGTTGCTGATGTAATTAGAGATGGTGATATTCTCCTTACTCAGGGAGCGGGTAATGTTGGTAAGCTAGCCAAGGTACTGGCTGAGTACAAGCTTGATATAGCCAAAATGAAGGAAAGAAACTGATTGTGGCAAGAAACAGAAATACGCAACAGAAATACGGAATAACCAAGGGAGGATATATCTTTGGGGTATTTCTGTTTGTTTTAGTTATTTTTTTTGAAACGGTGTTTGTTAATTATCTTTATGATGAACTGACTGATGTTGATAATATACAGATCGGTCATGTCAAGATTACCGGTAATCTCAAATACTCAACCAAGGAAGATATTGAGCAGTATTTCCGTGATAATCCCAACAGTTATAATATGATGACCATGGATCTTATTGAAACCAGAGCCTATATGGAAACAATGCCATGGATTTATCATGCCAGTATGAGAAAGAGACTTCCAGATATTCTGACTATTCATGTGGTGGAGCATACCCCTCTGGCATATTACAATGATGGTGTGCTGGTATCAGACTGGAGTATTATTCATCCTGAAAATACTAATAATGCTTTAAATTTACCAAGAATGAACGGTCCTGAAAAACTGGCAAGAACCGTTTATGAAATGTACAAGGTTATAGACGGATATATACAGCAGTACGGGTATCGAGTACAGGAATTGAATTTAAGTGACAGTTATATATGGAATTTTAAATTAAATAACGGTTTGTTACTGATTTTAGGCAGAGAGAATACAATTGATCTAGGAAATGATCAAAATAACGTTTTCTTTTTGAGGTTAAGCAACTTTATTAAAGCATATCCATATATTCAGGATAAAGATAATATAGAATATATCGACCTAAGATATGATACAGGGGTCGCGGTTAAGTGGGTTGAACGGAAAGGGCAATAGTATGGCAGCAAATGATTTAAGTAACGTCGGTACTCAAGATTACATTGTGTCAATTGACCTTGGAACAAGTGAAATAAAAATCTGCAGTGCCATTTTGTTTGATGATGAAAATATTCAGATTATCGGCTATGGCAAATGCAAGACAACAGGAATGAATGCTGATGGTATTGTCAGCATGGATAAGCTGAAGGAAAATATTTCAACTGCTTATAACATGGCACAGAATGCGGTGACTCGTTCACAGGATGAGCGTTCTATTCCTCAGATTAATAATCCTCGGGTTTTTGTATCTATTCCGGGAAGATTTATAACATTCAGAAACAATTCTGGTTCCTGTGATTTGAAAAAGAATCCGATTACCGAAGAAGACATAATAAGAGCCAACAGTGTAGCCAAATCCTTAAAGATTAAGGATTATGAGTTGATCACAGCAATACCGAATTATTATCAGGTTGATTCAAGTGAAAGAGTTGAAGATCCCCTTGAGTTGAGTGGAGGCCAATTAAAGTCTTTTCTGAATTTAGTATATGCTGAAAGTTCTTTTTTAGAGAATATCAAGCGCGCCCTGTGTTGTATTGAGACTGAGTATGATCCGGAATTTATATTCAGCGGTCAGGCTGCTGCATATGCAGTGGCCAGTGATACCGAAAAGAATCTTGGTGTATGTGTTCTTGATATCGGGAAAAGTACCACAGATATAACTATTTTTGATAAGGGGCACTGTGTGTACGTAGGGTCATGTCCGTACGGTGCTGATAAGATTACTCAGAATATTGCTGTTACATACAACCTGAGTGAGAGGGAAGCGGAAAAGATCAAATGTGAGCTTGGTTTTGCAGTATCCAACAGTATTATATCAGGTAAGGAAATCAGAATCGAAAACAGGGCTGCTCAGATTAAATCAATTAATCAGGGGGAACTGGCTGAGTCCATTGAGGCTGGATATAATCAGCTGATTCTCAAAGTCCTAACCAAGCTTAACGAAGTAAATGATTCAGCTGATATTTCTCTCGGTGCCGGCTTCGTTATATGTGGAGGCGCTGCTGAAACAAAATGTCTGCAGGAATGTGTTGCTAAGATTTTTAATAACAACGGCCTCGGCGGATACGCTAGAAAGATTAGAATACATCAGGTTGACAAGCGGATGATAAACGGTCTTACTGATGCTATTAGTCCATATTCAGGAAGTGCCTCTCTAGGATTGATCAAGTTTAGTGATATCCTTGAAAGCCATAAGAAAAACAGGAATTATAAGGGGATAATCAAGGTATTTCATAAGATAGCTGATTGGTGTGGAAATAATATGTAATATGTATCAGATTAAATGACTGATATACGGCATATTTTTTACAAAAAATTATCCAGACTGAGAGCAATGCGATCGTGAACTAGTTTTAAATAAAATAAAGTGGATAATAGTGTAATATTTTGATATATATTACATAATGTGAAGATTGTTCGATGGTTGAGTGTTTTTGCAATCACCACCTACAAGTTTTATTTTTAAATTCAATATCACTCTGACATGTATCACCGGCATTTTCCTTAAGGACGAGGTAATGTCATGCATGCAGAGTGGTTTTTTATAGGGTATCTGTGGTAAGGCCATATCTGCGGGCGAAAATTCTTAAGGATTGTTGATTTTTTGCCATGGATGTTTTTACTAGGGATTTAAATGAATAAGCTAATATATCAAGTGTATTGGCATGTCTGTGGAGTAGTAGTTTAATATGAGTGATATTTTACAAGCGGCAGATGCTACTGCAGAAGGTGGATATGTGCCCTCTGATAATGGTAAAGCTGTTATTAAGGTAATCGGTGTCGGCGGTGGTGGCGGTAATACCGTTCAGCATATGATTAATGAGGAAGTTACCAATGTTGACTTCCTGGTTGTTAATACAGATCTGCAAGCCTTGAATTCGAATACTGCAAAAAACAGAATTCAGATAGGTGTTAATACCACCAGAGGTCTGGGTTCCGGTTCTAATCCTGAAATCGGCAGAAACGCTGCTGAGGAAAGCAGGGAAGTGCTGCGTGAAAATATCGGAAAGAGCGATATAGTGTTTATTACCGCAGGTATGGGTGGTGGTACTGGTACTGGTGCTTCACCGGTAATTGCTAATATTGCCCGCAAGGAATTAGGAGCACTGACAGTTGCAATCGTTACCAAACCATTCTCTTTTGAGGGGAAAAAACAGTTACAGAAAGCAGAACAGGGTATTGAGAAGTTAAGAGAAGAGGTAGATGCCCTGATTATTATTCCTAACGATAAGTTATTGAGATATCTGCCTAAAAACATTTCACTGGTGAGAGCTTTCCAGGAATGTAATAATGTTTTAAAGAGAGCCGTTCAGGGGATAGCAGATGTTATTGAAAGATGTGGCTATCAGAATCTCGATTTCAATGATATCAGAACAATGCTTCTCCGTTCCGGCACAGCCCTTATAGGTATGGGTGAAGGTGAAGGCGAAAATGCAGTTGAGCAAGCTGTTCAGAATGCCGTAAACTGTCCGTTGCTCGAAGACTTCTCTAACTGTAAGGCACGAGGTCTCATTGTTAATGTGACAATGAACGAAGAACTAGGTCTTGATAGATATGAAAGACTTGGTAACATTCTGCATAAGAGTTTTGCTACTGAAAATTCTGATATTAAGTATGGTTTTGTTATTAATTCAAATATGAAGCCGGATGCTGTTCATGTAACTATCGTTTTGGCCGGTCTTACAGAAGTTGACAAGCCTGATTCAGAAAATATCAATACTATTTTGGGGCAGGTATCACCTGCGTCTGCGGATGATTCTGCGGTTTCTACAACAACTTCAGCAGAAGTTCTTACCAGCATGTTCCAGAACACCGGAATGAATACTAGTGGATTAAGTAGGGTGAGTTCAGGTTTTGATGATGTTCAGAATAAGAAGAGTGTGACGGATGACACTATTGAACTGCCAAGCTGGTTGTCAAAGAAATCCAATTAATGACTGAACCTTAAGGTCGGTCGACAAGCTCCGTAGTTAGATATTACGGGGCTTTTTTTGTATCAGAAATTTTGGATAGATTGACAAGTTAAACAGTTAATAATTAACATCTGTGAATAAAACAGTACTGTTTTCAGAAAATATAAAACCATCGGAATATAGAATAATTATATATTTAAATATTGATGAAAAGCCATTTTTAGGGAAAAGTTTCGATGAAAAGGTTTTAAAAGTAAATAATTATTTTAAAAAACTGAAATCTTGCTATAATGTTGATAGTAAGTGATATCAATCACAACTTGATGAGATACAGATGGGTATAAAAGAATCTTTTATATTAAATTACTGTCAATATATTGGGTATTATGCTAAATATCATAAGTTGTAAGTTGAATTAACCAAGAGTCGTAATTATGATGATAAGACAGCGTACAATCAAAAAAGAAGTTTCAGCTTCAGGTATTGGATTGCATTCTGGCAGAAAGGTGAATATCACTTTTAAGCCGGCCCCAGCCGATACCGGCATTGTATATGTTCGTAGCGATATGTCTCCTAAGGTTTACATGAAGACATCTGCTGAAATGGTTAGAGACACTGAGCTATGTACCGCAATCATTAATGATACCGGGGCGAGAGTAGCCACTATCGAGCACCTGAGTGCAGCCTTGAGTGCCACAGGAATAGATAATTTATACATAGAGGTTGATGCGCCGGAGCTTCCTGTTATGGATGGTTCTGCTCAGCCGTTCATTTATTTACTTGAGAGTGCGGGTATTCAAATTTTATCTGCTCCAAAGAAATTTATTAAGATTACGAAGAAAGTTCGTGTCGAGCTTGAGGACAAGTGGGCAGAGCTGAGTCCTACGACTGCTGGCTTCAAACTGGATCTCCAGATAGACTTCAATCATCCGGCTATGGATAAGAGTCTGCAACATTACAAAATGGATTTCAGTGGCGTGAAATTCCTTAAGCATGTAAGCCGTGCCAGAACATTTTGTTTTATGCGAGATGTTGAATATATGCATGCTCATAATCTTGCTTTAGGTGGTAGTTTGGATAATGCGGTTGTTTTGGATGATTTTTCAGTTATGAATCCTGAAGGTCTTCGTTATCCGAATGAATTTGTAAAGCATAAACTTCTCGATGCAATTGGTGATCTTTATATGTCAGCACAGAGTATTGTCGGAGAATTCAAGGCGTATAAGACCGGTCATCATTTGAATAATATGTTGTTGAGAACCTTGCTGGCCGATGCAACCGCGTATAAGTTAATAACTATTGAAGATGGTATGCATTGTGCTGAGCAGAACAGGTTCCTTGAAGAAGAGAAGGTAAGTGATTTTGTTCTTGCTTAAAGATTAATTAAGAGAATTCAATAAAAAAAAATCTGCCCGACGGCAGATTTTTTTTATTATGGTTTTTATGGATGACAGTATCTGAAATATATAGTTAATAACAATTGATGTGCTGTATTTTAAGGAAGAAATAAAAATGGCAGGGGCATGTACAGTAATACCAGAAATTAAAGACGGTTGGATTAAAGGTGTTGAAATAATCCCTTCTCCTAATTTTAATCATCGTCCTAATGGAGAGATCAGTCTGCTGATTATCCATAATATTTCGTTACCACCGAAACAGTTCGGCGGTAATTATGTTGAATCTTTTTTTACTAACAGACTCCCAGTTGAAGAACACCCTTATTTCAAGGAGATAGTTGATCTAACCGTAAGCTCACATCTTTATGTAAAAAGGACTGGTGCTGTGGTGCAGTTTGTTTCTTTAAATGAGCGGGCATGGCATGCCGGTAAATCATTCTTTAACGGAAGAGAAGCATGTAATGATTTTTCAATAGGCATTGAATTAGAAGGCGCTGATGATATCCCCTACACTGATGAGCAGTACCGGTCATTAAAATTTCTCACTATGGCTATAATGAGGGAATATCCAAAAATCACAAAAGATAGAATAGTTGGACACGAGCATGTTGCCCCGGTTAGAAAAACTGATCCAGGAGTGGCCTTTGACTGGAAGCGCTATTTATCAGATATTTGATTTAGCAGTCGACAGACTAAACATGATTTTTTATGCTGGAAAACTGGTATATGCTGTATTGATGAAGGGCTTTTTCATATGAAGAAGCCTTTTATATTTAGAGTACATGGAATATTTCATAATCCGAATAACCGGACAATGAGAGAACTGCGGATGGTCAAGTGTTATTTCATACCTATGATTGTTTTTTTAGTTCAATTTGTTCTTTGTAAAATTTTGTAATATTTAAATACAAGTTTGCCACATTTTCTTTATCTTAATTGATTATAATAAAAGTAATGAATGAGTAGTTAGTTATAGTAATTTCTTCAGTTAGGAGTGTACTATGTTAGGATTAAAATTGTTAAAAATGATGTTAGTTTCATCTGTATTGGCATTATGTTTTTATACTCCGGCCAATGCAGATGTTTCCGTATCAGTTGGGCCAGGAGGGACTGGTTTATACGTAGGACCTTCATATGCCCGTCCTGTTGTTGCGGCGCCGGTAGTTGTTTCTCCTCCGGTAGTTGTGACCCCAGCTCCTTATGTAGGGATGCCTCCACCACCATCTCGCTATTATTATCGTCCGTATCGTGGTTATCATTATGCGCCTCCACCACCACCTCCGCATCACCACCATCATCACCACCATCATCACGGACCACACCATGGTTACCATCATTATTAAGTAGGTAGTGGTCGGTACGAAAAAAGGCGATATGTAATCGTCTTTTTTTTTGCACAGGTGTATTCAGGGTAAGATTATTATTGATAAAAGAATTTAGGAAAAACATGGATAATACTCAATTCTTTAAGAAATAATTGGCCATAACAATCAAATTGAATATACACGTAAAGAATGTTATGATTGAGAGCTAATAAAAACAATTTTACTATGGTGTATAACTTGTACTGCATGCATTTGAAGAGAATGTAATTGTTCGTTTTATTATAGGAATTGAATAAACACCAGTTTTTCTCTTTTCTGCTGAATATACTCAATTTTTTAGTGTTTTTCTGAACTGTACAGTTATTTGACAAATGTGAAGTTTGGAAAATTATTCCTGTTTTAATAGTCAGCGGTGTTTTGAATTTCATTAATGCGAAGTGGATAAATGATGTCAGTAAAATGAGAATATGGGCTGCCATTTCGTGATTTGAGAAACCATATTGATTGTTTATCTTTTTGAAATTATTTTTTTGAGAGATGGTATTTTACTGTTAGTTTTTTGATATAGTAACAGTGGTTTTGTTTTATAAGGAGCATATCGTGCTAGATGCATATCATGCAAAGGTTGAAGAACGTGCAAAGATTGGTGTCGTTCCAAAGCCTTTAACTGTTGATGAAGTTGCTGAAGTAATTACTTTGTTGCAAAATCCTCCAAAAGGTTCTGAAGATGAGTTGATTTCGCTTTTGGAAAATCGTATTCCACCGGGGGTAGACGAGGCTGCCAAGGTTAAGGCTGATTTCCTGACAAATATTGCAGTAGGTGCTCTTTCAAGTCCGCTGATTACTCCTGTAAGAGCAGTTGAACTGTTAGGCACAATGCAGGGTGGATATAATGTTGCTTCCTTGATTAATTTCCTTGAGCTTGAAGAATTAGCTCCGGTTGCAGCCAAGGCATTGTCACATACTTTATTAATTTTTGATGCATTTACAGATGTCGCAAAACTGGCTGATAGTGGCAATGAGTACGCCAAGTCTGTTATTAAGTCATGGGCCGATGCAGAATGGTTTACTTCAAAGCCAAAACTCGCTGATAAGATTACTTTAACAGTATTCAAGGTACCTGGAGAAACCAATACCGATGATCTTTCACCTGCGCCTGATGCGTGGAGCAGACCAGATATTCCTTTACATGCCATGGCTATGTTGAAGAATGAGAGACCTGGAATAGTTCCTGATGAAAATGGTGTCACAGGTCCTGTTTCAACAATAAACGCTCTTCGTGAAAAAGGCTATCCTTTAGTTTTTGTCGGTGATGTAGTAGGTACTGGTTCATCAAGAAAGAGTGCTACCAACAGTGTTCTCTGGTTTATGGGAAATGACATTCCTTTTGTCCCTAACAAGAGAGCCGGAGGTTTCGTATTTGGTGGTAAGATCGCACCTATATTCTTCAACACTATGGAAGATGCCGGTGCATTACCTGTTGAGCTTGATGTAACAGCCATGAATACAGGTGATATTATTGATGTTTATCCTTATGAAGGAAAGGTAACATCTCATGATAATAAAGATGCTGTTCTTTCAACTTTCAGTTTAAAAACTCAGGTTTTACTTGATGAAGTAAGAGCAGGCGGACGTATTCCATTAATCATAGGTCGAGGTTTGACGGCTAAGGCTCGTAATTATCTTGGTCTTCCTGCCAGTGAAGTCTTTGTTAAACCTATGCAGGCACCTGATACTGGCAAGGGCTATACTTTAGCTCAGAAGATTGTGGGACGTGCCTGCGGGGTAGATGGTGTGAGACCTGGAAGTTACTGTGAACCAGTAATGACAACTGTTGGATCTCAGGATACCACAGGTCCTATGACCCGTGATGAATTAAAAGATCTTGCCTGTCTTAGTTTCAGTGCGGATCTGGTTATGCAGTCATTCTGTCATACAGCAGCCTATCCAAAGCCTGTTGACGTTGTAACTCATGATACCTTGCCTAAGTTTATTGAAGAGCGTGGTGGCGTTGCTTTAAGACCTGGGGATGGTGTTATTCACAGCTGGCTGAACCGCATGGTGCTTCCTGATACTGTCGGTACAGGCGGTGATTCACACACCAGATTCCCAATGGGGATATCCTTTCCGGCTGGTTCAGGTCTTGTTGCCTTTGCAGCTGCTACCGGTGTGATGCCGCTTGATATGCCTGAGTCAGTACTGGTTCGTTTTACCGGTAAAATTCAGCCGGGCATAACATTGAGAGACCTGGTTCATGCTATTCCTCTTAAAGCCATCGAAATGGGACTTCTGACAGTTGAAAAGAAGGGCAAAAAGAATATTTTCTCAGGTAGAATTCTTGAGATTCAGGGGCTGGAGGACTTGAAGGTGGAACAGGCATTTGAACTTGCCGATGCTTCTGCTGAAAGATCAGCTGCGGGCTGTACAGTCGCACTTAATAAAGAGCCATTAATCGAATATATAACTTCTAACATTTCACTGCTTAAGTGGATGATTAAGGAAGGATATCAGTCTAAGGATACTTTAGCCAAGAGAATCAAGGCTATGGAGGACTGGCTGGCCAATCCTGAACTTCTCAGGGCAGATGCTGATGCTGAATATGCTGCTGTTATCGAAATCAATATGGATGATATAAAGGAACCTGTACTTTGTGCTCCGAATGACCCTGATGATGCCAGAACATTGAGTGCTGTCGCAGGTGCATCAATTGATGAAGTATTTATCGGTTCATGTATGACAAACATCGGTCATTACAGGGCAGCTGCAACAATTTTGGAAAAGTGTAAGAATCAGCTTCCTGTTAAATTGTGGATTGCACCTCCAACCAAGATGGACAGAGCAGAGATAATTCATGAAGGTCTGTATAGTATTTTTGGTAAGGTAGGTACTAGATGTGAAATTCCAGGATGTTCTCTGTGTATGGGGAACCAGGCCCGTGTGGCAGATAATTCCACAGTAATTTCAACCTCAACAAGAAACTTCCCTAATAGACTTGGTCAGGGGGCCAATGTTTATCTTGCTTCCGCCGAGCTTGCAACTGTTGCATCTGTTTTAGGTCATATTCCTACGAAAGAGGAATATCTTGAAGGTGTTAAGGTACTTTCAGGAAAAGAAAGCTCCATTTATTCATATTTGAAGTTTAATGAAATGACTGATTATAACGTGTAACTTTTAACGTTTTATGAAAAAAGGCTGTCGGCACTGTCGACAGCCTTTTTTTGTGCACCAAACAATATTAATAAACAGGTGAATTCATAATTGGTGCATTTAGACGGTTAAATTGCTTTTTAGTATGTTTTTTTAAATAAAAGAACTGACTTCTGATGGTTAAGACTATTTCTAAGATATAAATAAATGGTAATTAACGAAAAGGGGGATATGCAGTTTTATTAAATTCATGCTGTTATTTGGTCGGAAGATATATTAGCAGCAGTTACTGGGTGTTTGGTGAAAAAACTCAAATAATTATAAAAATTGGCACGTTACTTGAATAATAATAAAGCAGGTATGAACTGTAAGGAG
>Ga0326509_1000056_pt1 | contig 13120 bp, 8 predicted proteins | sample 2_2465_0518_FD_203650 | JGI IMG/M metagenome (GOLD analysis project Ga0326509, IMG submission 203650) | Metatranscriptome of bovine rumen microbial communities from UC Davis, California, United States - 2_2465_0518 (Metagenome... | ecosystem: Host-associated > Mammals > Digestive system > Stomach... | reverse complement strand
TCTAAACGGACAAAGCCTTCTTTGATATCACTTTCAGAGATATTTAATGCCGGTACTGTTCTGATAACATCGTGACCTGCAGTCAAAACAAACAGTCCCTGATTAAGGCATTCAGAGGTAATCTTCTTAAGCAGTGTTTCATCCTTAAGCTGAGCCCCGATCATCAGACCGGCACCGCGGATTTCCTTGAAACAGTCGTATTTATCATTAAGTTCCTGATAACTCTTCTTAAAGAGCACTTCCTTATTTCTAACCTCCTTAAGGAAATCAGGCTGATTAACCAGTTCAAAAGATTTGCATCCCACTGCGGTTGCCAGAGGATTTGAACCGAAGGTGGTACCATGAAGACCAGGCTTGAAGATTGAAGCAACTTTATCCCTAGCCATCATTGCACCGATGGCAATACCTGCTCCCAGCCCCTTTGCAGAAGTTAAAATATCCGGTTCAACATTGTAGTACTGGTACGCGTAGAAATAGCCTGTTCTGCCGAAACCTGTCTGAACTTCATCAAATATCAGTAAAGCATCATTTTCATCACAAAGCTTGCGTACGCCTTCAATAAATTCCTGAGTTGCCGGCAGAATACCGCCTTCTCCCTGAATAGGCTCCATTATTACAGCACAGGTATTCTCCTTTGAAATTAATGATTTCAGCTGTTCCAAATCATTAAAATCAGCATGAACAATACTACCGGGAAGAGGACCGAAACCTTCACAATATTTAGTCTGGCCGCCTACGGTAACATCAAACAGAGTTCTGCCGTGGAAGCTGTTATAGAAGGAAATTATCTGGTTCTTCTGCGGACCGAACTTTTCAAATGCATATCTACGGGCAAGTTTTAAGGCTGCTTCATTAGCTTCACCACCGGAATTTGCAAAAAATACTTTATCTGCAAAAGTACTTTCCACTAGATTCTTGGCTAATGTGATGGCTGGCTCTGTACACATGTAGTTGGAGATATGCCATAATTTATGAGCCTGACTCTCTAAAGCAGCAACTATCTCAGGATGACAGTGACCCATTACATTAACAGCTATACCGCCGCCAAAATCAACATATTCTTTACCGGCATCATCCCAGAATCTAGAACCTTCACCTTTAACAGCAACAAAAGGAGCCGGACAATATACACCCATCAGATACTTATCAAAATCTGCTCTAGTCACCTTACTCATATAACTGTTTTAACCTCACTACTATATGAAAAGAATCTTTTTAAGTTTCATTAAAAAAACGACATCCGGCATAATTACAGCAAATGTGTACCTGCCGTCATTCTCTGTTATTTTTAATGCAAATTATAACCTATTGAAGTCCATTGATAATATTTTTTAACACACTTTAGCCCATTGTACTATGTTTAAATATTTATGCAATAAAAATGCATAAATATTCATTCCTGTCTTCATCCTCTTTCGGATAAAAGAGAAATAACAGTTAACAGAACCAAATGCAAAATCTAGTAAATGAATCTGTTAAACATTTGATGTTAAATGAGCTGTTTCCTTTTTATAAAACGGCAGACATTCCTACGCAAATAAAGATTAAACGGACTCATTTCTCCTTTCCGGCCTGCAGTTCTGTATGCAGTCTCCGGTCTCTATCCCCAGTGACAGCCGTATATCTAGCCAGAATGTAGTAGAATCCCGGAAGAATAATCAGAGTAATAATAGTGGCAATCCCCATGCCGTAAAAAATCACCGCTCCGACAGACTGACGGCTTTCGAAACCTGAACCGCCGGCAGTAATCAACGGCAGTGCTCCGATAATTGCTGTAAGAGAGGTCATCAGAATTGGTTTTAGTCTTCTGACAGAAGCCTTAACCGTGGCTGACAGTAAATCATCTGTACTACGGCGGAGCTGATTGGCAAACTCCACAATTAAAATACCGTTTTTAGTCACCATACCAACCAGGAGAAGCAGTCCTATTTCGCTGTATATATTTAAGGATAGACGCATCATCCACAGTCCCAGCAGTCCGCCAAATACTCCGAGAGGAACGGTAATCATGACAGCCACGGGATGAATAAAACTCTCAAACTGAGCAGACAAAGCGAGATAAGTTACGATTATGGCCATGATAAATACCATAATCAGTTCATTCTCCCCCTCACGGAAATTACGTGATTCACCATTAAGAGATACAGACATATCCCTGCTTAAATTTTTAGATGACCAGGTATCCATCCAGTCAAGAGCTTCTCCTAAACTTAAGTTAGGAGCCGGATGTGCAGAAATAGTAATAGCTTTTTTTCTGTCAAAATGCGGCAGTTTTCTAGCCTTGGCCACCAGCTTAAATTCAGCCACACTGCTTAGAGGAACCATTTTTCCTGCTTCAGTTCTGATATTTAAAGATGCTACGTCTGTAATGTCTTTAAACTGCTTTTCATCTGCACGCAGATAAACGTTATACTCCTCATCGTTTTCCATATAGGTGGTATGCGAGGTGCCTCCTAGATAGGTCTGTAAGGCTCTGGAGATATCAGACATGGTCACCCCGAGAACAGCTGCCTTATTGTAATCAATAACAGCTTCAATCTCCGGAGTACTTTCATTATAGTTGGTATCAGCATTGATAATAATATGCTCAGCACCGGCATCCTTTATCAGTTTTCTGGCAGCATTATTTAACTCATCATAATCACTTCCCTTAATCACGTATTTGATGGGAGAACCTGAACTGCCTTTAAATCCCGGCTGATAAATATACAAGGTAAGATCGGATATATCGGCAAGCTCCTTATTCAGAACCTTAATAAAGTCCGTAGAGGATATGTCCCGCTTATCCCAGTCATCAAGCTGTATAACCACAAAACCGCTCTGATCACTACCCTGACCGAGAGAAGGCGTACTGAAGCTTAATGACTTGACAACTCCCTTTCCTAATTTCGGCAGCAGTCTTTCCTCTAAGTCCAGCATGCTACGTTTCATACGGTGAATACTGGCACCTTCGCTTCCTAAGGCGTATATATATACCACCCCTCTGTCCTCTTTAGGACTCAGCTGGTGCGGTATCGTCTGGTAAAGAATTACCATAATGCCGGTAACCGCCATAATGACAGCGGGGTATATATACAGCCGTTTAAGTATCTGCCTGAGAATTTTTTCATATAAAACCTCCACCAGACCAATAATGTAATCCAGAAAATAAGACAGATTCTTTTCTGATTTACCCTTACTCGGCTTCAATAACCAGCTGCATAAAGCCGGACTGAGTGTCAGGGCTATAAAACTCGAAAAAAATACCGCAAATGACAATAAAACCGCGAATTCAATAAACATTTTTCCTATAAGCCCCTGCATAAACATGAGCGGCAGAAAAATAATTATCAGAACGACTGAAGTGGCTACAATGGCAAAACCCACCTCTCTAGCCCCGTTCCAGCATGCGGCAAGAACCCCCTCTCCTTTCTTTATGTGGAAAGAAATATTCTCAACCATAACAATTGCATCATCCACTACCAGACCGATAGCCAGAATAAGACTTAAAAGAGTGATTATATTTATGGAAAATCCCAGAAAATACGCTCCGATAAAAGATGCAATTACCGATACCGGAACAGTAACGGCCGGGATAAGGGTCGTACTTACCGTACCTATGAAAAGATAAAGAACAATAATAACCAGTATTACGGTAATTCCCAGGGTTTCATATACCTCTCTGATGGAATTACTAATATAAACGGTACTGTCATAATCCACATCAAGTATAAGATCCTCCGGCAGATTCTTCTTCAGAACCATAACCTGATCTCTGATATTCATAGCCACATCCAGAGGATTGGCATTTGACTGGGGAATAACGCCTATCCCAATACTTGAAATACCGTTACGACGGTAGATACTCTCTTCATTTTTCGCTTTGATTTCAATATTGGCAACATCCCGCAGACGGATGGTTTTTTCAATACCCTGATGACGCACCGGTAAAAGCTCAAATACACTGTTATCCACATAAACTTTCTTCAACTGAACAGGAAACACCATATCCTGATTACGTATCTCCCCGCTGGGAAGTTCAATATTCTCATTACCGAGAGCCTTGACAATATCATCAACAGTTATGCCCATGGAAGCCATTTTCTGTGGAATAAGCCTGACATACATAACTTTTTCCAGTGCTCCCACCAGTTCAATCTGTGAAACCCCGTCCGCCAGACTGAGATTTTTCTCCAGAACGTTTCTGGCATAGTCGGACAATTCCACCCTGTCCATAACCGTACTTGATAAGTTCAGCCAGAGAACGACTTCCCCGTCACCGCTGTCACGGGATACTACCGGTTCATCAATGTCATCAGGAAGTTTTTTTCTGGCTCTGGAAACTGCATCACGGGCATCAGACACGGCTTCCAGCATATTTTTTGAAGATTTAAACTCTATGGAAATCCAGGAACGCCCGTTACGGCTGTTGGATGTTATCTTAGTAATACCGGAAACCCCGGAAAGTTCGTTTTCGATAACTCTGGTAACACGGGATTCCATGACCTCCGGGGAGGCTCCGGAATAGGTCGTCACTATAGTCAATGACGGATAATCAATATCCGGCAGTTCTCTTACCGGCAGTCGCCAGAAACAGAAAATCCCGAATATCAGCAGCAGAATACTCATCACCAGAGCAAATACCGGCCTTTTTATGGATATCTCACTTAAGATCACAGCATTTGGTCCTTAGACTGATTCCGGTCTTTCTTTCTGAGTGGAACTTCACCGTCAAGAACATTCTTAGTATCCTGTTTTTTGACAATTACCGTATCCCCGTCATGCAGTTTACCGACTCCTTCCACAGCTATCAGAGTTCCCTCTCTTAACCCGTGAGTTACTGCCACCATTGATCCGTTGACCGTACCCAGTGTTACTTTTCTCTTAAATACTTTATTTTCACGGCTTACCACATAGACATAACGGTCGTCGCCGGAGTACACAATTGATTTTAACGGAATAACAGGATATTTACTGGCTGCCAGCGTTAACGATACCTCCAGCATCATGCCGTCAAGAAGTTTCAGTTCCTGATTATCAAAGTAAATACGCACACCTACGGACAGGGTATCAGTATCAACATTGGTATTTATCTGTTTAATTTTCCCTCTAAAAATATAATTCGGCCAGGCATCAGTTACCGCAGTAACCTCCTGCCCCACCACTACTTTAGACAGAAAACGTTCTGGAATGGAAAAATCTACATATACCTGCGACAAATCATCCAGCTGAACCAGTAAATCACCGGGTTTAACCAGCTGACCTACCGTAAGATCATGCAGACTCAATATACCGGAAAAAGGCGCCGTTATTTCTCTAGAGTCAAGCTCAGCCTTTCTTGCGTCTACAACTGCCTGCTGGGTCTGAACCTGAGAAACAATCTGATCATAGGCATCCTGACTGATTACTCCCTTACTTACCAGCTTCTTGGACATACTGAGCTTACGCTGATAATTTTTGAGAACAATAACAGCCTCTTCCAATAACGCCAGATGTCTGACATTATCCATCTGAATAAGAAGATCTCCTTCCTTCACCGCCTGGGTAGGTGCAACCAGCACTTTGTTAACTCTGGCAGCCACTTCAGAAGTAATCTTTACGGAACGGCGGGCATGAACCCTGCCTACCAAAGGGAGTCTAGTACCCGCCGTAGAAAACTCAACTTCAGCCACTTTGACAGTTTTAGATACCTGTTTATCTTCAGTAGATACCGGGTACCGCATTATTTCTGAATAATTGATTGCATAAAGCCCTGCCGTCACCAGGACTAAGAGCAACAAACCAGTCAGAATTTTCCACATAAGGCCTACCTACAATTACAACTGCACATCAAACATTACATGCGGCATCCGCTGAAATTTAAAATATCCGGCTGAATGATACTACACACTGTCTGTTATAAAATAAAACCTACAGCGCTGTATACCTTGTCCAATACAGTCTGAGCTCTCTCAGATGCTTTATCAGCACCTTTTCTCAAAACATCACGTAAATAGGTTTCATCAGCTCGCAGTTCATGATATCTCTGCTGAATAGGTTCAATAAATGAAATAACCGCATCAGCTACCTCTCCCTTGAGATGGCCGTACATTTTTCCTTCAAAATGTGCAACCAGATCAGTAACAGGAGTATCTGTAACAGCACTCATAAGATCTAACAGGTTGGATACACCAGGCTTATTATCCCAGTCGTAACGGACAACAGGAGGTTCATCACTGTCTGTTACCGCCTTTTTAAGCTTCTTGGCAATACTCTTAGGATCTTCAAGCATAGTGATAACATTGTTACGATTATCATCTGATTTAGACATTTTCTTTGTCGGCTCCTGAAGACTCATAACTCTGGCACCTGATTCAGGTACAAATCCCTTTGGAAGTATAAAAACATCACCGTACAGCTGGTTAAATCTGTAAGCAATGTCTCTGGTCAATTCCAGATGCTGCAGCTGATCCTCGCCTACCGGAACTAGTGAGGCGCGATACAGTAATATATCAGCAGCCATCAATACAGGATAATCAAAGAGCCCTGCTGTTGTACCGGCATTACCGTACCTCTGAGACTTATCCTTGAACTGGGTCATTCTACTAAGCTCCCCCATCTGAGTATAACAGTTCAGTACCCAGGCAAGCTGCGCATGAGCCGGAACATGAGACTGGAGGAATAATGTACATTTTTCAGGATCAATACCAATAGCCAGATAAAGAGCCAGTGTATTGAAACTGGCCTGATGCAGAGCTTTAGGATCCTGTCTCACGGTAATAGCATGCTGATCTACTACACTGTATACACAATCATATTCATCCTGCATCTTAACCCACTGACGTAACGCACCGATGTAGTTACCTATGGAAAGTTCACCGGAAGGCTGAGCAGCGCTAAATACAATTTCTTTCATAATAAAAATCCTAATACAAACAAATATAAGTTTAAAAACTTAATCAATGTGATTTTTCAATTTCTGAGACCACATTCATTATATTTCGGCATTCTTTTGAGAATACTATTTACGTAACAGACATTTTTCCCGGGACTTAATCTGAATTCCTGCGCATATATTCAGATTTTAATCTCCGAAACATACAGAAAAGCATTAAAAAACAGTATAAAAATACGCATTTGAATATAAGTTTAAATACGATAGATGCGCCAAAACACATCAATTATTTCTCTAAGCAGTTTTTAACGATTCCAGAACTGTAATTTCTGTTCAAAAACCATGCAGGTACAATAAACTGTTTAATATATAAAAAAAACATCCCTAATATCAGCGTCTATTTTATTACATTATTAAAAGGAATGTTTTATTTTATGTTACTGTCGAAATAAAAAATTTTAACGCAATGAATCTATCACCTGCAGAATTTCCTTATAGTTATCCACAAGATAGCTGCCGCCAGCTGCTAATAGATCAATTCCCTGATTATATCCGCAGGTTAATGCAAAAGAAGGAATATTGGCATTAACCGCAGCCTGAATATCATTTATTGAATCCCCGACCATACAGGAATCCTCTATCTTTATCCCTAATTTTTCAGAGACATAAATGAGAGGGGCTGGGTCTGGTTTTTTCTGAGGAATAATCTCACTGCCAAGACAGTAATCAAAATAAGATAACAGACCGGAAGGTTCCAGAACAGGTTTGATAAAACCGTCAGGCTTATTAGTGACAACAGCTAAACGTATTCCGTAAGATTTAAGTGCAGCCAGTGTTTCTCTTACCCCAGGATATATGCTTTCACTACAGTCACAGCAGGATAAATATTTTCTGTTAAAAGCATCTCTGGCTGTCAGCATGATATCCGGAGAAACATCTGAAACCGAAACATCATGACTGGATAATATCGCTCTGGCTAAAAGTACTGAAGCTCCGTTACCTATATAACTTCTCGTTTCAGTAACGGATATTTCCTTTACACCCACAGACACCAGTGCAGCATTAACCGCCAGATGAAGCTGATATACAGTATCCGCCAGAGTACCATCCAGATCAAACATCATAAGTTTAGGTACTGCGGTGAGATAAATCATACCTTCTTCAACTCAGAACGCATTGCTGATATCACTGCCTTATAATCATCACACCCGAAAATTGCTGAACCGGCAACAAACATGTTGGCACCGGCTGATGCGATGTCGGCTATGTTATTTGGTTTGACACCACCGTCAACTTCAATAATAAAATCCTTCAGTCCACGTTCATCCGCCATCTCTCTGAGTTTTCTGATTTTATCTAAAGCGGAAGGAATAAAAGTCTGACCGCCGAATCCAGGATTAACAGACATGATAACCACCATATCCAGTTTATCCCATACATAGTCAAGAACACTTAACGGAGTTGCCGGATTAAGCGCCAGACCTGCTTTACATCCCCTGCTTCTGATAAGACTTAAAGATCTGTCGATATGAATGGAAGCCTCAGGATGGAAGGTTATACTTGTAGCACCTGCATCAGCAAATGAAACGATTAAGTCATCCACAGGAGTTACCATTAAATGGGCATCTATCGGAGCAGATATGCCGTAATTACGCAAGGCCTTACATATCTGAGGTCCGAAAGTAAGATTAGGGACATAATGATTATCCATGACATCAAAATGGACAACATCTGCGCCGGCTTCCAGTACATTGGAAACATCTTCCCCGAGACAAGCCAAATTTGCAGATAAAATTGACGGAGCTATTTGATATTTCATTTAATTTCCTTCTTAACAGCAGCAACACTCTTGGCCCAAGGTTTTGTCTTTTTGATAGATTCCGGTAAAGTACTTATAGATTTATTGGCATTATTACGACTGCTAAAATCCCCGTACATTACTATATACTGATTATCCTTAGGTCTGAACAACACCCACGTACTGTTACCTGCCTGTCTGGCAATTCTCTCGGCATCAGATTTTCGGGATGTAGCAACTAACTGCACAGTATAATGAGAATCGGACAATTCTTCAAAACTTAAATTACTGCTAGCCTTACTTTCATCTGAAACTTTCTTTAAGACTTCAGCATTTTTCCTAGAGGCTTCTGCTTTCGCCAATTCTTCTTTCTTCTTGGCTTCAGATTCTAATCTTGCCCTTTCCTGAGCCGCCTTCTTTTCTGCTTCTGCCCTGGCCAGCTCTTCCTTTTTCTTTGCTTCAGCTTCTAATCTTGCCTTTTCTTCGGCCGCTTTCTTCTCAGCCTCTGCCTTGGCCAGCTCCTCCTTCTTCTTGGCTTCAGCTTCTAATCTTGCCTTTTCTTCGGCCGCCCTCTTTTCGGCTTCTGCCTTTACCAGTATTTCTTTTTGCTGTAATTCTTTTGCCTTAGCTTCTATATCTGCTTCTGCTCGCTTTCGCTCTATTTCCTCTTTTGATACTTCATGTTTCTTAGGATCTATATTGACATTATTCTTATCCGTCGTCTCTAAATTAACAGCATTTTCATCCTTTACATGATCTGTGAGCTCGATATTATCTTCATCAGAAATAACAATATTCCCTGAATCATCACCATCTTTAGCTTTATCATCAACAGTATCAGTTTCATTATTAACTTGTTCTGTCACAACGACTGTCGGATCAAGATTATCTCTAGTCGTATTTAATTCCGGAGTTAGAGAATCCTCGCCAATCTTTTCATCCTCAATGTCCATTTTATCAATCACTGCTACTTCATTCTGAACCTGAGCATCAGATTGATTCTGAACACTATTATCAAAAATCTTATACTGATTTCTGATAAAAAGAATTATCAGCAAAGCAACAATTACAGCGGTAATAACCCCACCAACTGCGAGCAGAATCCTAGCCTTAATCCGTTCGTTACTCCTGTCTAGCGGGTAGTACATATTACTTTCCGTACCGGACATTCTCTCAACAATACCTTTAATGGCTAACGGATTACCTTTAGCTGATAATAAATCCTTATTATTTTTAAGAGTTTTATCATCCATCCCGTGCAATCCAACCTGACTGCCGTAGTAGGACATAACAACAATACTTTCCTGAATGCTTAAAGGTTTAATCTCCATAATTAAAGGATTAATCCTTTGAGATTTCAATTGCCGGCATTTCTGTTCAAATTTATTCGCTGAAGTCATTGCAACAATTGAAATCAACTTGTCTCCAACATAGGTATTGTACACTTCAGTCAATTCTGTAAAAAAGCGATCAATTAAAAGATCGAAATCATCAATAACGATCAACACTTTTTTATCACCAAAGTTGAATTTCTGAATTGAGCCAATCAAACGATCATTTATATTAAACTTCTGGTGAACAGAAAGCTGATTCAAGAGCATTTCACGATACTTAGTCAGATCACTGTTCCCGGAACACGGAATAAAGGCCTTAACAAAAGTATCATCCATTGAAGATATTAACTGCTCACATATAACGGTCTTGCCAGATCCTAAAGCCCCCTTAACCATGACAAAAGGAGCCCCTACGGATAACTGATATTTAATTCTTTCAACCAGAGAACTTTGACTAGTTAACACTGGCAACTGTTCTAAAGCCATTTTTATCCCCAACTTAATATGTATTAATGAGACCTGAATAAACTTAACTATCACAAATGGTGATTATATAAAACAAATACGTCAAACTGTTGAATTTCAGTATATTTTACATCTGTACTGTGAAATAAAATAAAAAAATAAATGAATATATGAAAAAGCAAAAAAGTAAAACTTTTCTGCTTTTAAACTGACTGTATTCAGGATATTATAACTCTGCCAGCTTCATAGTCTTATATCATCAGCTCGATAAAATTCGAATATTAAGAAGTTTTCTATGCCTCTATGGCAGCACTGATTTCTGACTGAGTCAGATCATCCTTTACTGAAGCCCTGCCAAGACAATCAGGTATCACATATCTGATGCGACCGTTCAGAGTTTTCTTATCATGAACCATAAGTTTTAAGAAATCATCAGTATTCATTTCTTCAGGTTTAGAAACAGGTAGCCTGTTGGCTATAAGCAAATCTCTGATTCTTTCAAATTCCTCAGTGCTTATAGAACCCCTGCCGAGTGCAACATGTGAAGCCATTACTATACCGGCAGCCACTGCTTCACCATGAAGCCATACACCGTAACCTTTATAGGTTTCAATAGCATGACCGAAGGTATGGCCAAGATTGAGAATAGCTCTTAAACCGCCTTCCTTTTCATCCTCGTGTACAACAGATGCTTTAATAGAACAGCATCTGTATACCACCTCAGAAACAACTTCATTATCAAGATTCCACACGGAAGGCGTGTTCTTCTCTAAATATGAAAAGAAATCAGCATCCCAGATAATACCGTACTTAATTACCTCCGCCATTCCGGCAGCTAATTCTCTTTCAGGAAGGGTTTTTAAACAGTCTAAATCAATTACCACAGCCTGAGGCTGATAAAAGGCACCAATCATGTTTTTTCCAAGAGGATGATTAATACCGGTTTTACCACCTACTGAGGAATCGACATGAGAAAGAAGTGTGGTAGGAACCTGGATAAAATCAACACCTCGTTGGAAGGAAGCGGCTGCAAAACCGGTCAAATCCCCGATAACCCCTCCGCCAAGTGCTATCAGTGTGGTATCTCTGCCACAGTTATGTTCTAAAAGAAATGTCATGATAGCGTTAAAACTGTCAAGATTCTTATATTGCTCTCCATCCGGCAGAATACAGCTTGACACCTTGTACCCCAGTCTGGATACAGCTGACTCAAGAGGATTGAGATACCACTGACAAACTGTAGTATTGGTAACGATAACTACGTTCCCCTTCTTTTTTATGTAACTTCCCCATACCGATTCATTGTTCAACAAACCGGAATCAATAAAAATCGGATAACTGCGGTCACCCAAATCAACTGTTAAAGTCTTCATTACTTTCCTTTAATCTGTTCAAATTTTTCGATAATCTGCACGGCGATCTGCTTAGCGGAACTGAAATCAGTATCAACAATAATATCTGCAACCTCATTATAAAGAGGCTCACGCTCCTGCATAAGTTTCTCAAGTGTCCCTTTAGGATCGGGATTATTAAGCAGAGGTCTTCTAGTGTCTCTGCAGGTGCGAAGATACTGCTTCTCAACAGAAGTCCTAAGATAAACAACCACTCCGCGTGATGACAAAGCAGTACGATTATTGGCATTTTTAACGGCACCGCCACCTGTGGCAAGGATAATACCAGGAACCTGAGTTAACTCATCAATAACAGCTTCCTCTCTCTTTCTGAACCCTTGCTCGCCTTCAACATCAAAAACCCAGGAGATATCTGCTCCGGTTCTCTTTTCTATTTCAGCATCTGAATCTATCAGGGGCATAGAGGTAAGCTCTGAAAGAACTTTGCCTATAGTACTTTTCCCTGCCCCCATCGGACCAACTAAAAAAATACTCTGCTTTTCTGTCATAGGATAAATACCACAAATAAAACAGTGTTAAAAAATACACACAAGAATTTAAAATAAATAATGCTGATTATAGCCTAATATCAAATCATTATCACCTATTGAATAGACATACAATCAAAACACCAAACAGTAAATGTTAATAAAACAAAAAAAAGGGTCGCAATGCGACCCTTAATTGATTTTAATTTAACTATTTAAGTCAAATTAAATTGCTGACTTAACAATGTGAGGAGTGATGAAAATTAACATTTCATTCTTATCACTTGTATTCTTAATACTCTTGAACAACCAGCCGAGTACTGGAATATCACCTAATAATGGAACCTTAGATACGGAGCGGGTTACTGTCTGATTGAACACACCACCAAGTACCAAAGTTTCGCCATTAGCTACAAGCACCTGAGTCTTGAGTTCGTTAGTAGCAATAGATACAGATTCAGAACCTAAGAATTCAACTGAATCACCCTTATCATCCTTAGTAATTTCAAGATCTAAGAATACGGCATCATCAGGAGTAATCTGAGGAGTAACCTTCATACTAAGCACTGCTTTCTTCCATTCAATTGTGGTAGCACCACTTGAAGCGGAAGTAATTGATGGAATTTCAATACCCTGTTCAATGTAGGCTTCCTTCTGATTGGTTGTTGTAATTCTTGGACTTGCAACAACATCAACACGGTTTTCAGTTTCCAACGCAGTCAGAGCCATGTTCACAGCAAAGTTCTTAGTTATACGGCCAAGCGAGAATGAACCGGCTGCAGCACCAGCAG
>Ga0326509_1000051_pt1 | contig 13350 bp, 1 predicted proteins | sample 2_2465_0518_FD_203650 | JGI IMG/M metagenome (GOLD analysis project Ga0326509, IMG submission 203650) | Metatranscriptome of bovine rumen microbial communities from UC Davis, California, United States - 2_2465_0518 (Metagenome... | ecosystem: Host-associated > Mammals > Digestive system > Stomach... | reverse complement strand
CCTGAAGATGCTACTGTAGCTGATAAGTCAATTCAGTATGATATTACAGATGATGGCAAAGATACATCTTTTACTGCAGAATTTTATATTAAGGATGGGCATGTTGTTATGTTTGCAATTCATGCATATCCAACACAGAATAATAATCAAGGAGAATAATGCAATATGAAAAAATATATTGATTCGGGGTAGATATTTAAAATTGTTATGTTTTATTTTTATGAAAGGAGAGTTTATATTTATGATGAATAAACCTAGTTTGCGATATAGAATTTTATCATTAATAATGTGTTTGACTATGGTATTATCTATGGCACCATCAAATTTTGTTGATAATTCAGTTATCGCAAATGCAGAAGATTTGTCTGGATATCATAAAGGCAAAGGTGACTATGGTGCATCGGGCAATTACACGGATTACGGAACAGCTAGTATCGGAACAGACCATTCTACTGTAAGTTCAATATCGTCAAAATCAGGTATAGCAAATACCGTTAAAGTAACAACGTCACAGACGAGCATCAGTGGCGGTAAGTGTTGGCGTTTTGGGCCACACAGTGATTCTGATAACGCAGGTGCCGGATATCCATCTGGCAGTGCATACTATGTTGCTACTGGTAGTTGCGGAGGCATAAAAAAAGACGGTAATGGTAAGAAATGGTATACCATTACATGGGATTTTGATGCAGTTGAGCAAGGTCGAGCAAACAAGAAAGTAGGACACGCTCCCACAACTAAAGCTCAAATTGCGCAGTGTGCGCCTACTTGGGATAAAGACCCTGATGGGCCTTATACGAAATCATATACTACATCAACTAAATATCATTATTCGGATGGTACATCTTCTACAGGCAGCGTTACAACCGGTAAAACTCTTACCTCGGTCACTGTTACTATTAATTTAGGTGACCCATTCGGAAGTACTTCAGCAACTAAAGGTGACCTAGGGGTTAATACAGACAGTGGTACTGCCGTCACCAATGCGTGTCGTCCGCTTTGGGAAGAAGCTGAAACCGCAGCAGGCAAAAAGGCTATAGCTGCGTCATCTGCTGGCTATAATGGTAATCGTTGTCAAAGAATTATTCAAGTAAAGCCCGCCACTAATGAATTTACTTGGACACAAGATGTAGCATCAGGAAATCAGCTATTCCACTGGAGTATTTCTGGACGTCGTCCTACAGATACTGAGCTCAAGATTAATAAGACTATTTCAGGTCTTCCATCTGAGCTTGCCAATTCACCTTTATATAAGGTAGAATCTCAATCCGGAGATTTGGAATATACTGTTTATAGTGATGCTGCTTGTAATACTAAGATTTTAGAGCATGTTAAAGCAGGTACTGTTTATAGTTTAGATGGCGATACTTGGGGTGGAAAGGAAGTCTATGTTCAAGAAACTAGCACTCCTAGTACATATACGGATATTTCAGCAGCAAGTAAAGCTTCGGGTTCTGGAGAAGTTACCTTGTTGGGTAATAAGATTCGCAACAAAAAAGTTGTAAAAATCAAACTTGCTCCTGCTGGAGAAAGTCTTACTGTATCTGTCACTAATGATGTCAAAGGTATTGACCCTACAGTGGTGATACGAAAGGTATTTTATGATGGGTCAGGTCGTACTCCTTTGACACCTAGTGATGTTCATTTTGAAGTTATGTATGTTGACCAACATATTGACTCAAAAATGTCTGCGGAGAATGCTCGTGATTTTATGGCTTTAACTAAGCCTAATAAAACTGCGGGTTCTGGTACACCAAGTGGATATTATTGGACTGACAATGACCTTACTAAGAGTGCGTTGTCTGATTCGACTGTTGGTATCCATGGTATATTCCCTGGAACAAAGACAAAAGTTAATAATGAGTTGACAGCCCGAGCTAATAGAGCAAAAGCTTACGGTACAGGTACATTCACAGCACCGAAAAGATGGATTTATAAGACAGTAAATGGTGAATTTTATGTTAAATATCATGACACGTATAAAACTGGTGGTGATGAACTATTTACAAATGGTACGAAAACATTCTGGCCAGTAGGTACTTATATTATCGCTGCTGTACACGGAACTGACCAAGTTTATTTGAACCCATTAGATGTATTTGTGGTCGATGTATCTTTTGATAGCAGTGGCGTGCAACAATATGATTGGCATACTTGGCATTATAACCCAACAACAGCAAACAATGTAAGTAATGGTGTGACCACAGACTATGAAAAGGTTACCGTTGACGGTGTTCAATATTATAAGCAAGACGAGTTTGAAGTTCCAACTCTTGGTGCATTCACAATGACTAAGTCATTATCTGATATTAAGAAGCTTGAAGATAAAGACACTGCTGATGAGAATGGTAATGATGCAGGTATTGATGTAGACAAGAGAAATGATGAAGTAATCGTTCAGGGTTACTTATACCTTAAGAAGCTTGAAGCAGGTACTAAGTTTATGTACTGGCCGAATGGCAAGGATACTCCGGCTGCTGATAAGATTGAGGAGGACATGGCTGGTAAAACTATGCCATATCGGTTATTCTCTGGTAAAACAAACGGCAGTAAATCTGGCGGTAATAACATTGTGAACGGTAGGATTCAGATGGTTCGTAGAACTGATGAAGAATCTGGCAAGATAGTTTACGAATTTAGAACAAAAGACCTTGCAATTTCTCCTGGCGAATATTTATTCGTCGAAGATGAAGTGGCAACTGGATTCAAGAACAACTATTATGATACTGACCATGCGTTCCCAATTGTTGTTAAAGCCGCAAAGCGCAGTAGATATGAGGTTGATTTAACCGATAAGGATAATAGTGTCAATAACGATGTTATTCGTGGTTATGTTCAGGTTCAGAAAGTCGATAAAGAATTTGACAAATATGACGCTGGACGAAATAAGTTTGCAGATGGTCAAGAGCAAGGTGACGCTAAGCTATACGCTGAATTTGCTATTTGGAACATGAACGACAATTCTGTTGTTATTGCTGAAACATCAAATGATACTAAAACAGATAGAGTAGGTTCGAAGCAAATTGTCGGTTATATGTACACTGATGCGGATGGCAATGCGACAACGATTTATCGTATGCCAGGTGTAGATGATGCTGCTGCTCCAAGTGCTGCAAATCGCCCTGCAGAGTATGATGCTACAACAGGACAGTGGAAGTTAAAGACTGGTGCAACACCAATTTCACTTCCTTGGGGTAATTACGCCATCGAAGAAACAACTCAACCTTTGGGTTATGTAGATGTCGATGCAGAGTTTAACGCAAAATATGGTCGTGAAGTAGGCGGTGACCCGTATACTTACAGTCAGTCTACTGACCCAAGTCATGTAGCAGACGGTACCAACGGAGAGTCTGTTGACCCAACAGCTATTCATATTCGCCAAGATGGTAAAGTTGTAGATTTCACTTATGATGTATTAGGCGCATCAACATTGTCACCTACAATAGGAATTTCCAAGGATGAAGCTGCAGCAAAAGACACCCCTATTCGTGGTGGTATTTACGTTGAAAAGACAGATTATGACGCTCTTGTTGATGTATATACTCCTGAAGGAAATGGTGAATTTGCTGATATTGGATATACTTTGATAAATGAATCTCCTGAACCAGTTTGGGTTGACTTAAATGGCGATAAGAGCATTACTGAGTCAGAGATATTTGCTCATGGTGCACCAATATGCAATAGTGATAATAAGTATAATTCTCAGACAGGTAAGGATTATACGTTCACTATTAAATATGACGAATCTAAGAAGAAATATTGCTTTGAGTCTCCAGTGGACTTCTTACCATATGGTACATATACAATCAAAGAGCAAACTGATGAAATAACACCAACGACTGGCTATCATATGCTTAAGTCTGTAGCCGATGGTGGTAATAGAACAATTGTTATCAGAAAAAATCTTATGATTGAAGATAGCAATAAGTTTGCTTTTACAGCAGAAAATAACGATAAATCTTTTGCTAACCCTGTAAAGCGTGCAGGTATTGTCGTTGATAAGAAAGACAAAGATGGCAATATGCTTCAGCCGGAAGGTGATGCAACACTTCAGGGTGCTGTAATTGCTATCTGGAACACATCAGAACATTCTGTTGTAACAGACCAGAACGGCGATGGCGAATTGAGCGATGATGAGCGTAGAGATAGGATTGACCCCGTATCTGAAGCTCAGATTAATGAAGCTATCAATAAGGGTCTTAGCAAAGACGGTAAGTTTACAGGTACAGATAATTCAAATAAAGCAGTACGTCCTTGTGTACTTATCTATACTGATGCAAATGGTGTAGCACAGACAAGTTCTATCGCCCTTCCTTATGGTGATTATATTGTAAGAGAAGTTCAAGCACCAGAAGGTTATCATGTGGATACTAACTTTAGAATTCATGTAACTGTAACTGATGACGTACAGCAAGCAACAGCAACAAATGATGGCGAGGTAAGAATTCCTCCTGATACATTTGCGACTGTACAGTGGGATTCTGATAGGGGTGTTTCAAAGTGTATTCGTAAAGATGGTGCGCTCAGTGACCTTAGACCTCTTGGGGCTAAGTATGAGAGAAACCTCACAGAACATTATGATGAGACACTCAATGCTTTCACAACTGAATCTCGTACATCTATCTATGATAGGGTTATTAGAGGTTCATTCATCGTACAGAAGGTGGATGAAGACGATTGGAAAGCATACAATGACAATCATAATAATTACACCAACATCTACTTAAATGATGATGGTAAGTATGTAATCGAGCAGCAAGGTGACGCCACATTCGAGGGCGCAGAGTTTGATGTAGTAAATGCATCCGACCATGATATTATCACATACACATATGATAATATGGGCGAACTTGTCAAAACTACATATGCACCTGACGACCCTGTATGGCATTTCACTCTTGATGGAAACGGTTACTATGAAGCACCTGATGATTTACTTCCTTATGGTACATATAAGATTGTAGAGACAAAGGCTTCAACAGGTTATCTTCTTACTAAGCTTTCGAACATTGAGTTCCAGATTGGTAGAGATAACGATGGTAACGCAGATATCATCGATATCAATGACGAACTTAGCAGAAACACTACTGAGAACGACTTGATATTCGAGCTTGAAGGTTATAATTTCAAGCACATTGCAGGCGCTAAGTATCAGATTACTTATGCTGCAAATAATGAACCTGTTGCCAATAAGACATTCACAATCAAGAACGCTATGGAAGACGATATTTATCTTTTCCGTAACGATGTGAAGAAAGTATCAAAAGTTGATAAAGTTGCACCAGGTGAAAACGTTTATGGCAATGCAACTATCACAACTGACGACCAAGGTGTATGTGTTCTTAGACAACTCACTGCTCATCTCGGTGGAACAGAGTATCATGATGGTACTCAGTATACTGTTGAAGGCGGTATTCAGGGAACACTTACAGTAAAACTTGACCAATATACACAGAGATTTATCGCAAATCTTACAACTCATACAGAGTATGATAAGTATCCTATCACCGAACCTGTTAAACGTGGTGGACTTAGTGTTCGTAAGGTTGACGAGGACGAGTGGGAGAATAACACTAGAAGCGATAAAGCTCAGGGTGATGCTACATTTGAAGGTGCTGTATTCTCAATCTATAATATCTCAGACAGATATGTATGGGTTAAGGATGAGAAGCAGAACTGGAGAAGAACTTGGCCTCTTACTGAAGATGGTGAGTGGCAGGGTCAGCAGAATGTAGAACCTGATAAGGTTTATGACCCGAATGAAGAAATCCGACGTATCGGTAAGAAGAAGATTAATACAATTCTTCATACAGGTATGACAACCGAAGGTAACGAGGTTGGAAGTTATGAAGGTACTTATGTTGATTTAGTTCCTGCATTCAATGGCGCAGTAACACCTGAAGTTATTGAGAATTATCATCAGGAAGATAAAGATAGAATCTTTGAGAATGATATGCTTAATCTTGTTAAGAACAATACAGCAGTCTTGAAGATTACTACAAACGCAGATGGTATTGCAACTACTGGCGCAAGAGACCTTCCTTATGGTACATACTTAGTAGTAGAGACTGAGTCTTCTCAGGGTTATATGTTACCTAGAAATTGGTATAGAATCGTTGAAGTCAGAGAAGATGGACACATCTATACATGGGAAGAGACAAACACAGAGTACACAGTAAACGTAGATACGAAGGTAACTAAAGAGCCTGTTATTCGTGGCGATGTTCAGATTATGAAGTATGATGCCGAGCTTAATGCTCCTCATTCATTGGCTAGTGAAGGTCTTGCATCACCTGAAGGAATTCAGTACAGAATTTACAACGTATCTAAGAGCTACACATATCTTTGGGAGCTTACAAACTACAGAAATGATACTTTAGTAGATTGGTCTAATCCTGAGACCAATACTCCTATAAAGATTGTTAACAGCGATACATTCAATCCTGCAACCAGCGATGTCTGGAGAGCGTTGGATTCTGACCCGGATAATTATGTTACAACAATCACTACTCATTGGAATCCTACACATAAGTGGGTTGATGATAATGGTGAGGAACACGTAGGCGCTTACACTGCTGAAACTTATGTAAGAAATGAAGACGGTTCTAAGAAGTTGTGGATGGATGACCATTTTGGCGCAATCCGTGGAGCACTTCCTTATGGTACGTATCTTATAAGAGAGTCTAGAACAAACACAGCATACAACTTCGATGATGGAGACGCTTGGATTTTCCAGATTCGTGAAGAGTGTGAGACAGTAGAAGTTGGTTTGCATGCGGGTGACCGTGAAGGTACTGATAAACATGTAATGCATACTGACAACTACATTGAGAGAAATGATATTTGGTTCAATAAGATTGGCGATGGTGACTCAATCCGTATGGACACTATGTGGGTAATCAAGAATGAAGACACAGGTGAGCGTCACGTAATCGTAACTAACAGCGGTTCCAGCGATGATAATACCGGAAACGGTACTTATGAGTCTGGCGCTGATGTTAAGCCACATACTTATGATACCAACGCAAACGATTTGTTCTTGCAGTATATCGATGATAATGACCTTCTTAATACAAACGTAGAAACTGTTTCTGAGTTTGATGCAAAGAAGGATGGAAATCCTGATAATAAGCCTGTAGCTATCACAATGGGTTCTGAGTCAGATTTCTATGACATTACTAGAGAAACTGCTCCTGGACAGAAAGATGATGTTGTTACAAAGACTCCTAAGGAGGAATTGGAAGGCATCACACTCGATAATAATGGACTTGGTCTTGCTCATTACGATGCAGGTACTTGGTTCGGATGGTGCGAGTTCACATCAGTTAAGTCTGGCACATCTGTTAATCCTTATGTTGTAGCAGGTAAGGCTACCGAAGAGGTTATTGTACATGATGATGTCACAGGACAAGATAAGATAATGCATTGGGCTAAGCCGGATAATTCTTTGAAGGCATTCCCTTATGGTCATTATACAATCAGTGAGGTTCGTACAAACAGCAACATTGGTTATGAACTTCAGAGTTACTCATTTGAGGTAAATAATGCAAATGTTGACCTCAGCAAGTGGTACACAGAGAACGTTGTAAGAGATAGAGAGATTGACCTTGGTACAATCACTGATGATTTCCAGCCTGAGCTTGAAATTCATACACTTCTTACAGATGTTATGACAGAGTCTCATGTATCTGATGCTAAATCTAATAAAGTAGTTCTTAATGAAGAAGCAGAGTACACCGTTATCGGCGATGCATCTAAGATGATTAAGAAAGACTACAGATTAGAAGCTGCTCTTTATGAGGCGGTTAAGGATGATGAAGGCAAGTGGACAACAACAGGTGATGCAATTGCAACTGTTGAAGACGACGACTTCAGAATCAAGGGTAACTATGGTAGAACGACTGTTAAGTATCAGTTCGATGCAACTCAGTTCGACCTTGAGGGTAAGACTCTTGTATCTTGCGTATATGTTTACGAAATGGATGGAGAGAATAAGATTCTTGTAGGTAAGGCTGAAGATGCTGGCGACATAGATGAGCAGATTGTAATGCCTAAGATTACTACAGAGTTTATCTCACTTGCGACTGGCAGTCACGTTGTTCCTGTAGGAACTGACGTAACAGTTACAGATAAGATTATTGCTACAAATCTTTATAAAGATACTAAGTATGCTGTTTCAGCAAAACTTATGTATATGGATGAAGAAGGTAACGCTAAGGAAGTTCTCGACGCAAACGGCGAACCTATTGAAACAGGTGTGATGCCTGCGAAGTTCGTATCTGAGGAAGAGATTGGCGAACCGGTTGAATTCGTAGCAACATTTAAGCATGTTGATACTACTAAGTATCAGGGCGACAAGCTTGTAGCATATGCTTACTTATATGTAAATGACGAAGTTGTTGCAAGACATGAAGATATTGCTGATGAATCTGAGACAATTTATGTACCTCTGATTCACACAGATGCTATTGATGGTGTATCTGGCGACCAGCAGGGTGTTGTTGCTAAGACAGATAAGGTAACTGATGTAATTACATTCAAGAACCTTGAAGTTGGTACAACATATTATGCTGTTGGTGAGCTTTACGAAGTAGATGCCGAGGGCAGCGTTGTTCCTGTAATGATTAAGTCCGAGGACGGAACTACAACTCCTGTAAGAGGTTGGACATCATTCGCTCCTACTAATGAGGATGAGAATGTTAAGATAACTGATGGACAGGTTAGCGTAGATTTCGATATTGATTCTACAGAGTATGCTGGAAAGAATATTGTAGTATATGAAACTGTTTACGGCGGAAATCTTGAACTTGGCGAGGACGAAGTTCCTACAATCGACCAGATTGTCAATAATCTGACTGAGATGGCAAACCATACAGAGCCTACCGACGAAAGACAGACAATTCATTATCCTGAGATTACTACAAATGCTAATGATGCAAATACTGGCACAAAGAGTGCTCTTGCAATCAAAGAAACAGAAGTAGTTGATACAATTTCATTTAAGAACCTTGTTGTAGATGCTGAATATACATTCGATGGAACACTTATGACAAAGGATGAGGAAGGCAACGCAGTTCCTGTTCTTGATGCGAATGGTAACGAAATCCACGGTAAGTTAGTAACTTATAACGAGGATGGTACAAGAACTATTAGCAAAGATAATAAGTATGTTCCTACGACAGCAGATGGCTCAGTAGATATGTTGTTCGTATTTGATGCAACAGATTATGCTGGCAAGGACGTTACAGTATTTGAGAAACTTCTCAGTGCTAAGACGGGTATTGAATATACACAGCATGAAGATATTGAGGATGGCGAGCAGACAGTTCACTTCCCTGAAATCGGAACTCAGGCTAAAGACCCGACAACCGGTGATGAAATCGGTTATGCAACAGAGAACACAACTATTGCTGATACTGTAATGTATAAGAACTTAGTTCCTGGTCTCACATATAAGGTAGTCGGTGTGCTTTACGACAAAGAGACAGGTAAGCCTATTAAGAAGTCTGAAGCTAAGACTGATGACGCAACATCTACTGATGCAACATCAGAGACAGACACAACAGAGGCTACTTCAGAATCTACCACAACAGACGACCGCGACCTTGATATCCAAGATAATCGTGAGTTTGTAGTAGGTAAGGATATCGAAGCTGGATATTACAAGATTGAAGGCGGAGAAGTTGATTCACAGGTTAATGCTGGCAAGTATGGTTACTGGTGCATTTACGTATCTAAGGATGGTAAAACAGTACCTACTGAAAGAACAGTTGATACAACACTCACAAATGGTATTGTAACTGGTAAGTCAGGTCATGAAGTTGATTATATCAGAGTTGCTGATAATATGGTTCTTCAGCTTGATAAGCATGCTGTATATACTAAGGTTACTGCTGAAGAAGCTGAACCTAAGCTCAATACTACAGTTGCTAGATACTTCGAAGACCTTAATAAGATGACAGCAGAAACTGTATCTGATAAGAATGCTGATGCACCTGATGCAAATAGCACAAACGTTTCTGATAGTACACCTTCTACGGACGATGCTACTACAGGTACAACAGATGCAGATAATACAACAGACACAACTAAGACAGAAGTTCAGCCTGATGCTCAGATGTTGGCAGCACAAGAAATTGTGAATACACCTTGGTCTGAAGAGAACAAGGACGCTATCATCGAAATGGTTAAGGCATTCGTAACAGCTTATAATAAGGACAAGAATCCTGAGGATTACTCTAACCTTACAAAAGAGGTTTACGAAGCACTTCAGCAAATGTTAGCTGATGATATCGCTAAGGCTCAGACTGATGCAAATGCACAGACAGATGGTGATGATACCGCAAATGCAACTGATACAGATGCATCTAAGGAAACAACACCTATCGATGAGACAGATGGTGTAGACCATACAACCAAAGAGTCATATGTAAACAATGATAATGTAGACGATAGTCTTGTTACAGCTTATACATACTTTGTATGTGCGAATGCAGACGGTACAGTTGATGTAACACTTACATTTGACGCAACCGGATTCAGAGGCCGTGACGTAGTAGTATTCGAGAAACTTTATCTTGTAACTGCAGATGATGTTGAGGAAGTAACTGAGGATACACCTAACAGAAAAGAAATCGAATTGGCTCAGCACGAAGATATTACTGACCTTGGTCAGACAATCATCTATCCTGATGTTCATACAGAAGCACTCGATAGAGATACAAAGCTTCATGAGTCTAATGCGAAGAAAGAAACAGTTATTGTTGATAAGGTATTCTGCTCTAACCTGATTAAGGATAAAGAGTACACCATCAGCGGTTACTTAGTAAACAAAGCTACTGGTTCTGCAGTAAGCGATGCTGAAGGTAACTTGATAGCTTCTGAACTCACATTTGTAGCTGAAGCAGATGGAGATTGTGTAAAGGAACTTGAATTTAAGTTTGACGCAAGTCTTCTTAAAGGACAGACCCTCGTAGCATTCGAAACTTTGAAGCACAACGGAGTTCCCGTAGCTGTTCACGCTGACATCAACGATGAAGCACAGACAATCTATTTCCCTGACATTAAGACTGTAGCAACATCACTTGCTTCTGGCGCTAAATTCCTTGACCCGATTGAGGCAGAGAAGATTAACGATGAAGTTAAGTATGAGAACCTGATAATCGGTCATAAGTATCGTATTGAAGGTAAACTTGTAGATGTAGAGACAGGCGAAGTTCTTAAGGGAACAGATGACAAAGAGTTAAGTGGCAAGGTTGAGTTCACAGCAAGCGTAGCTAATGGTTCAGTATTTGTTGAGTTTGGCAATGTAAATGCTCAGACTTACAAGGGTAAGAAGATTGTTGTTATCGAGACACTCTACAATGTAGATGCCGAGACACCTGTTCTCCTTGTTGAGCATAACGAACTTGACGATAAGGACCAGACAGTTCAGGTTACAAATCCTGCAGTTTCAACTGTACTTGCTGAGACCAAGACTGGCAATAAGGCAATTGCCGCAAATGAGACAGTAAAACTGACAGATAAGATTTCTTATACAGACCTCATTCCTGGTAATGAGTATGTTGTAGTATCAACACTTGTAGATACTGCTACAGGTAAGACTCTTCAGGATGATAATAAGAAAGATATCACAGTTGAAAGCACAATTAAGCCTGAGAAGGCAACTGCAGTAATCGATGCTAACTTCAGTTTCAAGGGAACTACTGTTAAGGGTAAGGTTGTTGTAGCATTCAATGACCTCTATAGAGTAATCGATGGTGAGAGATACCTCGTTATTTCAGAGCATGATTTGAAGAATGCTGACCAGACAGTTACATTCCCTGAGATTGGAACAACAGCAACAGATGCTACAAATCATACACATACGCTTACTTATAGCGATAAGGCAGTTATCAACGACGAAGTTAAGTACACCGGTCTTGAGGTAGGTAAGGAATATACACTTACTGCTACACCTTACGATAAGGCAACTGGTAAGGCACTTGAGGGAGTTCAACCTGTAACTATTAAGTTCACACCGGGTAACGCTACTGGAACAGTGAATATTCAGGTTACTGTTGATACTACTAAGCTCGTAGGTAAGAAGATAGTAATGTTCGAGTCAGTTAAGTATGAGGACAAAGAGATTGCAGTTCATAATGACATTAATGACGAAGCTCAGACTGTCACTGTGTGCAAGATTGGAACAACTCTTACTGGCGCTGATAAGAAGTCAAAGACAGTTGAAATCGGCGAGAAGGTTACTCTTGTTGATACAGTTAAGTTCGAAGGTTTGACACCTGGCACAACATATGTTTTGACTGGTGAGATTATCGATAAGAACGGCTATACAGGCACTGGCGTAACAGCAAATGAGAAGACCGACAAAGCAAAGAAGGCTGAAGCAACTACTACAGAGACATCTACAGTAGATACTAAGGCTGCTGCCGAAGATAAGACTGGAGATTCAGCAGAAGTTACATATCCTGATGGACGTAAGAAACCTACTGAGTTCATTAAGGATGTAACAATCACAATGCCGGAGACACTTGGTGGAAATCAGACAAGGGCTGATAGAGCAAAAGTTACAAGCTATGCTTTGACTGAATACTCTAATACACCTGAAGCAAATTCTGATTACAAACTTGATGTAACTTGCGTATTGACCGAGTACGGTAGCAAGACAGATACCTTTAAGGGTAACAGTTCTTGGGAGTCTACAGTAGAGTGCTTAGACAAGGATGGTAAGGTTATTTCAACTTCTATCCTCAGCATGAGCATTGACAAGGGCGTTGGAACAACAGCTACTTCTGAAGTTAAGGTTCCTGTAAATACAGTGAAGATTGTATTCAACGAGAGACCGAAGGCTGAAGATAAGAAGACTGAAGAAACAACAACCGAAGCTAATAATACTGAGACAACCACAGAGGCTACTACAACTGAAGCTACAACTGAGAAGAAGGATGAGGGTTCTGTAACTCCTAAGACATCTTCAACAGTTGATTACAGCAAGTCAGTAATTGCAACTAACACTATTGAGTTCACACCTACCACAGCCGATGGTACTGTTGAAATCTCATTCGAAATCGATACAACTAAGCTGAATGGACATAGTTTGGTAGCGTTCGAGACTGTAACTGAAAAGAGTACTAAGTCAGTCATTGCAACCCATAAGGATATCAATGATAAGGACCAGACAGTAACAGTAACGACTAAGCCTAATGTTCAGACAGGTGTACAGAGATTAGCATTCATCTTTGCACTCTTAGCACTTCTTGGACTTGCAGGATTTGCGTTCTATGCAAGAAAGCAGTTCAAACCAGTACCTGTTAAGAGACGTAACGATGAAGAGTAAATCGAAGTCAAATTAGG
>Ga0326509_1000044_pt1 | contig 13865 bp, 26 predicted proteins | sample 2_2465_0518_FD_203650 | JGI IMG/M metagenome (GOLD analysis project Ga0326509, IMG submission 203650) | Metatranscriptome of bovine rumen microbial communities from UC Davis, California, United States - 2_2465_0518 (Metagenome... | ecosystem: Host-associated > Mammals > Digestive system >... | reverse complement strand
CGATGGCATTCAAGGATGGGTGTAAAAAATGCGGTGGTCAGCTGCTTGAACCTGTGTTTGAGGTTGAGGTGGTGACGCCGGAGGAGTATACAGGCGACGTGATTGGCGATATGAATAGTCGCCGTGGCCGTATCCAGGATCTGGAACCCCGCAAGGGGGTTCAGGTGATCCGTGCGGCGGTTCCGTTGTCAGAGATGTTTGGGTATGCGACGGTGCTTCGTTCAGCGACGCAGGGCCGTGCGAGCTATACCATGCAGTTTAAGTGTTATGAACCTTTACCCGCTGCACTGGCTGAAGGTTTGATTGATAAATATGGTGCGAAAACGAATTCGTAAGAGTTCCACAGGATAAGAGAGGAGAGCCTAAAGATGGGCGAAAGAATGCGAATTAAGCTGAAAGCCTACGATCACAGATTGTTGGATGCTTCAGTTCAGGAGATTATCAATGCAGCCCAGCGCACGGGTGCTAAGATTGCGGGTCCGATTCCCCTTCCGACGTCAGTGAGCCGATTTACGGTATTGAGAAGCCCGCACGTTGACAAGAAGAGTCGTGAGCAGTTTGAAATTCGTACGCATAAGCGTCTGATCGATATCGAGACGAACGAACAGACGATGGATGCATTGTTGAAATTGGATTTGTCGGCAGGCGTGGATATCAAGATTCGCCTTCGCGACTAGAAGACAGAGACGCAGAAACTTTAGAATTGAGTCTGCGACAGGTACGGAGAATCGAGATGAAATTGGACTTGTACAACCTGACCAATGAGAAAATCGGTGAGGTCGAAGTGTCTGATGAGGTTTTTGGTGCAGAAGTCCGACCGCATCTTTTCCACGAAGTGGTAAAGATGCAGCTGGCCAATCGCCGCCAGGGAACCGCAAAAGGCAAAACGAGATCGGAAGTGAGCGGTGGAGGTAAGAAGCCGTTCAAGCAGAAAGGAACAGGTAATGCCCGTCAGGGAACGAGCCGTTCACCGCACATGGTGGGTGGTGGCCGCGCATTTGCGAAACGCAACCGCGACTTCAGTTACTCTGTTGGCAAGAAGAAAATGCGCGCTGCTTTGAGGAGCGCACTGAGCATGGTAGCAGGTGAAGGCAGGATTAAAGTTGTTGACAATTTTGATCTTTCCGAGATTAAGACAAAGAATGTTGTGAACACGTTGAATACACTGAATGTCGAGCGTGCGCTGATCATTGACAGCAAGAAAGGCGAGCAGATGTATACGACGCTGAACAACGAGAATCTTCGTCTGAGTGTCCGCAATCTTCAGAACTTCAAATATCTTCGTCCCGAAGGTGTGAATGTTTACGATGTGTTGCATTACGGCGGCGTCATTGTGACGCGTGAAAGCCTTGAAAGACTTGATGCGAGGTTACAGGGATGAAGCGTATAGAAGATGTCATTCGTCGTCCGATTATTAATGAGAAGTCGACGTTGTTGAGAAGGGCAGGCAATCAGTATGTTTTTGCCGTGGATCTGAAAGCCAACAAGCAGGAAATTGCTGAGGCCGTATCCAGTCTTTTTGATGTGAAAGTTGCAGATGTCAACACGTGCGTGATGCCTGGCAAGACGAAACGTTTTGGCCGCACGCTTGGTCATGTCAACAAGTGGAAGAAAGCCATCGTAACACTTGCGGAAGGTCAGGAAATTGATTTCTTTGATAAGGTTGATGATGCCGTAGAAACGGCTGAAGCCTAGGTCGAACTTAAAGCTTTTTTATAGGTGAAAAAATGGCACTAAAGAGTTTTAAACCGACATCGGCTAGCCGTCGCTTCATGACGGTTCTTAGCCACGAGGATGTCACGAAAGAGACGCCGGAGCGCAGCCTCCTGGCGAAAATGACGAAGAAGGGCGGTCGTAACAATCTCGGCCGCATTACATGCCGTCATCACGGTGGCGGCCATAAACAGCGTTATCGTATCATCGACTTCCGCCGCAACAAGGTCGGTGTGCCCGGTCGTGTCGTCGCGATTGAATATGATCCGATCCGCACCTGCCGTATCGCACTCATCAACTATGCAGATGGTGAGAAGCGCTACATTCTGGCACCGGAAGGTCTCCAGGTAGGCAATGAGGTGATTTCGAGCGCCCATGCCGATATTAAGGTTGGCAACAGCCTGAAATTAAAATACATCCCACTTGGAACCGAAATTCATAATATTGAGATGAATCCCGGTAAAGGTGGTCAGCTTGTCCGCAGCGCCGGTGTGAGTGCCCAGCTGATGGCCCGTGAAGACAATTATGCGATGATTCGTATGCCTTCCGGTGAGCTGAGGAAGATTCATGTGGAATGCCGTGCTACCATTGGCAAGGTCGGTTTGAGTGATCATTCCAATGTTTCTCTTGGTAAGGCCGGCCGCAAACGCTGGCTGGGTGTTCGTCCCTCCGTCCGTGGTGTTGTCATGAACCCAGTTGACCATCCGCACGGTGGTGGTGAAGGCCGTACAAGTGGTGGTCGTCATCCCGTGACCCCATGGGGTATCCCGACCAAAGGTAAGAAGACGCGTCATAATAAAGTCAGCAGCAAATTTATCGTCAAACGACGCAGCAAATAGTTGAGGAGACTATTCAATGCCACGATCCATTAAAAATGGCCCATTCATTGATGAACACCTTGCCAAGAAAGTCGAGGCCAATGAAGGGGCATCCAAAAAAGTTATTAAAACCTGGTCTCGCCGCAGCATGATTCTCCCCGAAATGGTTGGGATGACATTTGCGGTTCACAATGGTAAAGCATTTATTCCCGTTTTCGTGACAGAAAACATGGTTGGTCATAAGTTGGGTGAATTTTCGATGACGCGTACCTTCCGTGGTCATGCGGCAGATCGGAAAGTTGCCAAGCGCTAATATTCAATGGAGAGTATAGATGAGCAAGCCGTCATTGAAGAATGAGCATCACAGCGCGAACCGCGTGGATGCGAACAGCGTGCGTTTGGCTCCCCGCAAGGCCAGAATCATCGTTGATATGATCCGTGGCCGTGAGGTGATTGATGCCTTGAGCGTTCTTCGTTTTACCAACAAACGCGGTGCACAGATTATTGAGAAACTGATTGAGTCAGCATTGAGCAATATAGAAGCGGGTGGGGAGCATGATATTGATTCCCTTCGCGTGAGCCGTGCGTGGGTCAATGAAGGCCCGACGCTTCGCCGTTTTATGCCTCGTGCCCAGGGGCGTGCGACACGTATTCGCAAACGTACCTGCCACATCCATATCGAACTTAACAGTAACGTACGCGGTGCTGCCCATAAGCCCGCGGTAGAAGAATAACTGGAGGTTTCCTTGGGTCAGAAATGTAATCCGACAGGTCTGCGCGTTGGCGTTATCCGTACCTGGTCGTCAAAATGGTATGAAGAAGGCAATTATGCGAAATGGTTGAAAGAAGACCTTCGCATTAAGAAATTTATCAAGAAGGAATATGGCCATACCGGAATTAACCGCATAGAGATTGAACGTGCGGCTAACAAGGTCAAGGTCAGTGTCAATACCGCCAAGCCCGGTATTATCATTGGCAAGAAAGGCAAGGATGCTGAGAAGCTTAAAGATCAGCTCCGCAAGATGAGCAGCAGTGAAGTATTTCTGAATATTCAGGAGCTTCGCAAGGCAGAAATGGATGCTCAGCTTGTTGCCGAGGGCGTGGCCCGTAACCTGGAGCACCGTGTCAGTTTCCGCCGTGCCATGAAGAAGAGCGTCCAGACAGCTCTGAAGCTTGGTGCAAAGGGCATCCGCGTGAATTGCGCCGGACGTCTTGGCGGGGCAGAAATGAGCCGGACGGAATGGTACCGTGAAGGCCGTGTGCCTCTCCATACGCTTCGTGCAGACATTGACTATGGGTTTGCCGAGGCTAAGACGGCGTATGGTATAATTGGTATTAAGGTTTGGATCTTCAAGGGAGAAATCCTTGGTGATCCGCTTCGTGTCAATGCCTGAGCCAATCTAAAGAATTAAGCGTTTGGTGAGGGGGCGCAGCCCCCTGCGCGTCTATTGCTGCATTCGCAGCAATACGTCGCTACCCCCGGTGCGGGGTGGTTTTAGGAGAGTGCCGGCAATAGTATTGCCGGCAAAGCCATGCGCTGCAATAGAGAATGTATCTATACCCCCCGCAACGCCCCAGGCAATGCAAAATGCATTTTTTATGTTTTTTTGCTTTGACATCTGGTCAAAGTAGGCGTATGTGTGTGCGCCTTGCAGGCCGGGTTCGGAACTGTGGGCATGGTTGCAGACAAAAGCGATAATCGCAGGTGATGTATTCACCAGCAGGAGCAAACGATGTTAAGTCCTAAGAAAGTACAATGGAGAAAAGTTCAGAAGGGCCGTATGCGCGGTGTTGCGTACCGCGGTTCGGACGTGAGCTTTGGTGAGTATGGTTTGATGGCTCTTGAGCCTGCAAAGATTACCGCACGTCAGATAGAGGCGGCACGTGTTGCTATGACGCGTTATGCCAAGCGTGGCGGTAATATGTGGATCCGCATTTTCCCGGATAAGCCGATAACTCAGAAGCCGGCTGAGACCCGTATGGGTAAGGGAAAAGGTAATCCCGAATTTTGGGTTGCTGTGGTGCAGCCTGGTCGTATTCTTTATGAGATGGATGGCGTGACCGAGGATGTGGCTCGTGAAGCGTTCCGTCTTGCGTCCAACAAGTTACCGTTAAAGACGAAGTTCGTCGCTCGGGAGCAGATCTAATGAAAGCATCGGAATTAATGGGTAAGGAGCGTGCAGAGTTGCAGGAGATGCTCGAGAATAGCCGCAAGGAATATTTTCGTTTGAAGATGCGTCAGGCAACCGGTCAGCTCGAGAAAGTGTCAGACATGGTAAAGCTTCGCAAGGATATTGCGAGACTGAATACTGTCATTCGTGAACGCGAGTTGAGAGGATAAGCATGGAATCAAAGAAAGTTGGCAACCGTAAGACGAGAGTCGGCGTAGTTGTCAGTAACAAAATGGAGAAAACGATTGTAGTCGTAGTCGAGCGTCGTGTTCTTCATCCGATTTACAAGAAGTATGTAAAAAGCCGTTCGCGCTATATGGCACATGATTGTGAAAACAGTGCCCGTATCGGTGATCATGTTATGATCGAAGAGACGCGACCAATTTCTAAGAATAAGTGCTGGCGCCTGAAAGAAATTATCCGTCGTGCGCCTGTTCTGTAGGCAGAGTAATTCTAATTCTGAGTAAGGGGAAATAGCCGTGATTCAGACGCAGACAGTGCTCTCAGTTGGCGATAATTCGGGAGCCAAAAAAGTTCAGTGTATTAAGGTGGTAGGCGGTTCGAAACGCAAGTATGCCGGTATAGGCGATATTATTGTGGTTTCAGTGAAGGAAGCGCTGCCAAATTCGAAGGTCAAGAAAGGGGATGTTCATCACGCAGTTGTCGTTCGTACGGCGAAGGAGATTGCGCGCAAGGACGGCAGCTACATCAAGTTTGATGGGAATGCGGCGGTTCTGATTGATGCGCAGAAGAATCCTATTGGCACACGTATTTTTGGGCCGGTTGCCCGTGAACTTCGTGCCAAGGGCTACGTGAAGATCATTTCGCTTGCTCCGGAAGTTCTTTAAAACGAGGTGTGATATGAAGATCAAAAGAGGTGATGTTGTCATCATTCTTTCGGGTAAAGAGCGGGGCATGCAGGGACGCGTTTTACGTGTTGATACCAAGAGTGACCGTGTGTTTGTGGAGGGCCGTAACATTGTTAAGGTTCATCGCCGCAGCAGAGGTGAAGGTCAGGAAGGTGGTATCATCAGTAAAGAAGCGAGTGTACATGCAAGCAACGTCGCGCTTTACAGCGAAAAACTCAAACGAGGTGTTCGCGTGGCTTCCCGTTATTTGGGGAAGGATGATGCATTGTTTGAGTCAAAACGCGAAGCAATGGATAGTTTCGGCGAACCGGTTGCGCATGTTGCCAAAGTACGTTACTGCGTAAAGACCGGCGAGATTTTCAAGTAAGTCTGTATAGAAAGGCAGGAGGAGTCTGTGACTCGGCTATTTGATCGTTATACGAACGAGGTCGTTCCGGCATTGAAGAAAGAGTTCGGTTATAAGAACCCTATGGAAGTGCCTCGTATTGAGAAAGTCGTTCTCAATGTTGGTCTTGGCGATGCAGTGAGCAATGCCAAGCTGGTTGAGGTCGTTGCTAATGAAATTGGTGCAATCACCGGTCAGAAGGCAGTTGTGACGAGAGCCCGGAAGTCGATAGCTTCCTTTAAGCTTCGCCAGGGCATGCCGATTGGTGTGATGGTAACGCTTCGTCGTGACCGTATGTATGAATTTCTTGACCGCTTAATGAATGTTGCTCTTCCCCGCGTGCGCGACTTTAGGGGCGTAAGTCCGAAAGCCTTTGACGGCAAAGGAAACTATGCACTTGGGATTAAGGAACACATCATTTTCCCCGAAATTTCTCTTGACAAGATTGAGAAAGTTTACGGGCTGAATATTTGTGTTGTGACGAGCGCCCGTACAGATGACGAAGCTCGCGCATTATTAAAACATCTTGGAATGCCTTTTAGGAAGTAGGAGGTACGCGGTGGCTCGAAAGGCAATGATAGAGAAGCAGCAGAAGAAACAGAAGTTTTCTGTCCGCGAATATACGCGTTGTTCTGTCTGTGGTCGTTCACATGCATATTTAAGAAAGTTTGGTCTTTGCCGTATTTGTTTCCGTATGCTCGCCCTCAAAGGTGAGCTTCCCGGCGTTACGAAAGCCAGCTGGTAGGCAAGAGGGGTTAACATATTATGATGACAGATCCTATCGCGGATTTGCTTACGCGAATTCGTAATGCCCAATTGGCAAAACACGATACCGTTACCGTTAAGACGTCACGTCTTCGCAATGAAATTCTCCGTATATTGAAGGAGGAAGGTTATATTGCGGATTTTTCAGTCTCTGGTGGCCCGATCGCGGTTGCTGAAGTTTCCCTGAAATATTTTGATAATGCACCTGTTATCAAGAATATATCGCGTGAATCGCGTCCCGGTCGTCGTGTTTATGTAAAACATCAGGCTATACCAGAAGTACTTGGTGGCCTTGGTCTTTGCATTGTCAGTACATCCCACGGTGTGATGAGCGGAAAAGATGCTCGTGACAAACGTCTGGGTGGTGAGCTGCTGTGCACGGTTTATTAATGAGCAGGAGCATAATAATGAACGCAGAATTCAAACAGTCGCGAATTGGTAAGGCTCCTATCGCACTCCCTAATGGTGTCAATGTTTCAATTGATGGTCGCAAAGTCACAGTCAAGGGTCCGAAGGGGACGCTGACGCGTGAATTTAATGATTGTGTGGCAGTCAAGCTCCAGGATGGTCATGTGGCCGTGGAGCTTAACCGTCTTGACAATGAGGGCCGTGCGATTAGCGGACTGACCCGTGCGCTGCTTCACAATATGGTAGTTGGTGTTTCCGAGGGTTATGAGCGCCGTCTTGAGATCATCGGAACCGGTTACCGTGCTGAAATGCGCAATGCGAGAGAAATTTTCTTTGCCCTGGGTTACAGCCATCCGATCGTGTATGAGCTTCCGGAAGGTGTAACAGCAGAAGTGTCCAAGGATTTCAAGATTACGCTTCGTTCGGCCGACAAAGAAGTGATTGGCCGTACAGCAGCTGAGATCCGTTCCTTCCGTGCACCTGAACCTTACAAGGGCAAGGGTGTGAAATATGTCGAAGAAGTCATCCGCCGCAAGGCCGGTAAGACGTCAAGCAAGTAATATTGGCGGGAGGGATTGAAATGAGTAATATTTGTCAGAAGAAAGCAGAACTCCGCCTTCGTCGTCAGAAGTCAGTTCGCCGTACTGTACGTGGTACATCTGAACGACCCCGTCTGAGTGTGTTTCGCAGCAATAACCAGATGTATTGTCAGGTAATTGACGACACGACGGGAACAACGCTTTTGGCGCTTTCAACGCTTCATAAGCAGGTGAAAGATTTAATTGCGGGTAAAAAACCTGTAGAGCAGGCCAAGATTCTTGGCAGTGAGATTGCCAAACTGTGCGTCGAGAAAAAGATAGATAAAGTTTCGTTTGACCGTAATGGTTTTATCTATCATGGGCGCATTGAGGCGGTTGCTGAAGGTGCTCGAGAAGGTGGTTTGAATTTCTAACCAAAGCTGGCCCTCTGTGATGGGGGTCAAAATAAAAGGAGAAAGAGAGTGACAACTGCTCGAGTTATACCTGAAAGTGAATTGGTCGAAAAGGTCGTATATATCAACCGAGTTGCCAAGGTCGTCAAGGGCGGCCGTCGTTTTAGCTTTGGCGCGATTGTCGTGGTTGGCGATGGCAAGGGCAATGTAGGTTGTGCACATGGTAAAGCCGGTGAGGTTCCTGAAGCAATCAGCAAGGGTACTGAGCGTGCGAAGCGCATGATGACGAAAGTGACTGTTGTGGATGGGACATTGCCACATGAGGTTGTGGGTCATTATGGCGCATCGAAGGTTTATCTTCGTCCTGCCGGCAAAGGGACCGGTGTTATTGCCGGTGGTGCAGTACGTGCAGTCCTTGAGGCATGTGGTGTAGAGAACGTTTTGTCCAAGGCTGTTGGATCGACGAATCCCCACAACCTTGTTCGTGCGACGCTTGATGGCCTTAAGAAGCTTCATAGCCGTGAACGTTATTTAGCCAAGCTGGGCAAACCCTTAGATTAGGATTTACCTTTGGAGTGCATAAGTTATGAGTAAAATTAAGATTACACGCACGCGTAGTGGTATCTGCCGTATTGATGCCCAGATTGAGACATTAAAGCATCTTGGTCTGCGCAAGATTTCGCAGTCGGTGGTTGTGGAAGACACGCCTGTGGTTCGTGGCATGATTAAGCGCGTCGAACACATGGTCAAAGTGGCACCAGTTGAAGACTAGTGTCTGTAGGATAGAGGTTTTACAATGATTGATTTGAGTAGTCTTTCGCCTGCACCTGGCAGTACCCATTCCCGCAAACGCGTTGGTCGTGGCACCAGCAGTGGTAATGGAAAGACTGCCGGTCGTGGCCAGAAAGGTCAGAAGGCACGTGCTGGAGGTTCTCCGCGTGTTGGATTTGAAGGTGGTCAGATGCCTTTAAGCCGTCGTTTACCGAAACGCGGTTTTAAAAATGTGTTCGCAAAAAATATTGCGGTCGTCAATGTCAGGGATCTGAATCGTTTTGACGGTTCGAATCCTGTTGATATTGTAGCGCTTCGTCTTGCCGGGCTTGTCCGTGGTCAGGCAGATGGTGTGAAGATTCTTGGTAACGGTGAAGTGAATGTGAAGCTCAACGTTATTGTGGATGCTGTAAGCGCCTCTGCTCGTGATAAGATTGAGAAAGCTGGCGGCAGCATAGAGGTATGTGGTGGCTAGTGGATTTTCAAACATGTTTAAAATCCCCGAGTTGCGCAAGCGTATATTATTTACGCTTGCGCTTCTTGCGGTTTATCGTATTGGCTGTTTTATAACCACGCCTGGTGTGGATCGTATAAAGATGAACTCCATGTTTGGTGGTGACAGCCAGGGATTGATGAGTGTATTCAATTTTTTCTCTGGCGGTGCCCTTGAACAGATGTCCATTTTTGCACTTGGCATTATGCCATACATCAGTGCATCCATTATTTTCCAGCTTCTTGGGGTTGTAGTTCCTGCAGTTGAACGCAAGCAAAAGGAAGGTGAATCCGGAAGGCGTGCCATTAATCAGTGGACGCGTTATTTGACGCTTGGCATATCTTTGGTTCAGGGATTCTTTATGGCGACCTGGCTAAAGAACCAGTCGAGTGACAACGGGATTGCCGGGCTTGTCACTATCGGTGATGGTGGATGGGATTTTAAACTGTTGACAATCATGTCGCTAACGACCGGCGCTGTGTTCATCATGTGGCTCGGTGAACAGATAAATGATCGTGGAATAGGCAACGGTATATCGCTGGTGATTTTTGCCGGCATTGTAGCGAGGCTACCCAATGCCTTGTATACATTATATGAGCAGGCATTGGGTGACACGACGGGTACTGTGGGATTATCTGGTTATCAGGTGATACTTCTTGCAGTAGTTGTGTGTGTGACGATTGCATTTATCTGCTTTTTTGAGAAAGCTCAGCGCCGCATTCCGATTCAGCATGCGAAACGTATGGTTGGTCGGGATGCATTTTCTGATCAGGCATCCTATCTTCCGTTAAAGCTCAATACGGCAGGGGTTATTCCTCCGATTTTTGCGAGTTCAATTTTAATGTTTCCAGCGACCATAGCGGGTATGTTTCCCGATCAGCCCTTGCTTCAGAATGTCCATGTGGCACTGATGCCTGGTGATTGGCGTCATATCTTATTCTATGTTGCGCTGATAGTGTTTTTCTGCTTTTTCTATACGGCGGTTGTTTTCAACCCAGTGGATGTGGCAGACAATCTGAAGAAGAATCAGGCGAGTATACCAGGGATCAGGCCTGGTAAGATGACGGCGGATTATATAGAGCATGCGCTTGACCGCGTGACGGTAGTGGGTGCTATTTATATATCCCTTGTCTGTATATTGCCCGAGCTTCTCGTATCGAGTTTTCAGGTTCAGTTTTATTTTGGCGGTACATCACTTCTGATTGTGGTTGGCGTTGCCCTTGATACTGTACGGCAGATTGAGGATCATCTGACCAATCGTCATTATGAAGGGTTTAATGCGCCGACCAATCGCCCGCGTCTCAGACAACGCGCGGCCGGTTAAACGAGTTGTGCGACATGAAAAGACGTGTGATTCTAATGGGGCCGCCTGGTGGTGGCAAAGGAACGCAGGCTAAAACCCTCTCGGCATCTATGAACATTCCCCATATATCAACCGGGGATATGCTCAGAGCTGCACGCCGTGAGGGGACTGAGCTTGGTAAACAGGCTGATAGCTATATTTCTGCCGGTAAGCTTGTGCCAGACGAATTAGTCAATGGTATTGTTGCCGAGCGGCTTTCCCGAGAGACCAACGGTTATCTTCTCGATGGTTATCCACGGACTGTGGCACAGGCAGATGCGCTTGCATCATCTGGCCAGGACGTGGATGCAGTTGTTCTGATAGATGTTCCTGATGAACTTCTGGTGGAACGTATAGTTAATCGACAGAGTTGTGCCGGTTGTGGTGCGGTATATCACAAGATTACCATGCCATCCAAAGTGCCTGGCAGATGTGATTCCTGTGGTGGTGAATTGGTTCAGCGTTCTGATGACAATGAAGCGGTAGTGAGAGCCCGTCTTGTTGCCTATCATGAGCAGACTCAGCCGTTGGTGAGTTATTACAAGGAACGTGGGATTCTTTTTACCATTGATGGCAATAAGAGTGTCGATGAAGTTTTTTCGGCGATTAGGAAAGTACTTGAATTTTAGTCAGTTTTTTCCGTCGTCAAATGAATCGGCAACGGTGGCGATTTTTGTTGATCATTTTGTGTAGGTCTGTTAAAAGACTTCGCCTTGTGTAATCGGCAAATTCGCCGCACATTGAAAATTAAGGAGAGACGAGCATGAAAGTTCGGCCGTCAGTAAAAAAAATTTGTGATAAGTGTAAACTGATTCGTCGCCATGGTGTTGTTCGTGTGATTTGTGAGAATCCGCGCCACAAGCAGCGTCAGGGCTAGGTTTTTTGGAGGTAAAACAGCATGGCACGTATTGCTGGTATTGATTTGCCGCGTCGTAAGCGAATGGAAATTGCTCTGACGAGCATTTATGGCATTGGCCGTACGCGAGCTAAACTCATTTTAGATGAAGCGAAAGTCCCCTATGAGCGCAACAGTGATGATTTGACGGAAGCCGAGGTTCGTGCGATCCGTGATGTGATTGATGCGCATTATCAGGTGGAAGGTGATTTACGCAGAATCGTCCGTATGAATATTAAGCGTCTTATGGATCTTGGATGTTATCGTGGTCTCCGTCATCGTCGTGGTCTGCCCGTTCGTGGCCAGCGTACGAAGACGAATGCGCGTACACGGAAGGGGCCAAGCCGCGTAGCCGTTAAAAAGAAAAAGTAGTTTTTGACGCTTAACCCTAACGCAAGAGAGGAAGAACAGTGGCTAAAGATGTGAAAGGCTCAAAACGCGGCCTTAAAAAGCATGTTAAGAAGAATGTACAGAGCGGAGTAGCTCACATTCGGTCTACCTTTAATAATACCATAATCACGATTACCGATAACAACGGTGAGGCAGTGTCCTGGTGTACCTGTGGTACGAAGGGTTTTAAGGGTTCCCGTAAGTCCACCCCGTTTGCAGCGCAGGTTGCAGCGGATGATGCAGCACACAAGGCAATGGATCATGGAATGCGTTCTATTGCAGTGTATGCGAAAGGTCCTGGATCCGGTCGAGAGGCTGCCCTTCGTGCACTTCAGGCTGCTGGCCTGAAAGTGACTCTCATTCGTGATGTGACCCCTATCCCTCACAACGGCTGCAGGCCTCCGAAACGTCGCAGGGTCTAATCTCCGTTGCTTATTGTTACGCCGGGGAATGAATTTCCACCGGCGCTTTATTGTGTGTCACCTTTCGAGTGCGGAGGAACGCATGCATCGAAACTGGACTGATCTCATTAAACCCAAAGGTGTCGAGATCGATAACGAGACGCGGACTGCAAATTACTGTCGGTTCATTTGTGAACCGCTTGAACGCGGTTATGGCCAGACACTCGGTAATGCTCTGCGTCGTATTTTGTTGAGCTCACTTCAGGGCGCTGCTGTGACGGCTGTCCGCATTGATGGCGCTTTGCATGAGTTCATGGCTCTTCCTGAAGTCAGGGAAGATGTTACAGTCATCATCCTTAATATCAAAGAGCTGCTCATTAAGTCTGATATCACTGAGCCGATTTGGATGCATGTCGAGAAATCGGGGCCTGGTCCGGTTCTGGCAGGTGATATCGATGCCCCCTCTAACGTCGAAATCCTTAATCCGGATTTGGTGCTCTGTACGCTCGGCGAAGATGGGCATTTCTCTGCTGATTTATGTGTTGATACCGGAAAAGGTTATCGCCGGGCAGATGAAGCCCGCGATTCTGACCTTCCCATTGGTACCATCGCCGTTGATGCTCTGTTCTCGCCAGTACAGCGCGTTAATTATACGGTTACAAATGCTCGTGTCGGTCAGCATACCGATTATGACAAACTTTCTCTTGAAGTTTGGACGGATGGTTCGGTGTCGCCTGAAGATGCTGTTGCATTCGCCGCAAAAATTATCAAAGAACAGGTTTCAATATTCATTAACTTTGATGAAGATATCGTGCCTGTCATGCAAGCCGAGGAAGTCGTCGAAGTCAACTCCAATGAGTATCTCGATCGCTCCGTCGGTGAACTCGAACTTTCCGTGCGATCTGCCAATTGTCTCCAGAACGCTAATATTCGTTATATCGGTGAGCTCGTCCAGAAAACTGAAGCTGATATGCTTAAGACAAAGAATTTTGGTCGCAAGAGCTTGCGCGAAATTAAGGATATTCTCGCTAAGATGGGGCTTACCCTTGGTATGTCCGTCGATAATTGGGAACCGCCAGTCTGATATTTATCTCTCATCTGATATAGGATTTTGCTATGAGACATCGTAAATCCGGCCGCCATTTCAGCCGGCCAACAGCGCATCTTCATGCGATGCTCGATAATCTCGCCACTCAGCTTATTGAGCATGAGGCTATTCAGACAACAGAGCCAAAAGCTAAAGAATTGCGCTCTGTCGTTGATAAGCTTATCACTCTCGCAAAACGCGGCGATCTTCATTCCCGTCGTTTGGCTGCAGCCAGATTGAATCAGCGCGTTGTTCATCGTTCGATTCAGCGTCGTCTCGCTGCTACCGGTATGACTCAGCGTACAGCTGAAGCCGAAATGAAGGCTGCTTCTTTCGAGCGCAATTCAGTTCTGAAAAAATTATTTGATGATATTGCAAAACGTAATGCAAATCGTCAGGGTGGTTATACCCGTATCATCAAGCTCG
>Ga0326509_1000040_pt1 | contig 14229 bp, 12 predicted proteins | sample 2_2465_0518_FD_203650 | JGI IMG/M metagenome (GOLD analysis project Ga0326509, IMG submission 203650) | Metatranscriptome of bovine rumen microbial communities from UC Davis, California, United States - 2_2465_0518 (Metagenome... | ecosystem: Host-associated > Mammals > Digestive system >... | reverse complement strand
CGGGCATATATTTGACACAACTTCTTTAATAGTTTACTTATGATTATCAAACAACTCAGCATCGAGCTAAAGGATCAGACGGGAGCAACGTGGCAGGTTTTCCAACTCCTGGCCAATGCCGGCGTCAACATTCTGTCCTACAGTATCAACGACTATCACGGACACGGAATTCTGCGTCTCATCGTTGACGATGTCCATTTGGCTCAAGAGGCTTTTGCAGCAGCCGGCCTTCAGGTTGAACTCACCGACGTCTATTGTCTCAACGTACCCAACGAACGCGGTTCGATGAGCAAGGTACTGCGCTGGCTCAACGACAACAGTGTAAATCTCGATTTCCTCTATGCTTTCCAGTATAAAGGCCTCTCGCAGGCGATAATGCGTGCGGCCGATATGGAGCGTCTCACTACTGTGATGCACCGTTACGAACTCAACGAACTTAATTCCAACGCAAGCCTATGACAATTCAGTGGAGCGGTATTCTCATAGCAGTTTCAACATTCCTGACCATCGGAATGTTTCATCCTATCGTCATTAAAGCCGAATATTATTTCGGCGTGCGATGCTGGTGGTGGTTCCTTGTCGCAGGTCTTCTGTTTCTGGTGTGCAGCCTGTATGTCGAGTCAATCATCGGCAGCGCCGTTCTCGGTGTTGTCGGCTGTTCCTGTCTGTGGAGCATCCTTGAAATCTTCCAGCAACGAGAACGTGTCCGCAAGGGATGGTTCCCCAAGAACCCCAAACGCAACGATTATTGAAAGAGTGGGGGAAAAATGTTGCGGAGAGGACGAGATATTGTACGCATGCGTTGTGGAATGAAAGCACGGCACTAAAGTAAATGAGAATTGCAATCGGGAGTTGCTTTTTTCATGGGAAAAGGAGAAGAAAAGGGGACGAAAAACATAAAAACTGCCTTAAAATATCAGAAAGTTTGTGAAAACGTTGTCTATATTCCAAAAAAACACTATCTTTGCACCTGATATAATTTGAATCTACAGGTATGCGCAAGCATCTCTCTATATATGCGGCAATGGTGTTGCTGGTAATGTACTTGGCTACAGCTCTGACGGAGGCACACCCTCTGCAGGACTCGGTAGGTCAGGCGTTGCCGCTTGTGCCTGTTGAGACACTCTCGCCGGAGAGCCTGCGTGCTGCCGTTGCCGAAGCCGACACGCTTCAGAGTGCGGCATCCCATGCCGACACGCTGCGAAACGCAACCCTGGCGGCCGACTCGACCGTTCAGGATTCGCTCCAGACGGAACCTGTGGCCAGCCGCAACAAATCGGGACTGGATGCCACCGTGAACTATAAGGCTATAGACTCGCTGGTGTTCGAAATGGGCAATATCGCCCATCTGTACGGCTCGTCGGAGGTGACCTACAACGACATCAACCTCACGGCAGAACAAATCAACATGTCGCTGGACTCGAGCATCGTGCATGCCGTGGGCAAGAAAGACACCACGACCGGCAAATGGAAGGGCGCCCCGGTGTTCAAGGACAACAGCGGCGAATATGAGACGAAGCAGATTTCCTATAACTTCAAGACGGCCAAGGGCTTCATCACCGACGTTGTGACCCAGCAGGGCGACGGCTATATCACGGGCGGCAAGACGAAGAAGATGCCCGACAACGACATCTTCCTGGAAAACGGCCGCTACACGACGTGCGACTACCACGAATGTCCACACTTCTATTTCCAGCTGACCAAGGCGCGAGTGCGTCCGCAGAAGAATGTGGTGACCGGTCCGGCCTATCTGGTTGTGGCCGACGTGCCGTTGCCGATAGCCGTTCCCTTCGGCTATTTCCCCTTCACGAAGAGCTATTCGTCGGGCATCATCATGCCGACCTACGGCGTGGAGCAGGAGAGGGGTCTGTACCTGCGTGACGGCGGTTATTATTTTGCCATCAACGACTACATGGACCTGCGCCTGACCGGCGAAATCTACACGAAGGGTTCGTGGGGTCTTGCCGCCGAACAGCGGTATGCCTGGCGATACCATTTCCGCGGCAACTGGAGTTTCTCCTACCTGAAGACCATCACGGGCGACAAGGGCTTGTCGGACTATTCGGAGATGACCAATGTGAAGGCCGTGTGGAGTCACCAGCAGGATGCTAAGTTCAATCCCAACCTGACACTGTCGGCCTCGGTGAACTTCACGACCTCGGGCTACGAACGCAACAACCTGACGAGTTACTACAGTTCGGACATGACGCAGAGCACCAAGAGTTCGACCGTGAACCTGAGCTACAAGATTCCGAACAAACCGCTCACGATCAGCGCCTCGACCTCGATCACCCAGCGCACCAAGGACTCGACCCTGGTGGTCTCCCTGCCGGACCTGACGATTTCGATGAGCCGAATCTACCCCCTGAAGCGCAAAATCCAGGTGGGCAGCCAGCGATGGTATGAGAAAATATCCCTGAACTACAACGGACGTCTGTCGAACTCGGTGACCTGCAAACAGGACAAGTTCTTCGAACAGAACCTGGCCCGCGACTGGAGCAACGGCATGCAGCATACCGCACAGTTGTCGGCCACCTTCACGGCCCTGAACTATATCAACATTACCCCGCAGGTCAATTTCGTGGACCGTATGTATGCCCGCAGGACGGAGAAGCATTACGATCCGATGATAGAAAACGCGAACGGCACCTACGGCGGCGTGCTGTCGGACACAACCTACGGATTCTACAATGCCTATAACTTCTCGACATCCGTGTCGATGAACACGAAACTGTACGGTATGTACACACCGGTGTGGAAGAATTCCAAACTGGTGGCTGTGCGTCACCTGTTCACGCCCACGATCTCGTTCAGCTACACGCCCGACTTCAGCGACCCGATGTGGGGCAGCTGGGGCGAATACACCGTGCCCGACACGACACAGGCCTCGGGCTACCGTACGGAGCGCTACAGTTATTTCCAGGGCTACAAGTTCGGCGGCACCTCGCAGGGCAGGTCGGGTTCCATCACCTTCGGCATAGCCAACAACATCGAGGCCAAGATACGTTCGGACAAGGATTCGACGGGCTATAAGAAAATCTCCCTTATCGACAACCTGACCACCTCGATCAGCTATAACCTGGTGGCCGACTCCATGCGATGGAGCACAACGCTGCCGGTGAGCGCCACCTTCAAGTTCAGCAAGAACACGACGATGAACCTCTCGGCATCGTTCGACAACTACGACTACGCCCCGAACGGCCGCCATATCGACTATTTCCGCATAGGGCACGGCAAGTTGCCGCGCCTGATGAACACGGGTTATTCGTGGAGCTATCAGCTCAACAACCAGAAACTGGCCAAGCTGTTCGGCTACGGCGACGACAGCGACGACGAGGACAAGAGCAACGAACGTCCCGACGACGAAGGGGAGTGGGGAGAAGACGGAGCTGATCAGGATCTGGCAGATGCCGATCAGGACCGGAACCGGCGGAACAAGAAGAAAGAGAACAAAGGGTCGTCGGCCTATGACTCGGACGGCTATCTGTTCTGGCAGATTCCGTGGACGATGAACTTCAGCTACACGATGCGCTATGCCTACGGGGCGTTCGACAGCGAGGCCTGCAAATACCGTATGAAGCTGACCCACAGCGCGTCCGTTTCGGGTTCCATCCAACCGACCAAGAACTGGAACTTCTCATACAATCTGACCTACGACTTCAACGAGAGCAAGGTGACGTATATGAACATCAACTGTACGCGCGACCTCCATTGCTGGTCGCTGACGGCCAACCTGAACCCCATCGGCACCTATGCGTCGTTCAATGTGTGCGTTGCCGTGAAGAGTTCGATGTTGTCCGACTTCAAGTACGAGAAGACCAGCGTGTCGCGTTCGAACCAGATAGAATGGTATGAATACTAAAAACAGAACAAGAACATGAAAGTAGCCATCATCAAATACAATGCCGGAAACATCCGTTCGGTGTGCTGTGCCGTCGGACGGCTCGGGGGAGAGTACGTACTCACCGACCGGCCCGAAGAAATCCTGGGTGCCGACAAGGTGATCTTCCCGGGCGTGGGGCATGCCGCCACCTCGATGGAATACCTCAAAGCCAGGGGCCTGGACCGGCTCATAGCCGACCTGAAACAGCCCACACTGGGCATCTGCGTAGGCTTGCAGCTGATGTGCCGTCATTCGGAAGAAGGCAATGCCGACTGTATCGGCATCTTCGATGTGCCCGTGGAGAAATTCCGGGACGACGACCCCGGGCTGAAGGTTCCCCAGATGGGCTGGAACGACATCACGGGACTGCAGACTCCGCTCTTTGCGGGCATTGACGAGGGCGCTTTTGTATATTATGTACACAGCTACAGAGCCGCGCTTTCGCCGTGGACCGTCGCCGTGACCGACTACGGTGGCAAATACAGCGCAGCCCTGCACCGAGATAATTTCTGGGCCACACAGTTCCATCCCGAAAAGAGCGGAAGTGTGGGTGAAACGATTTTGAAAAATTTTCTGAATTTATGATAGAATTGATTCCCGCCATCGACATTATCGATGGCAAACTGGTACGTCTGGCTCAAGGCGACTATGCCGCCAAGACGGTCTATAGCCGGGATCCGCTCGACGTGGCGAAGAGTTTCGAGGACATCGGACTCACGAACCTGCATGTAGTGGATCTGGACGGAGCCAAGGCACACCATATTGTGAATACGAAGACGCTCGAAGCCATAGCTACCCGTACGAACCTGATTGTGGATTTCGGCGGCGGCATCAAGAGCGACGAAGACCTGACGACGGCCTTTGAGTGCGGCGCCACCCGTGTGACCGCAGGCAGCATCGCCGTCCAGCAGCCCCTCCTCTTCCTGAACTGGATCGGGCAGTACGGAGGCGACAAAATCATCCTGGGCGCCGACATCAAGGACGGCAAAATCGCCTCGATGGGCTGGACCGAAGAGAGCGATGCCCGCTGGGAGACCTTCCTGGAGAGTTATGTGTCGCGCGGAGTGAAGCGAGTCATCTCAACCGACATCTCGCGCGACGGCATGATGACGGGGCCCTCGATTGAACTGTATAAAGACATGCTGGCTCTGCATCCCGGACTGCATGTGACCGCATCCGGCGGTGTTTCCTGCATCAACGACGTGGCCCGCCTGGAAGAAACGGGTGTTCCGGCCGTCATCATCGGCAAGGCCATCTACGAAGGCCGTATCACGATGAAAGAGCTGGAGACGTATCAACTCAAACAGACCCAGTCATGCTGACCCGCAGAATCATTCCCTGTCTCGACGTCAAAGACGGCAAAACGGTGAAAGGCGTCCAGTTTGTCAATTTCCGCGATGCGGGCGACCCCGTAGAGCTGGGACGACAGTACAGTGAGCTGGGAGCTGACGAACTGGTGTATCTCGATATCACGGCCAGCCACGAGGGGCGGAAGACGTTTACCTCCCTGGTGGAGCGCATAGCCGCTGAGGTGAACATCCCCTTCACCGTGGGCGGCGGTATCCACGAACTCGGCGACGTGGAACGGCTGCTGGCCGCCGGAGCCGACAAGGTGAGTGTGAATTCGTCGGCAGTATGCCGTCCCGAACTAATCACCGAGATAGCCACCCGGTTCGGCAGTCAGGAATGCGTATGCGCCATTGATGCCCGCCTGGAAGAAGACGGAACGTGGCGCTGCTACCTGAACGGAGGACGTGTGCCTACGGAACGGACCCTGTTCGAATGGGCCCGCGAAGCTCAGGAACGCGGGGCGGGCGAGATACTCTTCACGTCGATGAACCACGACGGCGAGAAGGCGGGGTTTGCCAACGAGGCGCTGGCCCGTCTGCACGACCTGCTCTCGATCCCCATCATCGCGTCGGGCGGAGCCGGCAAGAAGGAACATTTCCGGGATGTGTTCACCGAAGGCAAGGCGGATGCCGCCCTGGCCGCATCGGTGTTCCACTTCGGAGAAATTCCCATCAATGAACTCAAACAATATTTGAAAGACGAGGGTATTCACGTGAGAATCTGAAGTGCCCCCGAATCAGAAAAGAACAGATAAAAACAAACAGAATATGGAATTGGATTTCAAAAAAATGGGCGGACTGATTCCGGCCATCATTCAGGACAATGTGACCGCCAAGGTTCTGATGCTCGGTTTTATGAATGAGGAAGCCTATCGCAAAACCCTGGAAACCGGCAAGGTGACCTTCTGGTCGCGTTCGCGAAACTGCCTTTGGACCAAAGGCGAGACCTCCGGCAATTTCCTCAACGTAGTGAAAATACTGGCGGACTGTGACAACGACACGCTGCTGATTAAGGCGAATCCCGACGGTCCGGTGTGCCACACCGGCGCCGACACGTGCTGGGACGAAGAAAACAAGGGAGACCTCAACTTCCTGAGCTATCTGCAGGACTTTATCGAGAAGCGCTATCGCGAGATGCCGGAAGGCAGCTACACGACGAGCCTCTTCAAGAGCGGCGTGAATCGTATGGCCCAGAAGGTGGGAGAAGAAGCCCTCGAAGCCGTAATCGAAGCTACCAACGGCACCAACGAACGTCTGGTGTATGAGGCTTCGGATATGATTTATCACCTCATCGTGCTCCTCACGTCGAAGGGCCTGCGTATCGAACAGCTGGCTCAGGAACTGCGGGAACGCCACAAAGAGGGTTGGGTGAAACACTAAAAAAAGGCGGACGGAATGCCGCTCCCTGAACAATGGAACGACTGATAGAATATAAGAATGTAACGCTGGCGCGGGAGGAGCAGACGCTCTTCCGGGGTATCGACTTCGATGTGAAGCCCGGCGAGTTTATCTACCTGATTGGAAAAGTCGGCTCAGGCAAGAGTTCCCTGCTGAAAAGCATCTATGCGGAACTGCCTGTAGCGGCCGGAGAGGCCAGGGTCTTCGATTTTAACCTGGCGCACCTGAAATCCAAACAGGTGCCTGCCCTGCGTCGCAAATTAGGTATTATCTTTCAGGATTTCCAATTGCTCACCGACCGCACGGTGGAAGAGAATCTCCGCTTTGTGCTCAAAGCGACGGGGTGGACCAAGAAACCGGAAATGGACGACCGTATTAAGAATGTGCTGGAGCAAGTGGGTATGGAGAGCAAAGGCTACCGTATGCCGAATACACTCTCGGGTGGCGAACAGCAGCGTGTGGTGATAGCCCGTTCGCTGCTCAATGCCCCCTCGGTCATCCTGGCCGACGAGCCTACGGGTAATCTGGATTCCGATACGGGCCGCAATATCGTGAGCCTGCTCTGGGCCATAGCCAAGGAAGGCAGTACGGCCGTAGTGATGTCGACCCACAACCTCAGCATGATAGAGTCCTTCCCGGGACGAGTGTTGAGGGTGGAGGATCAGAAACTGGCGGATGTCACGGCTGAATTTCTTCCCAACGGGGAATCGCCTGCAGAAACTCAAAGCGATGTTCCTCAGTCCGCAGACGACAGCAGTAGTGCTGATGCCCATTGCTCACCACAAGATACGGAACCTGAAGAGCCGTGTCATAGCGGACAATCTGATCAAACACCTTCTGAGTCAACTCCACCTGAGGCGCCTTGTACTCCAGAATGACGAGGGGTTTGCCTTCGGAGGAGAACACCACGGAGTCGCAACGTTTGGCGGTATTTCCCACAGCAATCTGTATCTCGTTGCCAATCACGCCGGCGGGATAGCCCAAATGGTCGATGAGGTAACGGACAAAGTGCTGGCGGACCCATTCTTCGGGGGTGAGTTTGACATATTTTTTGCGCTGGGAATCCCACACCTCGGTCCAACCTGCGGGGTTCAGCCGGGTGCGCAGTCGGCAAGGGGGCAGATTCAATGATGGAAATTTCATGGTGCGAAGATACTGTTTTTTTTTTGAAATAACCAAATAAAGCATGGCTAAATCGTCGAATTTTGAAGATATTCGCCGTGATATACTGGCTGGGGAATTCCAACCGGTGTATCTGCTGCATGGAGAAGAGTCGTATTATATCGACCGGATTACGGACCTTCTGCTCGAACGGGTATTGACGGATGAAGAGAAAGATTTCAATCTGACGCAGCTGTATGCCTCGGACGTGAACCGTCAGGGCACACTTGCCGAAGTCATCACGGCCTGCCGGCGCTATCCAATGATGGCCGAACGGCAGCTGGTGATGCTGCGTGAAGCCCAGCAGCTGGAGCGGAACATCAATATCGACGACCTGAGCTATTATCTTGAACAGCCGTCCGCGTCAACCGTCTTTGTGGTGACATATAAAGGAAAAAGTTTCGATGCCCGTAAAAAGGTATATAAACTTTTTGCCGACAAGGGGGTGTGTATGGAAAGCAAGAAAATACGTTCCTACGAGTTGCCTAAGGTCGTGCTCGGCGAACTGCGTTCCCAAGGGTACACCATCGAGGAAAAAGCCCTGACGGCCCTGTGCGAAAGTGTGGGCGAGGACCTGTCGCGCGTCTTCTCTGAAGTCGGTAAACTGGAGCTCTCGATCAAGGGCAAAAACATCACGATAGACGATGTTTCAGCCCATATCGGCGTGTCGAAGGAATACAACAACTGGGAACTGCAGTCGGCTATTGCAGCACGGGATTTGTCCAAGATGGAAAGAATACGACAGTATTTCGAAAAAAATCCCAAGAACAATCCGCTGGTGGTTACCCTGAGCATGCTCTTCACGTTCTTCACAAACCTGATGCTTTCCTACTATTGCCACGACAAGAGCGAGCGCGGTCTGATGGCTGAAATCGGGTGCAGTTATCCTGCGGCCAAGGATCTGAAAGCCGCCCAGAAATGGTGTAACGCCTGGCACACGATGTCGAATATCTCCCTGATTCGCGACTATGACGCACAAGCCAAAGGCGCCCGCTCCGTCACAGGAGGCAAGGACTATGAACTGCTCGCCGAACTCCTCTACAAATTAACGCACTGAAATCCAGCCGTCATAAAACTATACAGGCACCTTCCGTCGGGGGAGGTGCCTGTTTGTATTGGGACAGTGATGGGATATTATTCCCACGACAGGATGAGTTTCTTGAAATCCTCGAAGTTTTTCGACATGGGGATGCTCTGTTTCGTGCCGTCCATAAACTTCCGTAGGGTTTCGGGAATCTTGACTTCCTTGCCGATGACATCCTCGACGGTCTGTTTGAATTTGGCCGGATGGGCGGTTTCGAGGAAGATGCCGTGTTCGTTGGAAGCCAGGTTGTCGTGCAGGGCCTGATAGCCGCATGCGCCGTGGGGATCGAGCAGATATCCGTTGTCGGTAAGGCAGGTTGAGATAGCCTTGCGAATCTGTTCGTCGGTATAGGTGGCTCCGGATATATCCTTCTTGATGGCGGGGTAGCTCTTGTTGTAGAGGGCCAGGATGCGGGCGAAGTTGGAAGGATCGCCTACATCCATGGCGTTGGCCAGAGTCTGGATGCTGGGACGGGGGTGATATTCGCCCGTCTTGAGATACTGATAGAAGATATCGTTGCGGTTGTTGGCTGCAATCCAACGCTTGACGGGGAGCCCCATCTTGTAGCCGAACAGGCCTGCCGTGATGTTGCCGAAGTTGCCCGAGGGAACACAGATAACGGGTTTGTCGCCGAACCCGAGTTTCTTGTACTGGGCGTAGGCATAGAAATAGTAGAATGCCTGGGGCAGGAAACGTGCCACGTTGATGGAGTTGGCCGAGGTGAGGAAATACTTGCTGTTGAGTTCCTCATCCATGAAGGCATCCTTCACCAGGCGCTGACAGTCGTCGAAGACACCATCCACCTCGACAGCGGTGATGTTCTGGCCGAGCGTAGTGAACTGTTTCTCCTGAATGGCACTTACCTTTCCCTTGGGGTAGAGCACACAGACCTTGATGCCGGGAACACCCAGGAAACCGTTGGCAACAGCCGAACCGGTATCACCAGAGGTAGCCACCAGCACATGTACGTCACGGGTCTGTTTCTGCTGTTTGACAAAGTAGGAGAGGAGACGGGCCATGAAACGGGCTCCTACATCCTTGAACGCTGCCGTGGGGCCGTGGTACAGTTCGAGCGAGAAAATACGGTCGTTGACCTTGACGAGTGGTACATCGAAAGCGAGGGTGTCGCTAACAATCTGTTTGAGATCCCTCTCCCGCACATCTTCGCCGAAGAAGGCCTTGGCCACTTCGTAGGCTATATCGTGGAAGGACAGATTCTCTATTGTGTCGAAGAAAGCCTCGGGAAGAGGATTGATGGTTTCAGGCATGTAGAGTCCCTTGTCGGGAGCCAGCCCCTTGATAACCGCTTCGGAAAGTGAAGCTTCGGGAGCTTTACCGTTAGTGCTGTAATACTTCATAGTTTTTCTTGAAAGAATGTTTTGATAAATTGGTTTCCTTTGAGCAGGCCCAGGCGACCGTTGAATGCCGTATCTTCGTTCCAGGTTTCCACAGAGTCGGCCTTAACTGTGCCGGGTTCCCAAATGAAGAAGGGGACGGGCGTCATGGAATGGGTGCGCAGACGGCAGGGAGTGGGATGATCGGGCAGCATGGCGATACGGACAGGCTCGTTCCAGGTGGAAATCTCCTCCATGACGCGTTTGACGATACGCTGGTCGAGGTATTCCACACAACGGGTCTTCAGTTCGGGATTGCCGTCGTGGCCGGCTTCATCGGTTGCCTCCACGTGGAGGAACACAAAATCCTTGGTTTTGAGTTCACGGAGCGCAGCCTCGCATTTGCCCTCGTAGTTGGTGTCCCAAAGTCCGGTAGCACCCGGCACTTCCACCTTGTCGAGACCGGCATAGACACCGATTCCGAAAATGAGATCGACGGCCGAAATTACAGAGCCTGTCCGGATGGGAAATGTCGAAGTCATCGGTTCCATCGAAGGACGATAGCCCAGGCTCCATGGCCAAATGGCCGTAGCCATGTCTTTGCCCTCGGCGGCACGTTGCAGGTTGATGGGATGCTTGGGGAGAATCTCCATCGACTTGAGAATCAGTTGGTCGAGCAGTTTTGCCGTTTCTTCACCCTCGGGTTTGGACGCACGGGGCAGTTTGTCGCGGAAGGTCTGACCGGGCACATCGTGTGGCGGAGTGCAGTCCACCATTTTGTTTCCTCCCTTTATTTTTAAAAGGTGTCGGTAGCTCACGCCGGGGAAGAAACGCACCCGGTCGTCACCCAACTGTTCGTTGAGATAATTGATCAGGATCTCGGCTTCCTCATTCGAGATGTTGCCGGCGCTATGGTTCTTGATGATACCGTCGGGGGTGATGCAAATCAGGTTGCAACGCATTGCCACCTCTCCGTCGTCGATCGGGATGCCCATAGACGCGGCTTCCAGACTGCCACGCCCTTCGAATACCTTGCCGATATCGTAGCCCAACAAACCGAGATGGGCGATTTCGGAACCGGGATGAAAGCCTGGGGGCACGGTTTCCAAACGACCCACAGCACCTTCTTTGCACAGGCGGTCGATATGGGGCTTGGCGGCTGCCATCAACGGCGTTTTGCCGCCCAGTATTTCACAAGGCTCATCGGCAGCGCCGTCTGCCAGTATGATTAAGTATTTCACAATTTGACGATTTTACTATTTGACAATTTGACTATAGATATTTTGGACTATAGACTTTAGATATTTTGGACTATAGACTTTAGATATTTTGGACTATAGACTTTAGATATTTTGGACTATAGACTTTAGATATTTTGGACTATAGACTTTAGACTCTAAACTAATCACCCCTTTACGGGGGGATTTAGAGGGTCTCCTATCGGATGTTGGCAATGCCGATAATGTCGGCAAACACACCTGCGGCGGTCACAGCGGCACCGGCACCGTACCCCTTGATTTCCATCGGATATTCCTTGTAGCGGGCGGTGGTGAGAAGGATGACGTTGTTGGAGCCTTCCAGCCGGTAGAATGGGTGGGAAGCATCCACCATTTTGAGTTCGACACGAGCCTTGCCGTTTTCTAACGTTGCTACAAACCGGTAGCGGCAGCCTTTGCTCTCGGCCTCCTGACGCATCTCTTCGAAATGGGTATCCAGTTCCGGAATCATGCTCCAGAACTCATCGACCGAACCTTCGAAGTACCGGTCCGGAATAAAGAGATGTTTCTCGACGTCTTCGGTGGAGATGCGATAGCCGGCTTCTCGGCTCAGAATCGTAATCTTGCGAATCACATCTGAGGCATTCAGGTCGTTGCGCGGATCGGGTTCGGCATAACCGGCCTGCTTGGCCATCGCAATGGCTTTCGACATCGGAATGTCTTTGGAGAGGACGTTGAAGATGTAGTTGAGCGTTCCGCTCACAACGGCCTCAATCTTCAGGATGTCGTCGCCGGAGTTGATGAGGTTATTGATTGTATTGATGATGGGCAAACCTGCACCCACATTGGTCTCGAAGAGATATTTGACACCCTTGCGACGGGCGGTGCTCTTCAGCGCGATATAGTTCTGATAGTCGGACGAAGCCGCGATCTTGTTGGCGCATACCACATTGACGTTCGACTGGAGCAGGGCCAGGTAGATGGCGGCGATGTCCTTGGATGCGGTACAGTCGACAAACACGCTGTTGAACATGTTCATGCCGATGATTGTATCCTTGAGCATGTCGGGCGAAGACTGATTCTGGGAGGCTTCGAGTTCGGCTTCCCAATTGTCGAGATCGATGCCGTCGGTCGAGAAAATGCATTTGTGGCTGTTGGCAAGACCCACAATACGCAACTGCAGGTTCTTGTGCTGGAGCAAATAGGCCTGCTGGTTGCGGATTTGGGCCAAAAGGTTGCGGCCCACAAGCCCCACGCCGACGAGGAAGACGTTGAGAACGTTGTATTCCGAAAGGAAGAAGGAGTCGTGGATGACGTTGAGAGTCTTGCGCAGACTCGCTTTCTCGATAACGAACGAGATGTTGGTCTCGCTGGCGCCCTGGGCACAGGCGATAACGTTGATGCCGTTCAAACCGAGAATCCGGAAGAGTTTACCGGCGATGCCGGGCGTTGATTTCATCTTTTCGCCCACGATGGCAACGGTTGCCAGTTCGTGTTCTGCACGGATACCCGAGATTTCGCCCAGTTCGATTTCCTCTTTGAATTCCTGTTTGAGTATCGCTACGGCATGTTCCGCATCACCGTTCTTCAGACCGATGGTCGTGGAACTTTCGGAGGATGCCTGCGAAACGAGGAAGACGGAAATGCCTTCATCGGCCAATGCCCGGAAGATGCGTTTGTTGACGCCGATCACACCCACCATGCCCATACCTTCGATGGTAACGAGACAGGTGTCGTTGATTGAGGAGATACCCTTGATAATCTTGCCGTCCTCATGTTTGGGCGTTCCGTGAATCAGGGTACCCTTGGCTTCGGGATTGAACGTATTCTTGATGACAATCGGGATATTCTTGTGGAATACGGGGAAGATGGTCGGGGGATAGATAACCTTGGCGCCGAAGTTGCAAAGCTCCATGGCCTCGACAAAGCTGAGCTCATTGATGACATAAGCCGAGTTGATGACACGGGGGTCGGCCGTCATGAATCCGTCCACGTCAGTCCAAATCTCCAGCATCTCGGCATTCAGAGCCGCAGCGACAATGGCAGCCGTGTAGTCCGAGCCGCCGCGGCCCAGGTTGGTTACCTCGCCGGTATCGCCGTCTTTGGAGATAAAACCGCCCATGACGACCTGGTGGCTGGCATTGGCCAGATATTTCCTGACCAGGGGGTTGGTCATCTCGAAGTTGCAGACGTTTTTGTCCCACATCTTCGATGTTTTGATAATGTCGCGCGAATCCACCCATTCCGCATCGTCAATCACGGTGGCCACGATACGCGATGAAATCCTTTCACCGTAGCTTACGACCGTGGCCAGGGTCTTGGACGAAAGTTCACGGATCAGGTAGATGCCTTTATAGATATTATAAAGTTCGTCGAGGGTCTTTTTGACAAAGTCCATAACCACCTCGAGCCTTCCGTCGGTCAGCAGACCACTCACAACGTCGAGGTGACGCTGGAGGATGAAGTTGTATTCGTCGTGAAAGGATTCATCGCCTGCAGCTGCCTTGTTGGCTGTCAGAATGAGACGGTCCGTTATGCCGCCCAATGCCGAAACAACGACAATAGTGGGTTCTTTCCGGCCTTCCACGATGGCTTTCACATTCTTGATACTTGCAATAGACCCTACGGAGGTGCCTCCAAATTTCAGTACGTGCATTATTTTACTATTTGACGATTATACTATTTTACTATTTGACGATTTTATCATTCAAGTTGCAAATATACCATTTTTTTTGCGATTTAAGTACGCAAAAGGTGCAAATAATTGCAAAAACGTATGAAAAAATTGTTTTTTATGGTCATT
>Ga0326509_1000029_pt1 | contig 15458 bp, 29 predicted proteins | sample 2_2465_0518_FD_203650 | JGI IMG/M metagenome (GOLD analysis project Ga0326509, IMG submission 203650) | Metatranscriptome of bovine rumen microbial communities from UC Davis, California, United States - 2_2465_0518 (Metagenome... | ecosystem: Host-associated > Mammals > Digestive system >... | reverse complement strand
TGCTGCTTAAAATTTTATCTTAAATTAAACTAACTCAAGAATTACTTCAAGAGCTCCATCACCACGTCTCTGACCGATCTTAACGATTCTTGTGTAACCGCCCTTTCTGTCAGCGTACTTTGATGCATACTCATTGAAAAGCTTCTCTGTAAGGTCGACCTTCTTTGTAGCTGCTTTCTTTCCAGCTGCGTCAGCAGGAACTTCAACTACAGGGTAAAGAACCTTGAGCATTTCACGTCTAGCGTGAAGTTTTGAAGGCTTATCCTTCTTAATTGTCTTTGACTCTTCATGGTACTTTGTTACCTTCTTGCCATCAACAACTTCTTTGATTCTCTTTCCGTCTTTATCCTTATCAGCAACCTTAACCTGAACTGTAACTTCTTCGAAGTTATCCTTCTCATCGATAGCGTTCTTGATAAGCTTTTCAGCTATCTGACGAACTTCTTTAGCTCTAGCTTCAGTTGTCTTAATCTTTCCATGATAAATAAGCTGTGTTACCTGGTTTCTAAGAAGTGCCTTTCTCTGATCTGACTTCTTTCCAAGCTTTCTGTACATTGCCATATGCTTTATCCTTTCTTATCCGTGTTACGGATCTTCACTATGCGTACTTCTTTAAAACAAAAAATTCCAAAGTAACCTTCCGCCTAAGTGGTAATTTATATTATTCTTCGCTTGTTGTTCTAAGTGAATAACCTAAATCAGCAAGCTTGTTTAAAACTTCATCTAAAGACTTACGTCCAAGATTACGAACTTTCATCATCTCTTCTGGAGTCTTATTGCAAAGTTCCTTAACAGTATTGATGCCAGCTCTCTTAAGGCAGTTGTATGAACGTACTGAAAGTTCAAGTTCGTCGATTGAAACGTCCTTACCTTCTGTCTTTTCAACTGCTTCTGGCTCTGCAATAACATCAATATTATTAGATGCCTCTGAAAGACCAATGAAGAGTTTAAGATGCTCATCAAGAACCTTAGCTGCAAGGCTCACTGCATCTTCTGGTGTTATAGTTCCATTAGTAAATACGTCAAGTGTTAACTTGTCGTAATCTGTCATCTGACCAACACGAGTATTTTCTACAGTCATGTTAACACGCTCGATTGGAGTAAAGATTGAATCAACTGCGATAACATCGATAGCTGTATCAAGTTCTTTATTCTTATCAGCGCTTACATATCCTCTACCATTTCTAATAGTAAGTTCCATCTCAAGTCTGGCATCAGGTCCGCTAAGGTTAGCTATAACAAGATCTGGGTTTAAGATCTCAATATCTCCATCTGTACGGATATCTGCTGCTGTAACAACGCAGTTACCAGATGCTTCAATATAAGCAGTCTTTGGCTCATTTGAAGAAGAATTGTTCTTAAGACAGAGTTCCTTAATATTCATAATGATCTCTGTAACATCTTCCTTAACGCCTGGAATAGATGTGAACTCATGTAATACGCCCTTGATCTTAACTGCACTTACAGCAGTTCCAGGGAGTGAAGAAAGCATAATTCTTCTAAGAGAGTTACCGAGTGTTGTTCCGTAACCTCTTTCTAATGGCTCTACAACAAATTTTCCATACTTGTTGTCATCTGATTTCTCAGCTATTTCAATTTTTGGTTTTTCGAATTCGAACACGGTCGTCGCCCCTCCTTATGAATCTGACTATTCTTTACCAAACTGCAGGCCGCATATAAAATAATGCAGCCATACAGAAATCTATCAATGGTTTACTTAGAATATAACTCGACGATAAGGGTTTCATTTACAGGAACGTCGATCTGCTCTCTTAATGGAAGCTCAACGATCTTTCCTGATAATGTGTCTAAGCTAGCTTCGAGCCAAGCAGGAACTGAAACACCATTGTTAGCCTCAACAATATCCTTAAATCTCTGGATATTCTTAGACTTCTCTCTGATTTCGATTGTGTCACCTGGCTGAACCTTGTATGATGGAACATTAACTGTCTTACCATTTACAAGTACGAATCTATGTGTAACGATCTGTCTAGCTTCACGTCTTGTTCTAGCAAATCCCATACGGAAAATGATGTTATCGAGTCTTAACTCGAGTAACTGCATAAGATTTGTACCAACAAGTCCTGGCATTCTCTCAGCTTTCTCGTAAAGGTTACGGAAAGGCTTCTCCTGAACGCCATAAATGAACTTAGCCTTCTGCTTCTCACGAAGCTGAAGTCCGTATTCAGAAACTTTTCTTCCACTTCTCATAGATTTTCTATAAGATGTTTTATTTACTCCAAGATAAGCAGGCTCCATATCGAGGGATCTGCATCTTTTAAGAACAGGGGTTCTGTTAATTGCCATTTTATAAAGTACCTCCTAATCAGACTCTTCTTCTCTTTGGTGGACGGCAACCGTTGTGTGGAACAGGAGTAACATCTTTGATTGTTACAACCTGAAGACCACATGCAGCGAGTGCACGGATAGCAGCCTCACGGCCTGATCCTGGTCCCTTAACCATAACGTCAACTGTCTTTAAGCCATAAGGTGCAGCAGCTTTGCAAGCTGTCTCTGCTGCCATCTGAGCTGCATAAGGTGTTGATTTCTTTGAACCTCTGAAACCAAGACCGCCTGCGCTTGCCCATGAAAGAGCATTACCTTCAGCATCTGTTAATGTAACGATTGTATTATTAAAAGAAGACTGAATATGGGCCTGTCCATGTTCAACTATCTTTCTATTACGCTTCTTAGCTACTTTTTTTGTAACTTTTGCATTAGCCATGAACTAAATTCCTCCAAATATTTTATTACTTCTTCTTGTTTGCAACTGTCTTCTTAGGACCCTTACGAGTACGAGCATTGTTCTTTGTGTTCTGTCCACGTACTGGAAGGCTTCTTCTGTGACGGATACCACGATAGCATCCAACTTCCTGAAGACGCTTAATGTTAAGTGCTGTTTCTCTACGAAGATCACCTTCTACTGTAACTGATTCATTGATTACATCGCTGATCTTACGTACTTCATCATCTGTTAAGTCGCGAACTCTTGTATCTGGGTTTACTCCAGCTGATGCAAGGATATTCTTTGATGTTGCAAGACCGATACCATAGATGTATGTGAGACCGATCTCTACACGCTTGTCTCTAGGTAAGTCTACACCTGAAATACGAGCCATATTGTTTTTACCTCCGAAAAAATTAAAAAAAATTGCCGCGATACATTCTCTGAGTAACTCCTGTATGGACGCAGGAGGTGAAATATATACCCATAAATGTACTCATCCACATGTAGTATCACGAGAATATGACGAAACTCGTGTACCCGTCGCACTTACAATTTAAGTGCTCTGTTTTTTAACGCACAAATAGACAAGGTATTTATATATGATGGGCTAAACATCAAATACCCTGCTCCTCATTCGTTCAAAGCTATTAGCCCTGACGCTGCTTGTGCTTAGGATTCTCGCAGATTATAAGAACTCTGCCTTTTCTTTTAATGACTTTGCACTTATCGCAAATTGGTTTTACTGATGCACGAACCTTCATTAAAATTATCTCCTTTCATGAGAAGTCTTTGCAAAAACTCATTCTAACAAAAAAAGTCAAGTATTGCAAGAAAAACTTATAACTTCTTATTATCAGATGAGGCAAAAACTGGATCTATTTCGCTCTCCAAGTGATTCTACCCTTTGTAAGATCATATGGTGAGAGAACTACCGTTACTTTATCCCCAGGAAGAATCTTAATATAATTCATTCTGAGTCTGCCACTTATAGTAGCAAGGATTGTTGCGCCATTTTCAAGTTCAACATTGAACATGGCATTTGGAAGCTTCTCTAATACAACGCCTTCACATTCAATTTCATCTGCTTTTGACATTTTCTACTAACTCCCTTTTCTTAATTACTCACCAAGGATTGCTGTGATATCAGCAAAAACCTTGTCCATATCCTGTGTTCCATCTATATTTCTAACGATGCCGGCCTTATCGTAATAGTCAATAAGTGGCTGTGTCTGTTTATGATAAACATCAAGTCTGTTAAGAACTGTTTCAGGCTTGTCGTCATCACGGAGAATAAGATCTGCTCCGCAGTGATCACATTTATCAGCTGTCTTAGGAGCATTAAATACGATGTGATATGTAGCACCGCAATTTACACATGCTCTTCTGCCTGACATTCTGTTTACGATATTCTCATCCGGAACATCTACATTAATTGCAAAGTCAACTTTCTCGCCGTTAGCTGCGAGAGCTCTATCAAGTGCTTCTGCCTGTGGAATTGTTCTTGGGAATCCATCAAGGACATAACCCTTAACACAGTCATCAGCTTTAAATCTATCCATGATAAGGTCAACAACGAGCTCATCTGGTACAAGCTCACCCTTATCCATATATGTCTTAGCCTTATTGCCAAGTTCTGTACCATTCTTTATATTTGCTCTGAAAATATCTCCTGTTGAGATATGTGGAATACCGTACTTTGAAGCTATCATTTTAGCCTGTGTGCCTTTTCCTGCACCAGGTGCGCCAAGCATAATTATTTTCATAACAGATTCATCCTTTTCTTTTAAAATGAAAAATTAGGGATCAAAGCCTGACACATTGCCAGGCTTTTAGTCCCCGATCTTTTGTCTACTAATTATTCAAAAATCCTGAGTAATTACGGACAACCATCTTAGATTCGATCTGCTTGATTGTCTCTATAATTACACCAACGATAATGATAAGTGATGTTCCACCAAATGATACATCTGCACCAAATCTTCCGTTAAAGAAGATTGGGATCAGAGCTACTATCATTAATCCAACTGCACCGATGATTACGATGTAATTAAGTATATTGTTGAGGTACTCCTGTGTTGGCTTACCAGGTCTGATACCTGGAACAAATCCGCCGCTCTTCTTTAAGTTCTGAGCTATTTCCATTGGATTAAAAGAAATAGATGTATAGAAATATGCAAAGAAGATTACAAGTACAATATATAATGCCAGTCCAATATAAGCCCAAGGATACCCTGGTTTGAACCAGAAATTTTGATTAAGCCCCTCTAATATACGTGTCCCCACAGTACTCTTAACATTTACACTGAATAAGTTAATTATTACAGATGGCACCGACATTAATGTTGAAGCAAAAATGATCGGCATTACATTACCAGTATTTACCTTAAGAGGAATATGAGTTGACTGACCACCTACTCTTCTTCTGCCAGCTACGCGCTGTGCATAAGAAACAGGGATTCTTCTCTCAGCATCATTAAGTAAGATTGTAAGAATTGTTGTAACAAGAATGATAGCTGCAATTACTACTACTGCTATAACCTGTAAAACAATATTCTTACCTGATACAAACATAACCTTAAGACTATGTAAGTTCTCAGGAATTCTTGAAACGATATTGATAAGAAGGATAATAGAAATACCATTTCCTACACCCTTTTCAGTGATCCTGTCACCCAGCCACATTATAAATGTTGAACCTGCTGTAAGTACTACTACTATAGTAATAACTGAGAAAGCATTGTAATTATTAAGCGCTCCCTGACGTCCAAATCCGATTGTAAGTCCGAGAGACTCAATAATTGCAAGTATTACAGCAACAACTCTTGTGATAGCTGTTATCTTTTTTCTGCCGTCCTCGCCATCCTTCTGCAGATCTTCTAATGCAGGGATAGCGATTGTGAGCAGCTGAATAATAATCGATGATGTGATATAAGGTGTTACACTAAGCGCAAATATGGAAAATTTTTCCATTGATCCACCGGTAAATGAACTAAGTAAATTCTTAGCTGCTTCACCAAGTGAATTGGCCATAATCTGTTCAATAACAGCTGCGTTAACACCTGGAGCTGGAATTTTGGAACCAAGTCTAACTACAACTAAAATAAAAAGAGTGAACAGTAAACCATTTCTAATCTCTTTTATTTTAAAAGCGTTTCTCAAGGTTTTAAGCATTGATTATTTCACCTCTACTTTTCCACCAGCAGCTTCGATCTTTTCTGCAGCAGCAGCTGAAACAGCGTCTACAGAAACAGTGAGCTTCTTTGTTAACTCTCCATTTCCTAATATCTTAACTCCATCACGTGGATTTTTTACAATACCAGCTTCGATAAGGCTGCCTACTGTGATTTCAGCACCATCTTCGAATCTGTTAAGAACAGAAACATTTACAGTTACGATCTGCTTTGAATTTCTGCACTTGAAACCTCTCTTAGGAAGACGTCTGTAAAGAGGCATCTGACCACCTTCAAATCCTGGTCTTGGTGCGCCTGAACGAGCCTTCTGTCCTTTATGTCCTTTACCTGCAGTTTTGCCGTTTCCTGATCCATGTCCACGTCCGCGTCTGAAGTCATCACGTGTTACTGAACCTTCAGCTGGCTTTAAACTTGATAAATCCATGACTGTACCTCCTTATTATGCTTCTTCTACCTTTAATAAATAACTAACCTGAGCAATCATTCCCTTTGTAGCAGCATTGTTAGGAAGTTCAACAGTCTTGTGCATCTTAGTAAGACCAAGAGCTTCAACTGTTCTTCTGTGCTTTGGAACAGCGCCGATAGGTGATTTTACAAGTGTTACCTTAATTGTATCTGCCATTGTTTCTTACCTCCTACTTAACTATCTCGTCAACTGACTTACCACGAAGTCTAGCGATTTCAGCAGGATCCTTAATCTCACTAAGACCAGCAAGTGTAGCAAGAACTACGTTCTGCTTGTTGTTTGATCCAAGTGACTTTGTACGGATATTTCTGTATCCAGCAAGTTCAAGTACTGAACGAGCAGGACCACCAGCGATAATACCAGTACCTTCTGGAGCAGTCTTAAGAAGTACGTGAGCACTTCCATAAATTCCTGTATATCCGTATGGAATACTTCCATTCTCATTGATAGGAACTTCGATCATGTTCTTGATAGCGTCCTCTTTAGCTTTGCGGATAGCTTCTGGAATTTCAGCAGCCTTTCCAACACCAGCGCCAACATGTCCGTTACGGTCTCCAACTACTATAAGTGCAGCAAATCTCATGTTACGTCCGCCTTTTACAACTTTTGTAACACGCTTGATAGCTACTACATTATCTGCAAGTTCTAATGAATTTGCATCGAATTTTGTATGCTTCATTTAAGTCTATTTCCTCCTTATTAGAATTCGAGACCAGCTTCTCTTGCTGCATCAGCTAAAGCCTTGATCTTACCCTGATATATAAATCCGCCTCTGTCAAATACAACTTCCTTAATACCGGCAGCTGTTGCTCTTTCAGCGATTACCTTTCCAAGGTATGCTGCAGCATCAACGTTGTTTGTCTTCTCTACTTCTGACTTAACAGCTTTTTCAAGTGTTGAAGCAGCTACGAGAGTCTTACCAACTGTATCATCAATGATCTGAGCGTATATATGATTGTTGCTTCTGAAAACTGCGAGTCTTGGTCTCTCAGCAGTTCCACTGAAACGATTGCGAATCTTTAAATGTTTCTTTTCACGAATTGCGCTTCTAGATTCTTTTGTTATCATTCTAGTTCACTCCTTTATTATTTCTTACCGGTCTTACCAACCTTACGTCTGATTACTTCATAATCGTACTTGATACCCTTGCCCTTATATGGCTCTGGTGATCTAGTATCTCTGATTTCAGCAGCGTACTGGCCGACCTTTTCCTTGTTGATACCTGTGATGATAATCTTGTTATCTTCAACAGTTGTTGAAATTCCTTCAGGATCTTCCATCTCAACAGGATGTGAATAGCCGAGTGAAAGAACAAGCTTCTTGCCCTGCTTCTGAGCTCTGTAACCTACACCGTTAACTTCGAGTGTCTTCTTGTAGCCGTCTGTAACACCAACAACCATGTTATTGATAAGTGTTCTTGTAAGACCATGAAGAGACTTCATTTTCTTTAAGTCATTTGGTCTTTTTACAAGGATCTCAGCACCTTCAACAGTGATTTCCATCTCTGATGGAAGAACTCTTGAAAGCTCGCCCTTAGGACCCTTAACAGTCACCTTGTTATTTTCTGCTATATCAACAGTAACACCTGCTGGAATAGCGATAGGCAGTCTTCCGATTCGTGACATTTGCCTTTACCTCCTAAAAAATTATGTATACTAATTATTACCAAACGTATGCAAGAACTTCTCCGCCAACACCGGCTTTTCTTGCTTCCTTATCAGTGATAACACCCTTGTTAGTTGAGATGATAGCTGTTCCAAGTCCACCGAGAACCTTAGGTAAATTCTCTTTATCAGCGTAAATACGAAGACCTGGCTTTGAGATTCTGCGAAGTCCCTTGATTACTCTTTCACCAGACTCCTTATCATACTTAAGTGTGATTCTGAGCTGATCAAACTTACCATCATTTACAACCTCAACTGCCTTAACATATCCTTCGTTAAGAAGAATATCAGCAATCGCCTGCTTCATCTTAGAAGCAGGTACATCTACTGTATCATGCTTTGCAGTATTTGCATTACGGATTCTTGTAAGCATATCTGCAATTGGATCGCTTATTGACATTTGTTTTGCCTCCTTAAATTAATCTTACCAGCTGGATTTCTTTACTCCAGGGATTTCACCCTTGTATGCTAATTCACGGAAGCAGATTCTGCAAATTCCGTATTTTCTTAAAACAGCATGTGGTCTTCCACAGATCTTGCAACGTGTATATTCTCTTGTTGAGAACTTCTGTGGTCTAGCCTGCTTAACTTTCATTGAAGTCTTTGCCATGATAATCCTCCTATTACTTTCTGAAAGGCATTCCGAACAGTCTAAGGAGCTCTCTTGCTTCCTCATCTGTCTCAGCAGTTGTTACGAAAATGATATCCATACCTCTTACTTTATCTACCTTATCGTACTCGATTTCTGGGAAGATGATCTGTTCTTTGATACCAAGTGCGTAGTTACCTCTACCGTCGAATGAATCAGCGCTTACGCCTCTGAAGTCACGTACACGTGGAAGTGCAAGATTTACAAGTCTGTCTGTGAACTCGTACATTCTCTCACCACGAAGTGTAACCTTACATCCGATTGGCATACCTTCACGGATCTTGAAGTTAGCAACTGACTTCTTTGCCTTAGTAACAACTGGCTTCTGACCAGCGATTTCTGTAAGATCCTTAACAGCTGAATCAAGAACCTTTGCGTTATCTTTAGCTTCGCCAACGCCCATGTTTACAACAACCTTAACGAGCTTAGGAATCTGCATAACGTTCTTGTAGCCGAACTTCTTAATCATTGCGTCTTTTATTTCATCATTATATTTATCTCTTAATCTACTCAAAACTGTAAGCCTCCTTCCTTAGGATTAATCTAACTTTTCGATCTTGCCATTTACTTTGACAACTCTTACTTTATCTTTCTTCTCACCCTGGAAGCTTACTCTAAGTGGTGTCTTATCGTCCTTTGTGATTGCGACATTAGAAATGTCTAAAGGAGCTTCCTTCTCGATGATTCCACCCTGCTGGTTAGACATGCTAGGCTTTGAATGTTTGAATACCTTGTTAACACCCTCTACAACAACCTTATGGTTCTTTGTATCAACAGATAAAACTGTTCCAGGTGTTCCCTTATCCTTACCGGCGATAACTATAACTCTATCGCCCTTCTTAATCTTAGATGTTGCCATTACAGCTACCTCCTTACAGTACTTCAGGTGCAAGTGAGATGATCTTCATGAATTTCTTCTCTCTTAATTCTCTTGCAACTGGTCCAAATATACGTGTTCCCTTAGGATTCATATCATCCTTTATGATTACTGCTGCATTCTCATCGAACTTGATGTAAGAACCATCTTTACGATGTGCTCCCTTTACTGTACGAACTACAACTGCCTTAACAACGTCGCCTTTTTTAACAACTCCGCCTGGTGTTGCATCTTTAACAGAAGCTACGATGACATCACCAATATTAGCATATCTTCTTGTTGAGCCGCCCATAACTCTGATGCAAAGAAGTTCTTTTGCGCCAGTGTTATCAGCAACTTTAAGTCTTGTTTCCTGCTGTACCATGACTCACGCGCCTCCTTATTTAGCTCTCTCTATAATCTCAACAAGTCTCCATCTCTTATCCTTTGAGAGTGGTCTTGTTTCCATAACTTTAACTCTATCGCCTACTTTACACTCGTTGTTTTCATCATGAGCTTTAAGCTTGTATGTTCTCTTAACGATCTTGCCGTAAAGAGGATGCTTAACGTTATCGATGATTGAAACAACAATCGTCTTATCCATCTTGTCACTTGTAACTAATCCTACACGTGTTTTTCTAAGATTTCTTTCCATTGTCTATTTCTCCTTTCGATAAGATTAAGCATTTGCCTTTTCAGATATAGCTGTCTGAATTCTGGCAATGTTCTTTCTAACTATTTTAATTCTGCTTGTGTTCTCAAGCTGATTTGTTGCATTCTGGAACTTTAAGTTGAAAAGCTCCTTCTTGGCAGCTACGAGATCACTATTTAATTCTTCAACAGATTTAGCTTTTAATTCATTAACATAATCCTTAGTTTTCACTGTTGCTGCCTCCTTCTAACTGTTCCTTTGAAACGATCTTACACTTAACTGGAAGTTTGTGTGTTGCAAGACGAAGAGCTTCTCTAGCTGTCTCTTCTGGAACACCACCAACTTCGAAAAGTACTCTGCCTGGCTTAACTACTGCTACCCAGTACTCAAGAGAACCTTTTCCTGAACCCATTCGAGTTTCAGCTGGCTTTGCTGTAACTGGCTTGTCTGGGAAGATCTTGATCCAAACCTTACCCTGACGGCTAAGGTAACGGTTAATAGCTACACGGGCAGCCTCAATCTGATTTGATCTGATCCAAGCTGGCTCAAGGGCAACGATACCGAACTGACCCTGAGTAATCTGGTTGCCTCTTAAAGCTTTACCAGCCATTGAACCTCTGAACTGCTTTCTATGTTTAACTCTCTTAGGCATTAACATAATTATTTATCGCTCCCTTCCTTTTTTCCTTTAGTAGGAAGTACTTCACCATGATAGATCCATGTCTTAACTCCGACTTTACCGTATGTTGTATCTGCTTCAGCAAAACCATAATCGATGTTTGCACGAAGTGTCTGAAGAGGAATTGTTCCATCACTGTATGTTTCTTTTCTTGCAATATCAGCACCACCGAGACGTCCTGAAACTGATGCCTTGATACCAAGTGCTCCAGCCTTCATTGTTCTTCCCATGCATGACTTCATTGCACGTCTGAAAGAAATACGATTCTCAAGCTGCTGTGCGATGTTTTCAGCTACGAGCTGTGCATCGAGATCTGGCTTCTTGATTTCCTTGATATCGATGATAAGCTTCTTTGCTGTAAGCTTCTGAACGTCTGCTTTAACCTTCTCGATTTCAGCACCGCCCTTACCGATTACAACACCTGGCTTAGCTGTGTAAACACTTACTTTAACTCTGTCTCTTGTTCTCTCTATATCGATCTTAGATACATTTGCATCATAAAGTCTCTTCTTTAAGAACTTTCTGATGTTGTAATCTTCAACAAGGTTGTTTGAGAATTCTTCATTCTTTGTATCTGCATACCACTTAGAATTCCAATCCTTGATGACGCCGACTCTTAAACCATGTGGATTAACTTTCTGACCCATGCTTCTCCTCCTATCTCTCGTCAAGTACTACTGTAATGTGACTTGTTCTCTTTTCGATTCTGTATGCTCTACCCTGAGCTCTTGGATGAATTCTCTTCATTGTAGGGCCCTTGTTAGCGAAGCATTCAGCTACGTAAAGGTTTTCAGCTTTCATGCCGTTATTGTTTTCAGCATTTGCTACAGCAGACTTAAGAAGCTTTAAGATAACTTCTGAAGCATATCTATTGTTATAAGAAAGAATACCAATTGCTGTATTTACATCCTTGCCTCTGATTGCATCAAGTACGAAGCAAGCCTTTGTTACAGAGACCCTAGCGTAAGAAATAGTAGCTGAAGGTCTTACATCTTTGTTCTCATTTCTAAGTCTTTTGATCTGACTTCTATGTCCCTTTGCCATTTATTTCTCCTCCTTATCTCTTCTTTTCTGCATCCTTGCCATGACCTCTGAAAGTTCTTGTTGCAACGAACTCACCGAGCTTGTGACCAACCATATCCTCTGTAATGAATACAGGAACATGCTTTCTACCATCATATACTGCTATTGTATGACCAACGAATGAAGGGAAGACTGTTGATCTTCTTGACCATGTCTTAACAACTTCATTTTCACCCTTCTGGTTAAGCTCATCAATCTTCTTTAATAAGCTTGCATCTGCGAATGGTCCTTTTTTTACTGAACGAGCCATAATCTTCCTCCTTACTGACCGATGTTCTTGCCTGATCTTGTTCTAACGATCATCTTGTTAGATTTGTTCTTAAGCTTTCTTGTCTTAAGTCCAAGTGCTGGCTTACCCCATGGAGTTAATGGGCCAGAACGTCCGATTGGAGCTCTACCTTCACCACCACCGTGTGGATGGTCATTAGGGTTCATAACAGAACCACGAACTGTTGGGCGGATACCCATGTGACGCTTACGTCCTGCTTTACCAATGTTAACAAGTGAATGCTCGATGTTACCAACTGTTCCGATTGTTGCACGTGCTCCAACTGGAACATATCTCATTTCGCCTGAAGGAAGACGAAGTGTTGCATACTTTCCTTCTCTAGCCATGAGCTGAGCTGAGTTACCAGCTGAACGAACAAGCTGTCCACCCTTGCCAGGAACGAGCTCTACGTTGTGTACTTCTGTACCAACTGGAATAGATGAAAGAGGAAGGCAGTTACCAACCTTAACTTCTGCGTCAACACCGTTCATTACTGTATCGCCAACCTTAAGTCCTGATGGAGCAAGGATATAAGCCTTCTCACCGTCAGCATAAGCGATAAGAGCGATGTTAGCTGTTCTGTTTGGATCGTACTCGATACCAACAACCTTAGCTGGAATACCATCTTTATTTCTCTTAAAATCAACTAATCTATATTTCTGTCTGTTTCCGCCACCATGGTGTCTAACTGTGATCTTACCCTGGTTGTTACGGCCTGCAGTCTTCTTCTTTGAAACAAGAAGTGACTTCTCAGGAGTTGTCTTTGTGATAACAGCAAAGTCAAGACCTGTCATATTCCTTCTAGAAGGTGTATATGGGGTATAAACTTTAATTCCCATTTTGTTTCTCCTTTCAAAATCCTAATTAGTTTTTACAGACCTTCGAAGATCTCGATGTCCTTTGAGTCTGCTGTAAGCTGTACATAAGCCTTCTTGAACTTAGCTGTCTTACCTGTTGTAGCTCCACGTCTCTTTGTCTTTCCGTCGTAGTTAACTGTGTTAACCTTAGCCACCTTTGTTCCTTCGAACATCTTCTCTACAGCTTCTGCTACCTGATTCTTTGTAGCTGATGGATGAACAAGGAATGTGTACTTCTTTTCTGACATAGCGTTCATAGATTTCTCTGTAAGAACAGGTTTTAATATAACGTCATAATACTTGATATCTGCCATTATGCGTACACCTCCTCAATTGCTTTAACAGCATCCTTTGTAATAACTAATGAATCATGCTTAAGGATGTCATAAACATTTATTGTGCTGCTAATTGTTGTATCTACAGCTGGGATATTTCTAGCTGAAAGAACAACATTATCATTCTTATCTTTTGTAACTACTAATGCAGATTCAGCCTTAAGGTTATCAAGAACCTTTACGAAAGCTGCTGTCTTAGGAGCTTCAAGATTTAATTCATCAACAACGATTAACTTGTTGTCCTGTACCTTTGATGAAAGTACTGAGAAAAGAGCGATCTGCTTCTCTCTCTTGTTAAGCTTCTGAGAATAATCTCTTGGCTTTGGTGCGAATACAACTCCGCCACCTGTCCACTGTGGAGATCTTGTTGAACCCTGTCTTGCATGTCCAGTACCCTTCTGTCTCCAAGGCTTCTTTCCGCCTCCTGAAACTTCTGAACGAGTCTTAGCGCTCTGTGTACCCTGACGATTGTTAGCAAGAATTGTAACAACTGCCTTATGGACGATATTTTCATTTATTTCAACACCGAAGATGTTGTCAGAAAGGTCGATCTTCTCAACTTCTTTACCATCAGTGTTATAAACTGCTACTGTTGCCATCTAAATGTTTCCTCCTTCCTAAAAAGTACTATTAATTAGACTTTACTGTTTCGCGAACAATAACTAATGACTTCTTAGGTCCTGGGACAGCACCCTTGACTAAAATTACGTCATTCTCTTTATCTATCTTAACTATCTCAAGGTTCTGAACAGTTACTCTAACTGAACCAGCGTGTCCGGCCATCTTCTTGCCCTTTCTAACACGACCTGGAGTAGTTGCAGGACCGTTTGAACCAGCATGGCGATGATACTTTGAACCATGTCCTGAAGGACCTGACTTAAGACCATGTCTCTTCATTCCACCAGCGTATCCTTTACCCTTTGAAGTAGCAGTAACATCAATCTTGTCACCCTCTTCAAAGATATCAGCTGTAATAACGCTTTCACCAGCCTTATATTCAGCTGAATTCTCAAACTTGAACTCTCTTACGAACTGCTTTGGTGTTGTTCCGGCTTTCTTTGCGTGTCCAACTTCAGCCTTTGTAGCACCATGAGGATTTCTGATAACTTTCTTACCAGCGCCATCCTTTGTAGTTACTTTTTCTTTCTTTTCTTTGAAGCCAACCTGAACTGCTTCATATCCATCGTTTTCAACAGTCTTAACCTGTAATACTGCACAAGGTCCAGCCTGTAAAACTGTTACTGGTGTAAGAACACCCTTTTCGTCGAAGATCTGAGTCATTCCGACTTTCTCAGCGAGTATCGCTTTCTTCATTTGTTTTTCCTCCTAAATAGAATTTACAGCGGATTACCATCAACACAGGTATTGGTAATCATACTAAATCGCATCATTCCGTTCATTCTTAAACGGGACTGCTTTTAGGTACAACTGTTTGTCTTTTTTTGTGGTAGATTAGACCACATCAATTTTACATTGGTTAAGAAGATTTATTTCATCTTCATATCGATATAAACACCAGCTGATACATCCATCTTACGAAGAGCATCAATTGTCTTCTGATTTGGATTGATGATATCGATGAGTCTCTTGTGAGTTCTCTGTTCGAACTGTTCTCTTGAATCCTTATACTTGTGAACAGCTCTTAAGATTGTAACTTTCTCAACCTTTGTTGGCATTGGAACAGGTCCTGAAACCTTAACGTTTGTTCCCTTAACAGCGTCGATAATCTCCTTCGCTGCCTGATCAATTAACTTATGATCATATGCCTTTAATGTGATTCTCATGATCTGATTTGCCATAAAAAAAGCCGCCTCCTTTTCGCACTTTTTGATAATTTAGTACGACAAGCGGTGACTGTACAACTTTCCCGTGTGTGTCCTAATAATAATATCAGAACAAAACACGTCATCTCTGAATTTATTCAGATGGTAATTGTTACAGTGACTTGTCGCCAGTTTCTCTGAACTTGACATTCGCTCCACGAAATTACCTGCGAGGCCGCAGCAACTTCCGTTTCCACGCTATCAATG
>Ga0326509_1000028_pt1 | contig 15475 bp, 7 predicted proteins | sample 2_2465_0518_FD_203650 | JGI IMG/M metagenome (GOLD analysis project Ga0326509, IMG submission 203650) | Metatranscriptome of bovine rumen microbial communities from UC Davis, California, United States - 2_2465_0518 (Metagenome... | ecosystem: Host-associated > Mammals > Digestive system > Stomach... | reverse complement strand
GGGGATAGAGATTGTCTTACTTCACCACGACCTTCTTGCCGTCCTTAATGACGATGCCCTTGTACTCCTTAGAGATACGCTGGCCAGCGAGGTTATAGGTAGCGGTAGAAGCATTGCTCTTAGCAACGACGTTGTTGATGCCAGAAGGATCGGTACCATAAGGATAAGGATCTGTGCCAGCACTAATCTTTACCCAGAAGTTCTTAGTGCCAGTTGCGTCGATGAGATTCTCCAACGTCTTACCGTTCTCGTTATCATCGCCCTTCAGATACCACTTCACGTTCTTGATGGTATAAGTATTGGCAGCCTTGATGACAGCCATATCGAACGAAATAGTCTGGGCATCGGTGATGGCATTGCCACCCCAATCTGAAGCAGGAATCTTAAAGTCTTGCTTGAAGTGCTGCTCAGTAGTAGTGAAGTCGACATCACCGAAAGCATTCTTTCTGTACTGACCAGGCATAGCTGCCGTACCAGTAAGGGTCTTGGCATCAAGCGTAGCTACATAGTCGAATTCGATAACTGTTTCCTCGTCACCCTTGAGAACTCGGTTAGCAACGATAAAGAACTGGTTGTCCCAGGTCTGGCCAGTACCGACTTCATCTTCGCCTGCTTTAGGATTTCCATCATCAGAAGCAAGCCAGTCTCTCTCAACGCCATTAATTTCCAATACTTCAGAGTTAGCTACGATATCAACAGGCTCCTTATTAGCCTCACCTTCAACCTTCATGAAGAGAACCTGACCCTTTGTTGCATCTTCTTCGCTAGGAGCAACGTAAATCTTCCATACACCAGCTGCGGGGAGAGCAATCTTATACGATGAACCAGCCTGATAGTCCTTCCAGTCATCAGGATCATCGCCCTTGATAGTACCTTCAGGTTTAATAGTAGCGCCCTTGAATGACTTGTCGTGACCACGAAGGGTTGAAATCATAACCTCATTAACCCATGTATCCTGCTTACCTTCAGTACCGACTGTAGCAACCAGACACGGCTCGTTATTAGGATCTACGCCCTCGACAAATTCGGTAGCATTATCAAAGTCATACTCAATACCAGTCGTTGAGTTAGAAGAAGCAACAAAGAAGCCCTCGTCGAGCACCATCGTCTCCCACTTCAGGTCATCGAAATAGAATGTATTCGGTTCTTTGTTATCTACGTTCAGGTTGAATGCAACACACCAACCATCGTTCTGTGAGTCACTGAAAGTAATCTCCTTACTATATTCCTGCCACTCAGTAGTGAAGTTAACGTCACCAATACCCTGATAGAAGAGATACCAAGAGGGGTTCTGATGGTGAATCTGAGTTTGAGCAGTGGCAGCCTTTTCGGCCTTGTACTTGAAGCTAACTCTAATAACACTGCCAGACTTCCAACCCTTAGGAGACATGATAAAGAACTGATTGTCCCATGCCTGCCAATCAGTGTACTGGTTGTCAGCAGCAGTAGAATGAACTACGAAAGCGTGACCACCAGGAACCTCTTCGATATCACAGGGGAAAGGACGTGGTTTTCCTTCTGCAATTGGATTACCGTCTGGATCATTAACAGGATCAGGTGTCTGAGAGGGGTCGATATTCTTTCCTCTAACGATAGACCATGCACAGATTTCGCCTGTACGTTCTCCACGCCAGTTGATGTTCACACCAGATTCATCCTTCGCCAATGCCCAATCAGGCCACTGTCCGAACTCGGCATCACCCATCCACTTGTTAGTATGCTCTACACCAGGAATAATGGGTTGGCCGTCATCGGTCAGCCACTCCTGCCATGTAGCAGGACGCGACTCCTTTTCCTCGTGGGTAATCTTGATATACGTTATCCAGATATCGCCCACATAGTCGCCTGGCTGGATGAGTAAGGATCCGCTACTAGCAAAGTAAGCAGCTGAAGGATCGTTTACGCAGTCTTCCAATACTACGTCTACCCAGTCTGTCGTGACAGGAATCATACCGGGAGTACCAGAACCTGAGAATGATGCATGAATTTCTTGAGCAACGGTACCCTTAATTCTCAGAGTGATTGTGTAATGGGCATCATTGTCAACTTGAATACCCGGGTGAAGTTGGTACTGGAAGTCATAGAACGCCGCCTGCGCTTCATCACTGTGAAAATGGATGGCACCATCTTCAAATGCAATGTGCGCCTCTTCATTAAGCCAACCATGTTCCCATGTTGCCGCTGTAGAGTAGTCCTTTTCAAAATCGACTACAGTCACAGCTTTTGCTCCCATGACAATTGCCAAGAAAGCAACGAGAGTAAATAATTTCTTCATAATAGAAATAATTTAGTTAATAAATAATAAGATGAAAAAATAATATAATGAATTATTATTTAGAGACTCCTGAGAGATAGCTGCCAGGAACGTCAGGACGTATCCTGTCAGCTATCTTCCGTAGCACCTTTATTGTCCGCTGAGCGCATCGCAGAAGGCCTTATAGGTGGCAGTGCGCACCCAGTCCTTACTCTTGTTAACAGACCAAAGACCTACGGGATCGCCCGTGTCGGCCATATTGCCCTTACAGATGCCGGCCTGCTTGTCGTTAGGAATGATGCTCATATACCTGTTGATGACGTAGGCATAATAGTCGGCCAGCTTCTGACGCTGAGCTGTTGTGATCTTATCTGCTGCCACATAGGCACCTGTAGCATCCTGATACTTGATGTCGAAGTTAGAGAGACGAATGAGCTTGCCTGTTTGAGCAAGGTTCTCAAGAAGTTTCTTCAGGGTTGCCTTGTACGCTTCGAGCGTGGCTTCATCCTCACTGTAGCTGAGATTCACTTTGGCGTTGATACCGTCAATCTTGGCACCGTTGTTCGTCCAGATACCAATCCAGTAGTTGAGGCTCTCCATCATCTTGGGGTTCTCAAGACCAGTCTCGCTGATAAAGAACTTCAGAAGTTCGGGGTTGCCACCATAGTTTGTATAGGCAGAACTTGCAGACTTTGACACGGCAGGACCGTAGTTCTCACTGCCAAGGATATCCTGCCAGAAAACCTTCTCGGTAGAGTGCTTCAGGTCGTACATACCATTGTCAAGTGTAGACTTCGAGTCGATGGCCTCGTCAATAAGGTCGAATGACTTGATGCGGCCCTCATTAATCTTCATCAGTCCATCGCACCAGGCGTTGAGTGCATAGTTGATGGTGTCCTTCACCTCTTGGTCGGTCTGCGGACGGTGGTTGTCAGGATAGTAGCCCACCTGCACCTTCTGGATATTGATGGTGATACCACGAGCTGTCTCGATGCGCAAGAAGCCGTCAGTGACTCCTTCGGGACTTTGAGCCTCGACGACAATCTTAGTCCATTTATCCTTCTTCAGCGGCCACTTTCCGTTAGTTCCTGTTCCTGCTACCGGATTGCCCGAGAAATTGACATCAAAAGTAATGTCCTTGTCAGCACGAGCATAGAACGTCGTGGTGTATTTAGCCAGATGATTCACCTCAAAGCCCTCAATGATACAGACACTGGATGAAGCCGAAATCTGAAGCACGTTCTGGTTATCGTATTTGACGATAGATGCTTTACCCTTTTCGATGGTACCGGTGTATGCACCTACGGGCATTTCATTGAAATTGACGGTCTTTCCCTCCACATAGTCCACGGGAATCTCAATAGGAGCCGTGAGCATGGCTAACCAGTCGTCGGCCTGGTTGGCATTAGCAACGATGGGACTACCGAACACCTCGCCACCGATTTCTTGGACATGGTCGAGCAGGTCTTTCATGTCGATGAAGTTCATCACGCCTTTGCCATTGACAATGGTACCAGACATCAGCGAGGCGCCAAATGCAATATTGTCAAAGTTAGTGACTGCTGCAGCATGGGCCAGTTCCTGCTTGTTGAAATCGGCCACCTTGAGCGTGGCGCCCAACGACAAGTTGGGATACTCAATTCTGTTGATGTAGGTTTTCACAGGAGCCAGGTCCTTATATGGCTCTACATAAGTAGGATCAGGCTCTGCCGTGAAATCATCTGTCACATTATAGTCGGCACAGGCCACCAGAAGGCCACTGAGCAGACAAAGAACACTGAGACTTCGCATAGTTTTAAAAATCTTAGTCATCATAATTCTCATTTCTAATTTCTAATTCCTAATTCTTCACGTACTTGGGTGAGAAGAATACTTTCTGGTTTGACTCACGAGTCTGAACCACCAAGGTATCGGCAGTCGATACCTGCACGTCGTTCTCAAGAATCCAATCGACCTCCTTGCCATTCACGTTTTTTGTACCGATGAGTCTGCCTTTCTTGAAAGTCACAGAGTATGCCAGACGGAGAATGTCGCGCTGAACGGGTTCGCCGTTCATGCTGCCCCACTGGTAGTCCTTGTATTCAGCGCGCTCAGTTCCTTTGGCAATATATTCGCCTGAACCCGAACCGGCTATAGTCTCTTCTGTTCCATCGGTAGAGATGGTACAGTCGTTTCCGTTGAACGTCAGGATGAGGTTGCAGCGCTGAGAAGGACGGGCTGCTCCAGAAGCATCCTTACCAATGTTGATGGATACAGGGAAGGTGGCCTGCGTCATGTTCTTGGTAAGAATACTGCAAATCTCATCGTTCTGGTTGATGGGGTTCTCCGTGTAGTGCTCTGGATCGGTTCTTACCAGCATCGTATCCTTGCGGACGTATGTCTGGGCAACGTTGTTCTCTGACACGACGTCAACACCGCGGCGGATATACTTGCCCTGCCAGGGATTCATATACTTCACGCAGTAAAGCACATAGTCCTTTGCCAGAACATCCCAATTCTGCAAATCCGTGCGAGAGGGGGTGTAGGTGAGATCTACAAGTGGCGAACCTCTCAGAATATGATCAATGCCCGACGTCTCCATCATCAGGAGTGGAATGACGTATGTATTCTCAATGGCTTTGGGGTCGTTGAAGAATTCATCAGTGAATTGTACTTCCACATAGCCACGGGCGTCGCCATTGTACTGGATAGCGTTGGTCGAAAGCTGATAGTAAGATGCGGGCATGGGACGCACAGGCTCGGCTGCGTTACCGCCGGCATCGGTAAAATAGAGGTTGTCGCAGAGTGTCGGGTCGACAACGATGCTGACAGAAGCGTCACGTCCACCGTAGGCACCACCCATCGTTGACCATATCCGGCACTTGTGCGCATTGTCGAGGGTGTTGTCATAGATGTCGTTACCAAGTACGAGCGTGCGTACCGGGAACTGATAAGCGAAGTAGGCTGTTGTGCCTCCTTGGTAGTCTGGGAACTCCTTGTCTGCATTATAGCACGACGTGTATGTGAGAGAGAGGGCTCCCAAGGCTATTGCGTATATGAATCTCTTAAGTGTCATAATCATATCTTAAATTCTTAACTCTTAACTTTTAATTCTTAATTCAAGATTACCACCCCTTGTTCTGCTTGAGGTTGCTCCATTTGAGTACCTCCTCCTTGGGGATCGGTCCGTACATCTGATAGCTATTGTCGTATTTACGGTCCTCGACGTCAAAGATCGTATAAGTGAGTTCACCGGTATCTTCGTTACGGTCAATTCTCATACCTTTAACCGATTCGTCGAGCGGCATCAGCCAACGGCGGAGATCCCAGAAGCGCTTGTTCTCGAAGCAGAGCTCAAGACGGCGCTCATTTCGAATCAGACTTGTCATCTTTGCCTGGTCAGAAGCGCACTCGTCAAGGAACACATCGCCTTCGGGCAGCGGCATTCCATATTCGTTCTTGCCGAGGCCTGCACGCACACGGATGGCCTTGATCACATCGTAAGCAGTAAAGCCGACACCTGTCGGGTCGCTCTTGGGACCCCATGCATCGTTGGCTGCTTCTGCGTAAGCCAGGAAGATTTCTGTGTAACGGATGCGTGGATAAATATGCTGCTGCTCAATGAGAGAGCTGGAGTTAGGACTGACATCGTCGCGGAGAAGTTTCAGCAGGTAATAGCCCGTACGTGTGGACTTCTCACGCTGGTCGTTGATGTTGTCCATGGTCTCGTTATTAGCGTTGGGATATGTGCCAGTGATAATCTCAGTTTTTCTGAATGTCACACCGTTACACAGAACGTCATCAGCAAGACGCGGGTCACGGTTCGCATAGGGATTCTTCGGGTCGTACCCGGAATTAGGATCGCTAATAGGGAGACCGTTACGCATCGGGAAAGCGTCAACAAAGTTCTGTGTAGGATTGACACGACCTAAGCCATACAAAGACGGTGGGAAATTGTCTTTTTCCTGTGAGGCGTTCTTATGACGGTCCTCACGCCACAGCATCTCCGGCATTTCGGCCCCATTGGGCTCAAGCTTTGACTTGTTTTTATACCAGATGTTACCCGTCGGGTCGAATCCCTCTAATCCACCAATTCGATTGAGCACGTTAGCGCAAAGCTTGGCAGCCTCTTCAGATGTCACGCCGCTCTGTTCGCGGAAGGCAGGACTGGCAGCGAGGAGGGCAACCTGCGCTTTGACGGCCTCAGCCACCTTGGCAGAGACAAGACCTTTTGACTTGGCACCGAACACGAGGTTGTAGTTGGAGTAGTTAGCACCAAGTGCTTTGTACTTTGCAGGGATTTCGTCATTGTTAGAGATATCCGTGTAGTCGAAGGGGAGAAGTGCCATGGCACTGTCGCAGTCGGCATAACACCGCTGAACGCACTCAGAGAACTTGGCACGCGGCTGATTGAAGTCGGAGCTACCGTCTTCTGCGGTAGTCAGCAAAGGCACACCATAGAGTACGCCATCGTCTGCATAGCCGCCATGTGCCATCAGCAGATAGTAATAGAGGATGGCGCGAAGGCCGTATGCCTCACCTTTCAAACGGTCGGTGAACATCTGCTGCTTGGAGGCAGCACTCGGTGCCCACTTCACGTTATCTACTTTTGCAAGGAATAGATTAATATACTGGATGCCATCCTTACAACTGTTCCACTGCGACATGGGGTTGTTGTCAGAAGCCCATGAGCCGGTAGCCATGATCAGATAAGCATTGCTGTTCAGATTGGAAACGGCATCGTCCGTAGCAACATCCGTCTGAGTGGTCGTAATATAAGGAAGACGATCATAGCCATACATCAGCAGACCATGTGCATACTTCGACTCCTCGTACATGGCATCCTCCGCACGATTATTCTCATCTGCAGGCTCAAACATATCTTCGCACGATATGAAGAGGAATGCGGAAAGTGGGAGGAGTAAAGTAAATACCCCTACAGCCACCTTATTATATATCTTGGTAATCATAATCTTCAATTATCAATTTTCAATTATTAATTTTCAATCATTTAGAGGGTTACCTTAACACCGAGATTGTAGAAACGGGTCTGTGGTGCAGAGCCAGCGTTTGTCTCCATTAACTTACGCTCCTTAGAGATGGTGAGGAGGTCGTTGCCGTCGAGATAGACAGACAGAGCCTTAACATACTTACCCTTGACCATTTCCTCTGGGAAGTCGTAGGTCAGCTGTACCTTGCGGAGATTGAAACGATCTGTGCTGTAAATCCAGAAGGTAGATGCAGCACCATCAGCAGTTGCCGATGTGGTCAGACGGGGATGTGTAGCCACATCAGCAGTCTCTGGCGTCCAACGGCCACGAGCATTCACAGAGTACTTATCTTCTCCACTCATAAAGTAGTAACTGCCGTTCTTCAAGCCATCAGCACCGAACTGGCCGTTGCCAATGAGGAAGAGTGTGAAGTTCTTGTACTTGAGCGTGAGGTTCACACCCAAGGTGAGGGGAGCGCCGTACGTACCCCACTTGCCAATTTCGACCTGGTCTTCGCTGTCGATCTTGCCGTCGCCGTTCACATCTTCGTACTTCAAGTCACCAGGCTGGATGTTATTACCACCCGTGAGTACCGAAAACGGAAGACCAGCCTTCAGCTTATACTCTGTCTTGCCGTCCTTAGTGGTAATGTCAAAGTCGTCGGCGGTGTAGAAGCCCTGACACTTGAAGCCCCACATGGCGTCCAAGGGACGACCCTCAGCATGCTGGTAGTCATAATCGACGAGTTCGTCGTACTTCTTGTTCTCAGTCTTCAGATAGGTACCGACAACGCCTAACTGGGCGTGAACCTTGCCCAACTGCTTCTGAGCCGTTACGCTGAAGTCAAGACCCTTGCGGTTCTGTATGTTGTTGTTGATGGCAGGCTTAAACGTACTTCCGGAAAGACCTCCCTGCAAGTGTGAGGGGAAGATGGTAGGATTCTGGATGATGAAACCATCCATATCTGTGTTGAAATAGGTGAACTCAGCAGAAATCAACTTGTTAAAGAACGAACCACGCAGTGTAGCAGAGAACTCCTTGCGATGGACGAAGTCAAGTGCGGGGTTACTACCTGCCGTGGATAAGGTTCTATTGGTGCTGACACCTTCGTTCCATGAATAGCCGCTACCGTCTGTCTTCCAAAGGGCATCGTAAATATAGAAGTATCTGTCGTTCATATAGACATCGATATCCTCGCTCAGGTTGCTGTAAGATGCGCTGATGAGCAGGTCATCGACGAAGGTACCCTTCAAGAAATTCTCCTTGGCCAGGTTCCATCCGATGGTGAAAGAAGGCGAGATAGCTTCGCGGTTTCCTTCGGGAAGACGGGCGGAATGTACGCCTGCCAACGACACTTCAGCAAAATAGCGCTCCAAATAGTCGTAACCAGCCTGCAAGCCTAAGTTGGCATTAGCATAACGGTGGTACTCGCTACTACGGGTTGTCGTGTACATATTGGCGAGCAACATACCTGACACATGATGTTTGCCAGCAAAGGTGTGGTCGTAATCAAAATGACCGTTCCAACTGATGGTCTGGCGATACTTCGTATTTGCCATAACCATGTGGCCTGTCACCACCTCATCGCCCTCCTGTGTAAGGGCAACAATCCTGCTCTCTGAGTTATAGTTACTCCAAGTGGGGATAAACACAGCATACTTGTTGTCGTATGACAAGCTGTAGTTAGCGGCATAGTCAATCGAGAACAGCGTCTTGAAAGACAGACCCTTGACGAACTTACTCATATCATAGATGATACCTGCATCGAACTGGAACTGACGGCTGACGTCTTTGGTCTTACCGCCGAAATAGCAGTCGGCAATAGCATTGGTCTTGGTGTTCTTGGTACCACCGGGGAAGTATCGGCCGTCAAGCAGGTTGAGCGACTTACCGAGGATGGCAAGTGCCTTGGTTGCGTTGGGGTCGACCATATCAATGGGAATCAGCGGTGCTGCGTTCTCCGGGAAGTTAGGACGCATGGTAGCAGCCTCACCCCAGAAATCGCCCTTGTTCTTATTGGCGTTGTAGAATGTAGCACTGACATTGGTATAACCCTTGACAACCTTGTTGATAACGAGGTCTACATTACCACGGACACTGAAACGGTCGGTGTAGTTCTCGTCGGCAACGCCGAAGTTGAGGAGGTCTTCGCTGCGATAGTAGTTGATGTTCGTATAGAAGTGAGCACGCGTGCCACCACCCTGGATCTCCAACGTACCTTCAGAACGGTTGTATGCTTTGCGGACATACTCGTCGGAATAGTAGTTGACGTTGGGATAACGGTAAGGATTCACGCCAGAGGCATGATTGTAGATATCCATCTGGGAGTATCTTCCGCCCGTTGTCGAACCATCGTTAAGGCAGGCTTCGTTGTAGAGGGTCATGTACTCGGCAGAGCCTAAGTATTCGGGGAATTCTTTGGCGACGTGCCAGCCAGTGTTGGCATTGGCCGTGATCTGAAGACCGTCGACCTTACCGCGCTTGGTGGTAATCAGAATAGCACCCTTGGCACCCTTGGCACCATAGAGAACGACAGCCTGCGCACCTTTGAGGAAGGTGATCTGCTCGATTTCAGAAGGGAGCACGTTGTTTGACGGACGCTTCACACCGTCGATGATAACGAGTGGAAGGTTGCCATTGTCGTTATTGTCAAGACGGTCGTTGTCCATACCCCAAAGGTTGTTGCCATTCCATCCGCCAACAAGTGCATACAAATCATCGAGGCTGCCCGTCGTGTAATCCTTCTTCTGCAGTTCTTCCATATCAACGTATGAAATGCCTCCGAGAAGATGGTCGGCATCCTTTTCGCGGAAAGCAACATGGACTTTCTTTTTGGCCACCGTAGAGTCAGCGTCGTCTGTGGTCTGGGCATTGACCGTCATTGGCGATGCAGCCAACATGGCAAAGAGAAATATGTTTGTTTTTAGATTCTTCATAATCATAATATTCAATTATCAATTTTCAATTATCAATTACCAAGTATCAATGGTCAATTGATTACCATCCGGGATTCTGGTCGAATCCTACATAAAGGTAGGTATCCTTATCAGGTAGCGGGAACCAATAGTGCTTCGATTCAAAATGACGGGCAATCAGATCTTTTTTGTGGAAGTTACCAACCTTTGCGTCTTTTGGATCGTGATCCTTAAACCACGAGGCTGCTTCCAAACGCTCGAACTCGTGAGAGTACTTTACGGTGTAAGGAGGCTCAGTCAGGAGAAGCCAACGCTGCAAGTCGCACCAGCGGAAGCCTTCGAAGGCAAGCTCAACGGCACGTTCGCGGCGCACCTCGTCGATGAAATGCTCCCTGGTGTCAAGGAACTGGGGCTGTACATGCTCCATCGGATAGTCGTCAGAGTTGACACGGTCGCGGAGTGCATTGATGGCATCAACAGCAGACAGTGACGGGCAGTACTCAGGCTTGGCCTTGATGTCAGCGGCACCTGATGCGATAGCTGCTCTTGCCTCTGCATACATCAGATAGATGTCAGCAAGACGCATATACGGGAGATAGGTGTGTAAAGGACCACCGCCGCCCCATGCATCGTACCACTTGTCGCCTTCGTTACACTGGTGAGGCACAAGCTTCTGGATGAAATAACCCGTGCTGCTGGCATCGGCGATAGAGCGCATGGCACCGCCCGTGTACAGATCACAATACTCCAGTTTCTTCTGGTCGGAATTCAAGGGGTCGGTACTGAGCACATAGTGGAAACCGTCGAACACGATGTCGTGATAGAAACGCGGATCGCGGTTCTTGTAAGGATGCTCAGGATCCCAGCCAGATTCCGGGTTCAGCACATACTCGCCATTCTTGACAAGATAGATGGGCTGTCCGTTAGCCATACCGTACTGGTCGATGAGGTTGGCTGTCGGGTGGTGGATAATCTTATCGTGAGCTACGAGACCTGCCACTTTCGGACCAAAGATCTTGGTGCAGTTCCAGTTAGAAGTGTTTCCATCGGGAGACAAGCCACGGAAAATAGCCTCTGTAGAACCTGGCTGTTTCCAATCTTGCTTATAAGTATAGAATATGTCCGAGTAGCAAGACTCAGAATTCTCATCGCGCTCATGGTCGTAGATGTTGGAATACTTGAACTCAGCAAGCTTGTAGCTGACAGTTCCTTTGTGAACCATTTCGAGTGCCTTACCCAATGTCTCGGCTGCCTTTTGGCAGTACTCCCTATCATAGTCATAGGTCTTGCCGTTGGAACTGGCGCCTAACAGCTGGGCTACGCCACCGTTCTTGGTCTTCTCAAACTCCTTCATGAGCGGAGAACCAGCCCACAGGTAGCACTTGCCGAGATAGCAGAGCGCCGTGAACTTGTTGACACGCAGGTCATTCTTACCTGAAGTCTGCATACCGGCCAAGGTCTCATCCCACTCTATGGGAAGCAGCTCGTAAGCCTTTTCGAAGTCTGCAGCACAGCGATCAGCACATTCCTGGAACGAAAGACGCGGAAGCTCGGGGATGTCTGTTGCCTCGAAAGCCTTGTCGATGTAGGGCAGACCACCGAAATAGCACATCAGCTCGAAGTGCCACCATGCACGGAAGAAATACATCTGTCCGAGCAACAGGTCGCGCTCTTCGTCGGTTCCTACAAGGGACCTGATTTTCTCAATACCCATATTACACTTACGGATGCAATACCAAGAATTCTTCCACAGAGAACTTCTGTCGCCATTCAGCCAGCACTGATTGTTGCTCAGCCAGTTACGATAGTTGCCGAGGTCAACCTGATGATCCATGTGTGCATAGCCTTCAGGGTTGTGTACGGCATCATCACCGAAGTTCCATGAGGTACAATAGTTGACCTTCTCCTTATCAGGAATCAGACTATAAATCTCCTCAATATATCCCTGGAAGTTGCGATAGTTCTTGAATGCCTCATCCTCTGCTACGATAGACTCAGGATCCTTGTCGAGCCAATCGGTGCAAGAAGTGAAGGAAGCACCACTGCCCAGAACGAGCAGCAAACCACCCAAAAGGGATTTTATGTTATTATAATATTTCATAATAGATATACGCAATTAAATGTAAAGCTTGAATCCTAAGTTATAACGTCTGACAGTGGGGTAAGCACCGCCACCACCACTCCATCCGTAGTTACTCTCACGGTCGTCAGGCATCTTTGTAATCAGCAAGAGGTTGTTACCATTCAGGTAAATCTTCAGACTTGTAAAGCCAAGTTTCTTGATCCAACCCTTCGTCCACGTATAAGCAAGCTCTACGTTCTTGAGGCGGAAGTATGAACCATCGTAGAGGTACTGTGTACCATCGTTATAGTAAACCTGTGTGTTGAAGCGTGGCGGAACGACATCACCCGAACCGTCAGCAGGATTCCACCAGGTACCATTATCATATACTGTCAGAAGCTGATCGCCGAAAGAAGGCAGACCCACGTCACGGGTGACACCCGTCACACCATAGAGCTGGGCGAAGCAGCTCCAGCCTTTCCACTCCCAACCGATGGTTGCATTGTAGGTGTGCTCAGGATTTCCCGTGTAGCCGTAAGGAGCCTGGTCGTTGGTCTCGTCAATCTTACCGTCACCATTGAAGTCAACGATATAGTGGTCGCCGATAAGAACCTGGTCGTCGCCCTTCTCACGTTCAGGCGTACTATAGAGTTCATCGTAGGTACCAATAAAGCCGTTGTCGATGAATGAGACGTACTGACCTTGAGAATAACCCTGTGCCTTACGGTAACTCGGAATCAGTTCAGGGTCGTCCTTCAATTTAATCACGTTATGTGCATAAGTATAGTTGCAGTTTGCCCAGAAGCGCATGCCATTCTTCAAGACCTTGTTGAAGCGAACCTCGAACTCGAAACCGGAATTTTTGATCTCACCCTTGTTGATGTCAGGAGTCTTGGCTGCACCATAGTAAGAAGGCACGGAACGGTCGGTACCGAAGATGAAGATGTCGTAACGGTCATCGCGGAACCAGTCGAAACTACCTGCAAACATACCACCGAGGAAGGCATAGTCGAAACCGAGGTTCTTCTTCGATACAGTTGCCCAACGAAGATCGGGATTGGCAATAAAAGCTTCCTTATAGCCTGTGAACGGGCTGTTCGAACCATCACTAGACATTTTGTAGGGGCCAATGACCTCCCAGCCCGTCAGGTAAGCAAAATCTCCACCAGCGCTGTCGTCACCAATCTCACCGATAGATCCACGAATCTTGAACATATCAATGATACCCTTGTCCTTCAGCTTCTTCATAAATTTCTCTTCCGAGACCATCCAGCCGGCAGCTCCTGAACAGAAGAATACAAAGCGGTTGTCGGGCGAGAACTTCTGTGAACCGTTGTAAGCACCGTTGAACTCAGCGAAATACCTACTCTTAAAATCATAGGTGGTACGGAAGACCCAGTCCTCACGGCGATTCTCAAGGTCGGCGTTACCGGCAAAGATACGACGCTTCCAGTTACCCATGAGCGTTACGTTATGGAGACCAAGCTGACGGCCCCAGTAGAGCTGAACCGACATCTCGGTTGAACGTCTTGTGTAGCTGACATTACCTGCCTGAGTTTGCCAATCGCGACTCTCATAGAAGTCGAAACCTGTTTTAGCGTCAATCTCATTCTCGTAAATGATCTGACCGTCTTCAGGGAGAATGTATGCCGTATTAGTCACGTGGGTGTCGGAAATACCACGGTCACCTTCATTGAACTGGTTGTCCCAAGAGATAGTACCGCGGGCAACAAGACCCTTTGTGATGAAATCAAGGTTTTGCTCGAGTGCAAAGTCGGTGAACACATGCGTAATAGACTTTGTCTCATAACCAGACGTTGCAACGCTCATAGCAGAGTTTGACATGTTAGAGGCTGCCAAACGCGAATAACCCCAAGCGCCATTTGCGAAACGGACCGGATAGACGTTAGGCGGCATACGATAGGCACCAGCCCAGTTCTGCTGCTGGAACCACTCGCCACTATTACCATAATAATAACGTGGGGTCTTCTGCTGGGCGTTAGAACCAGCCAGATTGACTCTGAACTGAGTGGTCTTCGTCACCTGGAAGTCCAAATTTGAACGTACATTCAGACGATTGTACGAATAACCGCCTTCATAGCCCTGATGGTTGTCCCAAATTCTCGTCATGTCACCTTCGTTCTGGAAGTCGAAAGAAACGAAGTACTTGACGTACTGAGTACCACCGGAAAGATTAAGGTTCGTATTATAAGATAAAGCGAAATCCTTGAACATCTCTTCCTGCCAGTCAATGTTCGGATAGCGTTCTGCCTGGCTATAGTCGCCGAGGTAAGTGCCATCTGCATTGTAGTGAGGCTTGACAGTATAATCCTGGTTGCGGAAGTTGTTGATGAACGTCTGCGGACGATAGTATGCCCAAGAAGCGGCTCCGCCTAAGGCAAGCTCATTCTCGACAGCCTGATTACGTAACATATAGCCGTCGTATGAGTCGTACTTGCGAGGCAGCTTAGACACAGCCTTCAAAGTAGCATTGAAGCCCACATCGATTCTTGCTTTACCTTCCACACCGCGCTTGGTCGTAATCAGGATAACGCCGTTAGCACCCTCCACACCATACACGGCTGTAGCAGATGCGTCCTTCAACACCGATACGGTAGCGACAGATGTAATATCGACAGACTTTATCTCACGCTTGACACCATCGACAAGAATCAGAGGCTGTGCATCCTGGTTCCACGCTGCTGCACCACGAATGTAGATACGCGGATCTTCTTCACCAGGCTGACCAGAAGAAGCGATGGTGGCAATACCAGGCAAGTTACCTGTGAGGGCTGCACTGACACTGCCAATACCAGCCGAACGCTCAAGTACTTCACCTGTCGTCTGCGTGATGGCACCTACAACCGATGCCTTCTTCTGTTGGCCGTAACCAACGACGACGACCTCTTCAATCTGGGCATTGTCTTCCTCCAGAGTAACCTTGACGGCTCTGTCGGTTGAGACCTTTACTTCCTTCTCAATCATGCCGACATAGGTCACGACAACGGTACCCTTACCATTTGGCATCTTTAACGAGAAGTTACCGTCAAGGTCGGTAATGGTAGCATTCTTTCGGTTGTCCTTCTGAACAACTGTTGCACCAATAACCGGCTCGCCGCCCGTGTCAACGACAGTACCCTTGACTAGTCCTTGTGCAAATGCTGGCATAGTAAAAGCCATCATAAGCAATGCCAGAACCGATGTTTTTGACGATTTCCTGCATATCGCAAGAAGAATCATCTCTTTCAGTTTTTTTTGTCATTTAGGATTTTGG
>Ga0326509_1000025_pt1 | contig 15605 bp, 11 predicted proteins | sample 2_2465_0518_FD_203650 | JGI IMG/M metagenome (GOLD analysis project Ga0326509, IMG submission 203650) | Metatranscriptome of bovine rumen microbial communities from UC Davis, California, United States - 2_2465_0518 (Metagenome... | ecosystem: Host-associated > Mammals > Digestive system >... | reverse complement strand
GTGTAATATAACAAAAACAAGATATATTCTATGAACATTTCCTACAAGTGGCTGAAAGACTATCTGAAGTTCGACCTCACTCCTGAGGAGACTTCGGCAGCCCTTACTTCAATCGGTCTTGAGACAGAAGGTGTCGAAGAGATCGAATCTATTCGCGGTGGCCTCAAGGGCCTTGTCGTTGGTCAGGTTCTTACATGTGATGTGCATCCCAACTCTGACCATATGCATGTAACTACCGTTAATCTTGGCAACTCACAGTGGGTAGCCGATGCATACGGTGCACTCTGCACAAAGGACGAGGCCGGTAATACTATCGCACAAATTGTCTGCGGTGCTCCTAACGTTGCCGCCGGACAGAAGGTTATCGTTGCTACTCTCGGCACTACACTTTATGACGGTGACCAGACCTTCAACATCAAGAAGGCAAAACTTCGCGGTATCGAGTCAAATGGTATGATTTGTGCAGAAGACGAAATCGGCGTCGGCACCGATCATGCTGGAATCATCGTACTTCCTGAGGATACTCCAATCGGCATGCCTGCCTCTGAGTACTATCACCTCGAGAGCGACTATCAAATCGCAGTTGACATCACTCCTAACCGTGTGGATGCGGCTTCACACTATGGTGTAGCCCGCGACCTCAACGCATATCTTGGCGCACATGACCTTCCACACGAGCTCACCAAGCCTTCTGTCGAAGCATTCGACAAGGTGCACGAGGCTGACAAGGCATTGGGCGTAGACTACAAGCCTGTCACCATCAAGGTGGAGAATACTGAAGCATGTCCTCGTTATTCCGGTCTCACCATTGCAGGTGTTACCGTTAAGGAGTCTCCTGAATGGCTCAAGAACCGCTTGAAGTCAATCGGCCTGCGCCCTATCAACAATATTGTCGACATCACCAACTTCATCCTCTTCGAGACCGCTGTGCCAATGCACACTTTCGATGCAGACAAGATCAAGGGTGGACAGATTGTGGTAAGAACCTGTGCCAATGGTACTCCATTCATCACACTCGACGGACAGGAGCACAAGCTCAGCGATTCTGACCTTATGATCTGCAACGCTGAAGACCCAATGTGTATCGCAGGCGTATTCGGCGGCCTTGAGTCAGGCACTACCGAGCAGACCAAGAACGTATTCCTTGAGTGCGCTTGCTTCCATCCAACATGGGTTCGCAAGACGGCACGTCGTCAGCAGCTCTCTACCGATGCATCCTTCCGTTATGAGCGTGGTGTAGATATCAACAACATTCCATACGCACTGCGTCGTGCTGCCCTCCTCGTGAAGGAGTTGGCAGGTGGCACTATCGTAGGCGACATTGAGGAGGTTTATCCTGTCAAGAATGTTCCTGCCGTTGTTGACCTCACCTACAAGCGCGTGAATTCCCTCTCCGGTATCGAGATTGCTCCTGAGAGAGTAAAGCAGATCTTGGGTCTCCTCGAGATGGAGATTCTTTCGGAGGATGAGAACGGCGTAAAGATCCAGATTCCAGCATATCGTGTGGACGTTTACCGTGACTGTGACGTCATCGAGGATATCCTTCGCATCTACGGCTATGACCGCGTAGAACTGCCTGGCACCGTACGTACCAGTGCAGTCGGCAAGACCGCTACAGACATCTCGAACAGCCTGCAGCAGATCATCAGCGAGCAGCTCACAGGTGCCGGCTTCAACGAGATCTTGTGCAATTCTCTCACAGCAGAGGCATTCTACGAGGGCCTTGAGACCTATCCACAGAGCAAGCTCGTCCATGTGATGAATCCTCTGTCAAGCGACCTCAACGTCATGCGCCAGAGCCTCCTCTTCGGTGGCCTGCAGTCCATCAACCGCAACATCAACCACAAGGCATCCAACTGCCGCTTCTATGAGTTCGGCAACACTTCGTTCTACAACGCAGAGAAGCAGGCTGTCATCAACAACCAAGTTGCAAGCGGCGAGAAGACCGCTCTCGAGGTTCAGCAGGAAGGCCGTGCATTGTCAGGCTATTCTGAGGAGAGCCACCTCGGAATCTGGATGACCGGCAATCGCTATCAGGGCTCATGGGCCGTAGCTGACGAGAAGGCTACCGTCTTCGAGTTGAAGGCTGCCGTGCTCAACATCCTGAAGCGCCTTGGCCTCAACGTTGCGCTGCGTCAGAACCAGTTCAACTCTGACATCTTTGCCGTTGGCCTCAACATCACTACAGCCAAGGGCAAGGTACTTGCAACCCTCGGCATCGTTTCGAACAAGATCCTGAGTCGCTTCGACATCGACCAGGAGGTTTATTATGCAGACCTCAACTGGAAGGCCCTCATGAAGGATGCCGCCAAGGTGAAGGTAGAGCAGCAGGAGATTGCCAAGTTCCCACCTGTGAAGCGTGACCTTGCTCTCCTCGTTGATCAGAGCGTACAGTTTGCCGACATTGAGCGTGTAGCCTACGATACCGAGAAGCGCCTCCTCAAGAGCGTTACCCTCTTCGATGTATACGAAGGCAAGAACCTCCCTGCAGGCAAGAAGTCATACGCCATCTCGCTCATCCTCCAGGATGCCGAGAAGACACTCAACGACAAGGCTATCGATGCAACCATGCAGAAGTTCATCAAGATGTTCGAAACCAAGCTCGGTGCATCACTCCGTTAATTCTGTAAGTAAAACAAAACAACAATAATAAAATTCCAAGAAAAATATAAAAAATTATGGGAAGAGCGTTTGAATATCGTAAAGCGCGTATTATGGCGCGCAACAGCAAGAACAGTAAGATGTTCTCAAAGCTTAGCAAGGAAATTACCATGTGCGTTAAGGCCTCAGGCCCAGATCCAGACAATAACAGCCGTCTTCGTACTCTCATTGCTACTGCCAAGTCTGCAAGTATGCCTAAGGATACCATTGATCGTGCCATCAAGAAGGGCAGCGACAATGATGCCGGCAACTATAAGGAGCTCACCTACGAAGGATACGGCCCATTCGGTATCGCTATCGTTGTAGAGGCTGCTACCGACAACAACACCCGTACCGTTGCCAATGTACGTTCCTACTTCACCAAGTATGGCGGCACCCTTGGCACCACAGGTTCCTTGAGCTTCCTCTTTGCCCACAAGTCTGTATTCACCGTAAAGGCCAAGGAAGGCGTTGATATGGATGAACTCGAGCTCGAGCTCATTGACTACGGCGTAGACGAACTTTACTTCGATGAGGAGGAGAACACCATCACCGCATACGGCGAGTATGAGTCATACGCTCAGATGCAGCAGTATTTCGAGGAGAATGGCTTCGAGATCGTCAGTGCAGAATTTGTACGTATACCTAACGACACCAAGGAGGTTACCGCTGAGCAGCGTGAGACCCTGGACAAGCTTCTTGCCAAGTTTGATGAGGACGATGATGTAACCAACGTCTTCACCAACATCAAGGAGGAGGACGAGGATGAAGAATAATCTTCTTCTCTCCCCTTCATTGTTATCCAAGGTAAAATTATCGCGCGTACATTAAATATAATATGTCAATTCAACTACAAAAGATACAAGAACTGATCAAGAATCGCGAGACAGCACGTCTCGGTGGTGGAGAGAAGCGCATTGCTGCTCAGCATGCCAAAGGCAAGCAGACCGCTCGCGAACGCATTGAGGCTCTGGTTGATCCAGGCTCATTCGAAGAATACGATATGTTCCTTGTCCACCGTTGCACCAACTTCGGTACTGACAAGTCACATCCTTTCGGAGATGGCGTTGTTACCGGTTCTGCCACTATCGGCGGACGCCTTGTCTTTCTCTTCGCCCAGGACTTCACCGTAAGTGGAGGTTCCCTGAGTGTTACCATGTCCGAAAAGATCTGCAAGATCATGGACATGGCCATGCGTGTAGGTGCTCCTGTGATTGGTCTTAATGACTCAGGTGGTGCCCGCATCCAGGAAGGCATTGCATCGTTGGCCGGCTTCGGCGAAATCTTCGAGCGCAATATCCTTGCCTCAGGTGTCATTCCTCAGATTTCATGCATTATGGGTCCCTGTGCAGGTGGTTCGGTTTACTCTCCTGCCCTCACTGACTTCGTCATGATGGTCAAGAACACCTCGTACATGTTCCTTACCGGTCCAAAGGTTGTGAAGGAAGTGCTTGGTGAAGCCGTTGACCAGGAACAGCTCGGTGGAGCTTCTGTTCACTCCACCAAGTCTGGCGTTGCACATTTCGCAGCAGAGAACGAAGAAGATGCCATACGGATGATTCGCCAATTGCTCAGCTACCTTCCACAGAACAATATGGAGGAAGCTCCACGCGTGGATTGCAACGATCCTGTAGAACGCATGGAGGATTCACTCAACGAAATCATCCCAGAGTCTGCCAACCAGGCCTACGACATGTATGACGTTATCGCTGCGATTGTTGACAACGGTGAGATGTTTGAAGTGCATTCAGGTTGGGCCAAGAACATCATCGTGGGCTTTGCCCGCATGAATGGCCAGAGCGTGGGTGTTGTAGCCAACCAGCCAAAGGTTATGGCAGGCTGTCTCGACTCGAACGCTTCACGCAAGGGTGCACGTTTCGTGCGTTTCTGCGATGCCTTCAACATTCCTCTCGTCACGCTCGTAGACGTACCTGGCTTCCTGCCTGGCACAGGTCAGGAATACAATGGTGTGATTGACCATGGTGCCAAGCTGCTCTATGCCTACGGCGAATCAACCGTACCTAAGGTGACTGTCACCCTTCGCAAGAGCTACGGTGGTTCACACATCGTGATGAGCTGCAAGCAGTTGCGTGGTGATGTCAACTATGCTTGGCCATCAGCAGAAATTGCAGTGATGGGTTCTGCAGGTGCCGTAGAAGTGCTCTATGTCAAGGAACTCAAGGCCGCTGAGACAGCTGAAGCAAAGGCTGAGATCATCAACGAGAAGAAGGCTGAGTATGAGAAACTCTTCTGCAATCCTTACGATGCTGCCCACAAGGGTTACATCGATGATGTCATCGAGCCACGCAATACCCGCTTCCGCGTCATCCGTGCTCTCGAGAAGCTGCACAACAAGCGTGTCGAGAACCCAGCCAAGAAGCACGACAATCTGCCGCTCTAAGTTGTTATGTCCCCTCGCTCTTCGGAGCGAGGGCCTCAATAAGAACCAAATGAAGAAATTATCAATCATTGCCGTCATGCTAACCAGCGCAGCTCCTGCTCTGCTGGCCAGCAATGCGGAGAATTTTGCCAAGAACGACCCTATCGGCTGGATGATGGCCATCATCTCCATGTCGGTAGTGTTCAGCGCATTGGTCATCCTCTTCCTCTGCTTCAAGTACCTTTACCCGCTCTTTGCATGGTGTGGCTTGAAGATGAAGAAGTCTGCTCATCGCAAGAAGCAGTTAGAGCAGATTACCGATCGTCGTGCCCAAAGCCGACGCAATATGAAGGTGACCGATAAGGAAACTGGCGAAGTGATAGAAGACTCTGAACTTGCTGCCGCCATTGGCGTAGCGCTCTTCCTTAAAGAAGATGGCATGCATGACCAGGAGTCTAACATTCTCACCCTTGCTCCTAACAACAGCGCTTGGACCGGTGCCGGCAACAATCAGAAACGTTCACCGATACGTCGTTTCTAAATCCTAAGTATTGAGAAAAAGTATTTTGATGAAGACCTATAAAATGAAGATCAACGGCAACGATTACGAAGTTGCTGTCAAGGATGTCAACGGACAGAATGTCGAAGTGGATGTCAACGGTAAGGCTTATACTGTTGAACTCGCCGAGGCACCTAAGGCTGAGAAACCGAAGCCTGTCATTGCCCGTCCTGCTGCATCGGCACCTGCTGCCGCTCCTGCAGCGGCTCCTACTCCTGCTACTGGCGCTGCTGGCGCTACCAAGTCTCCACTCCCAGGCACTGTGCTTAGTGTCAACGTTACCGTTGGTCAGACCGTCAAGGCTGCCGATGTTGCTATCGTGCTCGAAGCCATGAAGATGGAGAACAATATCAACTGTGGTCGTGACGGTGTCGTAAAGGCCATCTACGTCCAGAAGGGCGACAATGTCCTCGAGGCTGCAGACCTCCTCCTCGTCGAATAATGAGAATCAAGCGCATATATACGTTCATGCTGCAGACTTTTCTGCCGCTTTTCCTCATGACGTTCTTTATCTGCCTCTTCATTGTGTTGATGCAGTTCCTGTGGCGTTATGTGGGAGACCTTGTAGGCAAAGGTTTGGGCATTGACGTACTTGCGCAACTCTTCTTCTACGCCTCTCTCACCTTTGTGCCGATGGCATTGCCCCTGGGTATTCTGTTGGCATCATTGATGACATTCGGCAATCTGGGCGAGAGTTTGGAACTTCTTGCAATGAAGGCTTCCGGCATTTCATTGCTCAAGATCATGAAGCCATTGACGGCCTTCATGATTGTTCTGGCAATCGCCACCTTCTTCTTCCAGGACCGTGTGCTCCCCTTGGCCAATACGAAGATGTACTCCATTCTCATTGGCATCAAGCACACTTCTCCGGAACTCGAGATTCCTGAGGGCATCTTCTACAAGGAGATCAACAACTACAATATTTACGTTGACCACAAAGATTTCGAAACCGGAATGCTGCACGGTGTGACCATCTACATTTTTGATGGTTCGAACATCGAAGATGCAACGGTAACCGTGGCAGACAGTGCCAAGATTGCCATGGCAGAAACTGGCAAGCACCTCAAGCTGACCCTATGGAGCGGACAGCAGGTGGGCACCTTCAAAGAAGGCACTGGCAACAACTACCAGCAGCAGAAGAAGCATCCGAAGTATCGTCGCGAAGCCTTTACCATGAAGGAGGTTTACATTCCTTATGACAATGGCTTCGATACTGACGAGGAGTCGCTCTCAGACCGACATGTCGGCAAGAACCTGTCTCAGCTTTCGCAGTCTGTTGACTCGTTGAACCAGCGCATTGACTCGATCAACTACGGTTATGGCAAGAAGCTTGTAAACAGTATATATTATACAAATGTACGCGAAACGGTGCGCAATGATTCGGCCTACTTTGCCGAAGTAACCGAAAAGCCACAGAAGATGGCAATCGACCTCGATAGCATCTATGCGTCATTGACACCGGAACAGATGGAGAAGCTGACCGACAAGGCTACCACTCGTGCCAAGAACGTCATCCAGACCTTCTCAATCCAGCGTGAGCTCCAGACCTTCGAACAGAAGAACGTGAACTACCACGCGATAGAGATGCATCGCAAGTTCACACTTTCGGTAGCTTGTCTGCTATTCTTCTTCATCGGAGCACCACTGGGAGCCATCATTCGCAAGGGAGGATTGGGCATCCCGATTATCACGGGTGTGATCTTCTTCATCTTCTACTACATCATTGACAATACTGGATACAAGGCCGCCAAGAACGGATCGATGCAGCCATGGTTCGGCACCTGGCTCTCATCGATGGTCCTTGCCCCTATAGGCATTTGGCTGACCTGGCGTGCAGTCAATGACACCCCACTCTTCGACTGGGATACCTACAAGATCCGCTTCAACCAGATTATGAAGAAGGTGATGCGTCGCAGTCGTCCTATTCTCGAATTCGTTAAGAAACACCGCGAACAAAGAAGCGACCACAGTGCATTCTTTGGACGTAGGTTCCGCAGAAAGAATAAAGAATCAAACCCCTTCTCATGAAAAGAATCCTCACTCTCCTCCTGGGCTTGGCCATTACGGCATCAAGTTTTGGTACGTATGGCCAGCAGACCTCTGAGCAACTCAAGCGCGGCTTCCATGTAGTCACCACATCGAGCGGCAATCTCCTGTCATGGCGTACCCTCCCGACCGATGCTCAGGAAAACATCAGCTTTGAGATCACCCTTATCTCCAATAATGGGAGCAGTGAGGCTTTACAGATTGAAGCTGGTTCTCCTTCCTGCTACCTTGACCAGGACAAGCATGATGCCTATCAGCTGTCCGTATACAAAAACGGAACCTTACAGGAAGACCTCACCTCTGCAACGACCTATCCTGAAGCATCTCTGCGTCAGGTGAAGCTAAATCGTCCTGAAGGCGGGAGCACCCAAAGCGGAAGCTATACCTACAGTCCCAACGACTGTTCAGTTGGCGATGTTGACGGAGATGGCGAATACGAGATCATCGTGAAATGGGATCCTTCCAATTCACAGGACAACTCCAAGTCTGGTCATACAGGCAATACGATCTTTGACTGCTATGAAATTACAGGTGAGTCGGTCGGCAAACAGCTCTGGCGCATCGATATGGGCGTCAATATCCGTGCTGGTGCACATTATTCGCCCTACCTTGTCTATGATATGGATGGAGACGGAAAGGCTGAATTCATCATCAAGACTGCCCCTGGCACGAAGGATGCTACAGGCGCCTATGTCAGTGAAGTAGGTGCAGATGCCAGCATCACAGGCATCACAAGCAATGGAAGTGATTTCCGTAATAGCAACGGACACGTCATCAACGGAGAGGAGTTCCTCACCATCTTTAGTGCTGAGACGGGACGTGCCCTGCAGACCATCTGGTACAATCCTAATCGTGGCTTGGAAACAGGCAAGGCTAGCACCTATGGCACATGGGAAACCATCATGGGCAAGAAGACCAACTACAACCGCGGCGAACGCTATAACGCCTGTGTAGCCTATCTCGATGGACTGGATCATCTTCCTTCCATCATTATGCAGCGCGGCTATTATACCCAAGCCTTCTTCTGGGCAGTTGATTGGGATGGCACAAATCTCAAGACTCGTTGGCTGCATCGCAGCAACACTTCATCGAGCTGGGATGTGGTAGATGGTAATGGATCTGTCACCGCATCTGGAACAGGCAAAACATCTTTTGGACAAGGTGTTCATGGTATCTCTGTGGGCGATGTTGACGAAGATGGTTATGACGAAATCGTCATGGGTTCGGCAACCATTGATCACGACGGAAAACTACTTTGCTCCACAGGCTTTGGCCATGGCGATGCTATTCATCTGGGTAAATTCATTCCAGGACGTCCTGGCCTGCAGATCTACATGCCTCACGAGGAAAGTGGTGCAGAGTTTGGAGACGACCTGCATGATGCTTCTACGGGTGAGATACTCCATCGTGGCTATACCAGCAAGGACAATGGACGCGGATTGGCATGCGATATGTTCTACAAGATCGATTCTTCCACAGGTCTCGACATCTGGTACGGATGGGAATTCTGGAGTGGAGCCGAAAACACTCCAGTCAATGCAGTGACGATGGAGGCTGTCGGTTCGAAGCCAGACACAAACTTCCGTGTCTATTGGGATGGAGACCTCTATGACGAATCCTTTGACGGACAGTTCAACAGCAACTCGTATACCTGCAATCCTCGCATCATTTCGTGGAACGGATCCTCCAAAACGACGACGAATCTGAATTCCTATGGTGGCAATCCCCAATCCTGCAACTATACCAAGGCTACTCCATGCCTTGTAGCAGACATCTGGGGTGACTGGCGTGAAGAGATAATCATGTGGGACGCTTCAGACTATGCGACCCTGGATATCTATAGCACTGTTACCACTACCAAATATCCGGTGCCCTGTCTTATGACAGACCATGTCTATCGCATGGGCATTGTTTGGCAGAATTCAAGCTACAATCAGCCGCCTCATCTTGGCTACCATCTCCCTGATGCCTTCCTCTGCTCCTATGAGGTTGTAGAGGGTGTGCTGAGAGATACTGTCGAAGTGGGACAGCCCTACAAGCTTGTCATTAATACTCCGTTGGTTGAGAAATGTACCATCAATAATGAGAATCTTCCCGAGGGCATATCCTGGAACTACGATGCTGAAGCCGAAACACTCACAGTCAGCGGCACACCGACTCAGCCAGGTACCACGACTCGTCAATTTACCTTCGAAGGCAAGTACAATACCTGCAAGGCGATTGTGCGAATCATCGCCAAGGAAGCTTCTGGCATTGACGAGATCCTTGAAGACTCCAACAAGAATGAACCAAGGTATGACCTCTTGGGACGCAGGATTGACAATGCTCCTAATAGCATCTTCATTCAGAACAGACAAAAATATATAGAAAAATAATCACTCAAAAGAAACTAAAACAACAAGGTATTTGTATGGAAAATTTATCAGCTCGCCTCTTGGCTCTTTCGCCATCAGCAACTCTGGCTATGTCTCAGAAGAGTCAGGAGCTCAAGGCTCAAGGCCTCGACATCATCAACATGGCTGTTGGTGAACCAGACTTCTTTACTCCTGATCACATCAAGGAGGCTGCAAAGAAGGCCGTTGATGAGAATTTCTCTTTCTACACTCCAGTTCCAGGCTACATGAGCCTTCGCGAAGCCATCAGCCGCAAGCTCAAGAATGAGAACGGTGTAGACTTTGCTCCTTCGCAGATCGTAGTTGGCAATGGTGCTAAGCAGGAAATCTGCAACGTCATCCTTTCAATCGTTGATAAAGGCGACGAAGTGATCATTCCTACTCCAGCCTGGGTAAGCTACTTCGAAATGGTAAAGCTTGCCGAAGGTGTCAATGTGCCATTCCTCTGCAGCCAGAAGCAGGATTTCAAGATTACTCCTGAGCAGCTTGAGAGCCTCATCACTCCCAAGACCAAGGCTTTCCTCTTCTGCTCTCCTTCCAACCCTACTGGTGCTATCTACAGCAAGGAGGAACTTGCTGCCATCGTAAAGGTGCTCGCCAAGTATCCGAAGATCGTAGTCATTGCTGACGAAATCTACGAGCATATCTCCTACTGCGGGCAACTCACCTCTATCGCAGCTTTCCCTGAGATGAAGGACCGTGTCGTTATCATCAATGGCGTATCCAAAGCCTATGCCATGACCGGTTGGCGTATCGGTTTCTGTGCTGCTCCTACCTACATTGCCAAGGCTGTCAACAAGCTTCAAAGCCAATATACCTCTGGTTGCTCCAGCATTGCCCAGAAGGCTGCTGAAGCTGCTTATAACGGACCACAGGATTGCGTGGAGCAGATGCGTCAGGAGTTTGAGCGTCGTCGCGACCTCATCTGCTCACTCGTCAGCGAGGTTCCTGGATTCCGTCTCGACAAGAAGCCTACAGGTGCATTCTACATCTTCCCTGATGTCACTGCCCTCTTTGGCAAGAAGACACAGGATGGCAAGGTGATTGCCAATGCTGATGACGTAGCCATGTACCTGCTAGAGGAAGGACATGTAGCAGGTGTCACTGGAGAAGCTTTTGGCGATCCATCATGTGTGCGCTTCAGCTACGCCACCTCTCAGGACAAGATCACCGAAGCAATGCGTCGCGTAAAAGCTGCAGTCGAAAAGCTCAGCTAAGAACCGCTTCTTAACGAAGCTAACTTGTAACAATCTGTAAAACTTCTATAAATGCTAAAAGTCACAAAATACGTTTGCTTAGCACTATGGGGATTATTCATCCTCGGTCTTCTGGCCGGAGGTGGTGTTCTGTGGGCCATTTCTAATGGCTATATTGGCGAAATGCCTTCTATCGAAGAGCTTGAGAATCCACAGAGCAAGTATGCAACCATCGTTTATTCAGCCGATTCTGTGGAACTTGGTCGATTCAGTCGTGCCAAGGAGAACCGTGTATTCATCAACTACAACGAGTTGTCACCTAACCTGATCAATGCGCTTGTAGCTACCGAGGATGCACGTTTCCTTGATCACTCTGGCATCGATATCAAGGCACTCTTCCGTGCAGCATTTAAGACGATTTTACTTCGCCAGCGTTCTGCCGGTGGTGGTTCCACCATCACCCAGCAGCTCGCCAAGCAGGTTTATACCAAGGAAGTCGCCTCAAATATCTGGGAGCGTGCAATGCAGAAGCCTATCGAATGGGTGATTGCCGTCAAACTCGAAAAGCTTTACACCAAGGAGGAGATCATCAACATGTATCTCAACCATTTCGACTTCTGCTACAATGCTGTTGGCATCCGTTCGGCTGCTCGTATCTACTTTGACAAGCTGCCTTCCGAGTTGGATGTCGAGCAGTCTGCAATGCTTGTCGGCATGCTTCAGAACCCTTCTCTCTACAACCCTATCCGTCGTCCTGACAAGACCAAGCAGCGTCGTGCCGTGGTGCTCAACCAGATGCTCAAGACCGGTTATCTGACCGAAGAGGAATACAATGACTACAAGGAACGTCCTCTGCTTCCTCAGGTCGATGCAGAAGGCAACTACAAGCTGGCGCATTCTGCTGACCACAAGGAAGGCATGGCTCCATATCTGCGCGAGTATCTCCGCAAGATTATGCGTGCCACCAAGCCTGTTCGTTCACGTTACGCTTCCTGGCAGGATCAGCAGTACTATGATGATTCCATCGCATGGGAGACCAATCCTCTCTTTGGTTGGTGCAACAAGAACACCAAGCCAGATGGTACGCACTATGATCTGACCACCGATGGTCTGCGTATCTATACGAGCATCAATTCTCACATGCAGCAATATGCCGAGGATGCCCTTGTAGAGCATCTGCGTGACAATCTGCAGCCTGCATTCAACAGAGAGAAGAAGAACCAGACCAATGCTCCTTACAGCCGCAAGTTGACCAATGATGATGTACAGAACTCTCTGCGTCGTGCGATGCGCCAGTCAGAGCGTTATACGGTCATGAAGTCAAACGGCTACTCCAAGGAGGATATTGAGAAGGCATTCAAGACTCCTATCGAGATGAAACTATTCTCATGGGCCGGTGAAATTGACACCATCATGAGTCCATGGGATTCACTGCGTTGGCAGAAGCAGTTCCTTCGTGCAGGTTTCATGTGCATGGATACCCTTGGATACGTCAAGGCTTATGTCGGCGGACCAGACTTCGCATTCTTCCAGTATGACATGGTTACGGCAGGACGTCGTCAGGTAGGTTCTACCATCAAACCTCTGCTTTATACCCTGGCCATGGAGGAAGGACGCACCCCTTGTGATGAGGAACTGAATACGCAGCCTGTACTTTATGATGCCATTGGACGCCCTTGGACGCCACGTGATGGAGGTCGAAGCCGTATTGGAGAAATGGTGACACTACGTTGGGGTCTGATGATGTCGAACAACTGGATTTCTGCACGTGTGATGAGCCGTATGACTCCTGAACACTTCGTAGATTTCCTCCATTCTGCAGGCATTCGCAATCGACTGGACCCTGTTCTCTCGCTCTGTCTGGGTTCTTGTGACATCTCTGTCGAGGAGATGGTAACAGCCTACTCAGGCTTCCCAGGTCGTGGCATGCGCAGCCAGCCACTCTATGTCATTGCCATCTGTGACAACTCCGGCATGGAACTGTCTCGTTTCACACCTGTCCGCAAGGAGGTCTTTTCGGCTGAAGCTTATTACAAGATGCTCCCCATTCTCCGTGATGTAGTTGACCATGGCACTGGTGGACGCGTCCGCTCCCGTTATGGCGTCACTGCTCCAATGGGTGGCAAAACCGGTACAACCAACGATAACTCCGATGGTTGGTTCATGGCCTTCACGCCAGGACTTATTGGTGGCACATGGGTAGGTGGAGAGGAACGCACCATCCACTTTGACCGTACTTCAGAAGGCCAGGGTGCATCAATGGCACTCCCAATCTGGGCACAGTTCATCAAGCGAGTTCTCGCTGATCCTACCCTTCCCTATAAGTCTTCTGATACATTCTACTATCCTTCAGGCTATGATCCCTGCAGCACAGGCGAAACGGAGGAGCAAATCGAAGAAACCCCTGAAGCAGATAGCAGTTTCTTTGATTAAATATTTGAATAAAACAAATCATCTCTCGGTGATTTTCATTAATAACATTATTAACTCATTAATCAACAATCTGCTCTATGAAAAAGTATTTTGCAGAACTGGTTGGCACTTTCGTGCTTACCCTTCTTGGCTGCGGCACAGCTGTCAGCCTCAACTGTGGTGTTGACACTGCGTCTGTTGTCGGCACTGCCCTTGCGTTTGGTCTTGCAGTAGTAGCTATGGCTTATGCCATTGGCGGCATCTCTGGCTGCCACATCAATCCAGCTATTACCCTTGGCGTTCTCCTTTCAGGCCGCATGTCTGGCAAGGATGCTGGTTTCTACATGGTATTCCAGGTAATCGGTGCTATCCTCGCTTCTTGCGTTCTCTACCTCTTGGTTTCAACCTCTCCTGAACTCGCTTTGGGCACCAAGACAGGTGCTAATGCATGCTCTGGTACAGTGACCAATGGTCTCATCGCTGAGATTGTGCTGACCTGCATCTTCGTACTCGTAGTTCTCGGTACTACCGACGCAAAGAAGGGTGCTGGCAACTTCGCTGGCCTTGCAATCGGTCTGTCACTCGTACTTATCCACCTCGTAGGTATTCACTACACTGGCACATCTGTGAACCCAGCTCGCTCTATCGGTCCTGCTCTCTTCGAGGGTGGCAAGGCTCTTGCTCAGCTCTGGGTATTCATCGTTGGTCCATTCGTAGGTGGCGCTCTTGCAGCATTCATCTGGAAGCTCATCGGCTCAGACGACGAAAAATAATTAACTCTATAACCATGCCCTGCCATAGTTAGTGGCAGGGCATTTCATTACTATGAAAAAAGATATCAAGCAAATCGTTCTCACAGGCGGACCCTGTGCAGGCAAAACCACCGCTCTGGTTCGCATCAACGAGTACCTTTCAAATCTTGGCTACAAGGTATTCACCGTGCCTGAAATCCCGACTTTGATAACTGCGTCTGGTTGGAGCTACCTGACCAGCAACCCTAGACTATACTATGAAGGAGAAAAAATCATCCTTGAGCTCCAATTAGAAATGGAAGACAAGATGCGCCGCTTGGCAGAGACCTGCACCAAGCCTTGTGTCATTGTCTGCGATCGCGGTGCTCTTGATATCTCTGCTTACATCTCGGCCGAGATGTACGACGAACTCTGTGCCAACTGCAATACGAATGCTGAAGAACTGCGCCATGGCGGTCGCTATGATGCCGTGCTGCACCTCGTTTCCGCAGCAGATGGTGCTGAATCCTTCTACACTACAGCCAACAATGCCTCTCGTTACGAATGCCGACGAGGAAGGACTCAAGATGGCCCGTGAATTGGATAAAAAGGTCATTCAGGCATGGACCGGACATCCTCATCTTCGTGTCATCGATAATAGCAAGGACTTTGAACAGAAGCTCAATCGTGTGCTCTACGAAATCAATTCCGTGCTCGGTTTGCCTCAGGCAATTGTCGAAGAGCGCAAATACATCGTTGAACTGATTGGTGAAATCCCAAGTGACAGCGTCAAAAGCTATATCCAGCAGACCTATCTCTCTTCTGAACCAGGCAGCGAGGTACGTATACGTCGTCGTACCACAGGACATCATACTATCAACGTCCATACCACACGCCGCCGTATCTCCTCAACTGAGGAAATCGTTACCGAGCGTCAAGTCACCAATGCCCTTTACGAATCTTTGCTCCAACAGGCTGATCCATATCGCCTAACCATCAGCAAGAGACGTAATAGCTTCATCTACAAGGGTCAATTCTTCGAGTTGGACACCTACGAGGCTCCACACGATGATCTGATGATCCTCGAAACCAAGGGTATTGCTGCTCACGCTGACCTTCGCCTTCCTCCTTTCCTCAAGATTGTCAAGGATATTACAGGCGATACCGACTATTACAACTACAACCTGGCACTTCGCAAGTAATGAAAAATGCGTCTCTAAGAAAGACGCATTTTTATTTTACCTATAC
>Ga0326509_1000017_pt1 | contig 16633 bp, 29 predicted proteins | sample 2_2465_0518_FD_203650 | JGI IMG/M metagenome (GOLD analysis project Ga0326509, IMG submission 203650) | Metatranscriptome of bovine rumen microbial communities from UC Davis, California, United States - 2_2465_0518 (Metagenome... | ecosystem: Host-associated > Mammals > Digestive system >... | reverse complement strand
GCCCTTTTGAATTTGTGTTCAACAAAAAACTATTCTGCTTTGGTTTCTTTAGCCTCTGGAGCAGAAGCATTTTCTGTTGTAGTTTTTTTCTTTCTTGAACGGCGAGTGCTTTTAGTAGCCTTTGTTGCACCGCTTTTCGACTGTGTATAGTTCTCATTGAAGTCAACAAGTTCTATAAGACAAGTTTTAGCGTTATCACCTAAACGGAAACCCGTTTTCAAAATACGAGTATAACCGCCCGGACGATCAAAAATTTTCGGTGTAACAGTCTCATACAAAGCCTTAACAGCCTTTTTATCTCTTAATCTTGAGAAAATAAGTCTGTGATTAGCCATACGTTTTACTTTGAATGCTACTTTCTCCTCATCAGATTTAGCATTAGATTCAGCGTATGTAACTTCAACTTTGGAAGCCGTCAAAATAGGCTCAATAAAAGTACGGAGTTCTTTTGCTTTAGCCACCGTAGTATTGATTCTTTTGGCGAAAATCAATGATACGGCCATATTTGTAAGCATAGATTTTCTATGACCGTATTTTCTGCCTAAATGGTTTATTGTATCTCTATGTCTCATCGTTTTTTATTTTTTTGGAGCATCACTGCTCTTAAAGTTATTCTTTATCAAGTTTGTATTTTGAAATATCCATACCGAAACTCAAGTCAAGATTTGCGAGCAAATCGTCAAGTTCGGTAAGAGATTTTTTACCGAAATTGCGGAACTTCAATAAGTCATTCTTGTTGAAAACAACGAGTTCTGCAAGAGTTTCAACGTCAGCGGCTTTCAAGCAATTAAGTGCTCTAACCGAAAGATCCAAATCCACGAGTTTAGTTTTAAGGAGTTGACGCATGTGGAGAATCTGCTCATCAAACTCTTCACCGCCAGCCTGCTCAGTAGAATCAATTGTAATCTTCTCGTCAGAGAACAACATAAAATGATGAATCAAGATTTTAGCAGCCTCTTTCAAGGCTTCTTTTGGTTGTATTGAACCGTCAGTTAAAACCTCAATAATCAATTTTTCGTAGTCGGTTTTCTGCTCAACCCTGTAATTTTCAGTAACGTATTTAACGTTTCTAATAGGAGTATAAATAGAATCAACCGCAATAACACCGATTTCGCTGTCGGCAATTTTATTTTCATCAGCCGGAACATATCCTCTACCCTTGTTGATAGTAATCTCCATAGTAAGTTTTTTGGAAGGGTCGATATTGAAAATCAACTGATTAGGATTCAATATTTTGAAATTAGTCAAGAATTTCTCAATATCACCTGCCTTAAATTGTTCCTGATTACTGATTGTTATAACTGCCTTTTCAAAATTTTGCCCGTCAACTATCTGTTTGAAACGTATCTTTTTGATATTCAGAATTATTTCGGTTACATCCTCTATTACGCCCGGAATTGTAGAAAACTCGTGGTCAACACCCTCAATACGGATAGAGGTTATGGCGAAACCTTCCAATGAAGAAAGAAGTATGCGCCTTAACGCATTGCCGATTGTTATGCCGAAACCCGGTTCGAGAGGGCGGAACTCAAACTTGCCGAAAGTATCGTCCGACTCCAACATCACTACCTTGTCGGGCTTTTGAAAAGCTAATATTGCCATTTGAATTATTTTAATTTATTTTTTTCCGGTAAAAAAAAACGGTAAGGACACAAAAAGGTAAAAACCAAATAAGTGTCCGCCGATATAAATATTATTTAGAGTAAAGTTCGACAATGAGTTGTTCCTTAATATTTTCAGGAACATCTTCTCTTGCGGGAACATTCATAAATTTTCCTGCCATCTGAGCAGAATCCCATTCAAGCCAACTAAAACGAGAACGGTTAGCACCCTGCAAAGCATTAACTATTACTTCCAAAGATTTTGACTTTTCTCTAACACCTACGATATCACCTGCTTTTACATGATAAGAAGGAATACCACAAACTTTGCCATTAACAACTATATGTCTATGAGAAACAAGTTGTCTTGCTGCTGGTCTTGTAGGCGCAATACCCAAACGGTAAACAACATTGTCAAGACGGCTTTCAAGAAGTTGAATCAAAACTTCACCAGTAACACCGTTTGCTCTTGAAGCCTTTTCAAAAAGATTTGAAAACTGACGCTCAAGAAGACCGTAAGTGTATTTTGCTTTTTGTTTTTCTTTCAACTGAGTACCGTACTCAGACATTTTTTTACGTTTCTTTTCTTGACCGTGTTGTCCGGGAGGATAGCCTTTTCTGTCCAAATATTTGTCGGTACCATAAATAGGTTCACCGAATTTTCTTGCAATTTTAGATTTAGGACCTGTATATCTTGCCATTTTCTTAAACTTTTTTTTGTTAAAACATTATTAAACCCTTCTTCTCTTTGCAGGTCTGCAACCGTTATGAGGTAAAGGTGTTACATCAATAATTTCAACTACTTCCACCCCGGAGGTATGAATAGAACGTATAGCAGCCTCACGACCAGAGCCTGGACCTTTTACATATACTTTCACTTTCCTGAGTCCTAAATCAAAGGCGGTCTTTGAACATTCTGTTGCCGCCATCTGCGCTGCATAGGGAGTGTTCTTTTTAGAACCTTTGAAGCCCATTTTTCCGGCTGATGCCCAAGAAATGACTTCCCCCGAAGCGTTGGTCAAAGAGATTATAATATTGTTGAAAGAAGAATGGATATGAGCCTCGCCCACAGCCTCAACTTTAACAACTCTCTTTCTCGTTACTTTACTTTTTTGTGCCATTTTCTTTTTTTTTACTTAAGAAGCATTATTTTTTAGCAGCTACTTTTTTGTTTGCTATGGTCTTTTTCTTACCCTTACGCGTACGAGCGTTATTTTTAGTCTTCTGACCTCTTACAGGCAAACCGTTACGATGACGAATACCTCTATAACATCCGATATCCATCAGACGTTTGATATTCATTGCAACTTCAGAACGCAATTCTCCTTCTACCTTGTAGTTGTCATTAATAATCTGACGGATTTTAGCGATTTGATCATCATTCCAATCTTGAACTTTGATATCCCTATCAATACCGGCTTCTTTGAGAATTTGATTTGCTCTCGGACGACCAATACCGAAAATATAGGTAAGACCGATTTCTCCGCGCTTGTTTTTGGGTAAATCTACACCAACAATTCTTGCCATTGTTTTATACTATTTTTTTATACAAATTATTTGATTTTGCAACGCGCAAATTTAATATAAAAAATTACGAAAGCAAAATACTTTAAAAAAAATTAACCTTGACGTTGCTTAAATTTAGGATTAGATTTACATATAATATAAACTCTACCTTTTCTTCTTACAACTTTGCAATCAGCCGATCTTTTTTTAACTGATGTTCTAACTCTCATTTTTTTATGTTTTTTCAATTATTTATATCTAAACGATATACGTCCCTTCAACAAATCATACGGGGACATTTCAACTCTCACTTTGTCGCCAGGAAGAATCCTAATATAATGTTGCCTCATTTTGCCCGAAATATGAGCAATAATCTTGTGTCCATTCTCAAGTTCAACCCTAAACATAGCATTAGAGAGTGCTTCGGTAATTTTACCGTCTTTTTCAATTAAGTCTTGTTTTGCCATATCTATCTATTTTGTGCCGCAAAATTAAAACATTATCATCAAATTGCAAAACTTATAATAATTTTTTATTTTAAGTTTTTATTAAAAATTATATTATTTTTCCGCCAGCAGTCCTAAAAAAAAACTACTCAGCGGAAAAATAACTAATTTCTAAATCATTTACGTATAACTTTTGCAACTTGAAACATTGCCTTTACAGAGCAGCAGCCTGACCTCCAGTTCTACCTTTAATACGACCTGTTTTCATAAGACCGTCATAATGGCGCATCAAAAGGTGAGACTCAATCTGTTGAAGGGTGTCCAAAATTACACCAACCATAATCAACAAGGATGTACCTCCATAAAACTGCGCAAACTGATTGTTGACATGGCAAAGTATCGCAAAGACGGGCAGGATAGCAATCAAAGCCAAAAAGATAGAACCCGGAAGAGTAATTCTTGACATAATATCATCCAAAAATTCAACCGTTTTCTTACCCGGTTTTACACCCGGAATGTATCCACCCCGTTTTTTCATATCTTCTGCCATTTGTTGAGGACTAAATGTAATAGCAGTATAAAAATACGTAAACACAATCACCAACAGAGCAAAAGTAAAATTGTACCAAAATCCAGTAAAATCAGCGAAAGCCGACGCAATACCAGAGGTAACTTCAGAGTTAAAATGGGTAAACATAAGAGGAATAAACATTAAGGCTTGTGCAAAAATGATAGGCATAACACCAGCAGCATTTACCTTCAAAGGTATATACTGTCTTACACCACCGTATTGTTTATTACCGATGATTCTCTTTGCGTATTGTACAGGAATTTTACGAGTACCCTGTACAAGAAGTATGGAAACTACGAAGACCATCAAAAGAGCAACAAGTTCAACAATCAACACGATTGCTCCACCACCGGCCGTTTCACCAAATTTAGATGCTACCTCAGCACCCAAAGCGAACGGGAATCTTGCTATGATACCAATCATAATCAGCAAAGAAATACCGTTTCCGATACCCTTATCAGTGATACGTTCACCCAGCCACATAATAAACATGGTACCAGCCGTCAGAATAATCACTGACGGGAAGGTAAATCCCCAAAAGCCTGAGGCTAAAAATGCAGAATCAGGAAGTTGATAATGCAAATTTATAAGATAACTTGGAGCCTGAACAAAAAGAACCAAAACTGTCAGAAGTCTGATAATTCTATTAATCTTTCGTCTTCCGCTCTCACCGTCTCTTTGAAGCCTTTGGAAATACGGTACTGCCATACCCAAAAGTTGCACAATGATTGATGCCGTAATGTAAGGCATAATACCTAATGCAAAGATAGATGCATTGGCAAAAGCACCGCCGGAAAACATATTAAGAAGCGACATAATTCCGTCTTTGGTCTGCTCCGAAAGGTTTTGGAGTTGATTAGGGTCAATTCCGGGAAGCACGATATGCGCTCCTACCCTATATACCAACACCAAAGCCAACGTAGCGAGTATCCTATTACGAAGATCTTCGATTCTATAAATGTTTTTAAGTGTCTGAATAAAGTTTTTCATCAAAAAAATAATTTTACAACGTATTAACAGTTCCGTTCAAGGCTTTAATAGCCTCTTCTGCTGACTTTGAAAAAGCATTTGCGGTAACGTTTAATTGTTTAGTAAGTTTACCTTTACCTAATACTTTTACAATGTCATTTTTGGAAACGAGTCCCGCTTGATGCATAACTTCAACATTAATGTCAACGATATCAAGTTTTTCAGCGAGAGCCTCCAAATCAGAAATATTTACAATTCTGTACTCTACCCTATTAACGTTGTTGAACCCGAATTTAGGAACACGTCTTTGAAGAGGCATTTGACCACCTTCAAAACCTACTTTATGAGAATAACCCGAACGAGATTTGGCACCTTTATGACCTCTTGTCGAAGTACCACCCCAGCCCGAACCTTGTCCTCTTCCCAATCTTTTTTTGGTATGTGTAGAACCTTTTGCAGGTCTTAAATTTGACAAGTTCATTTCTTTAAATAATATTATTCGTTAATATTTTCAATTTTCAAAAGGTGTCTAACTTTGTTGACCTTTCCCAAATTACAAGGATTGTCTTCCAAAACGACACTTTGTCCTATTTTTCTTAAACCCAAAGACTCAAGAGTAGCCTTTTGATCTTTGGGCCAGCCAATTTTGCTGCGGACTTGAGTTACTTTTATTTTCATCTCAAAGAATGTTTTATTAACCGTTAAATACAGTGTTAACATCAACACCCCTATACTGAGATACGCTGTGAACGTCCCTGAGCATAGAAAGTGCTTTGAAAGTAGCCTTTACGAGATTGTGAGGGTTAGAAGAACCTTTTGACTTTGCAAGAACGTCTTTTATACCAACACTTTCCAAAACGGCACGCATAGCACCACCGGCCTTTACTCCCGTACCACTCGAAGCAGGTTTAATCAACACATCGGCACCACCGAATTTTGCAACCTGTGCATGAGGAATAGTTCCTTTGTAAACAGGAACTTTTATAAGGTTTTTCTTGGCATCTTCCACACCCTTGGAAACTGCAACCGATACCTCGTTTGCTTTTCCCAAACCGTAACCAACAATACCGTTTTCGTTACCAACCACTACAATAGCGGCGAAAGTGAAAGTACGTCCACCTTTTGTAACCTTTGTAACACGATTTACTTTTACAAGCCTATCTTTAAGCTCCAAATCGTTAGTTCTAACTTTTTTAATGTTTTGTGCTGCCATAATCCGTTAAAAATTTAAACCTCCCTCACGTGCTGCTTCGGCCAATGATTTCACTCTACCGTGATAAAGATAACCGTTTCTGTCAAAAACAACTGATTCAAAACCAGCAGCCTTTGCTTTTTCGGCAATTGCTTTACCAACTAATTGAGCCTGCTCAATTTTAGTTACTTTCTTCTCGGAAATTTCCTTTACCCTCGAAGAGGTTGCCACCAATGTTTTACCGCTAACATCGTCAATCAACTGCGCAAAAATATTTTTGTTACTTCTGAACACGCAAAGTCTCGGTCTTTCTGGAGTACCCGAAATTTTTTTGCGGATGCGGTATTTAATTCTCTGTCTTCTTTCTTGCTTAGATAAAGCCATTTTCTTAAATTTTTTTAATTAGTTAAGCCCGATTACTTTGAAGAAGAAGCCGTCTTACCTGCTTTTCTACGCAGTACCTCGTCCACAAATTTAATACCTTTACCTTTGTAAGGTTCAGGTGCGCGGAACGAACGAATTTTAGCCGCAACCTGTCCTAAAAGTTGTTTATCACAACTTGTAAGGGTGATAATCGGATTAGAACGCTTTTCTGTTACAACACTTACTTTAACTTCTTCGGGAAGTTCCATAAGAATGTTGTGCGAATAACCTACGGAAATATCGAGTAACTGACCTTGAGAGGTCGCTCTGTAACCTACGCCGACCATTTCCTGTTTAATTGTGAAACCTTCGCTAACACCTTTTACCATATTTGCAATCAAAGCCCTATAAAGACCATGCAAAGAACGGTGTGCTTTGTCGTCAGAAGGACGGGACACTTTCAACTGATTGTCCTCAACTACGACTTTAATATCAGGATTCACTTTCTGCCTCAATTCACCAAGCTTGCCTTTAACGACGATAGTATGATTTTTGTCGTCTACGGTTACTTGAACCCCTGAAGGAATCTGAACGGGCAATTTTCCAATTCTTGACATTTTTTAAACTTACCTGATTAATTAATAAACGTAACAAATTACTTCACCTCCGACATTTTGGACTCTTGCTTCTTTGTCGGTCATAACGCCTTTCGAGGTTGAAACGATGGCAATACCCAAACCGTTCAAAACTCGAGGCAACTCTTTGCAACTCTCGTATTTTCTCAAACCCGGAGTTGAAACACGCGTAATAGCCTGAATAGCAGAGGCTTTTGTTTGCGGATTGTACTTCAAAGCGATTTTAATGGCCTTGTTTTCGTCGTCAAACTTGTAACTAAGAATATAGCCTTTTTCAAAAAGGATTTTGGTAATTTCCTTTTTCATTTTGCTTGCAGGCACCTCAACGACTCTGTGTTTTGCCATAGCCGCATTTCTGATTCGAGTCAGAAAATCTGCAATTGTATCTGTCATTTTGCTTTAAAAATTTTATTGATTACCAACTTGCTTTTTTAACGCCTGGCAACAAACCTTGAGAAGCCATTTCGCGGAATTGCATACGACTGATTCCGAACATTCTAATATAACCCTTAGGTCTTCCCGAAAGACGGCAACGATTATGCAATCTTATCGGATTTGAGTTGCGAGGCAACTTTTGAAGTCCAACATAATCGCCAGCCTCTTTGAGTTGTTTTCTTTTCTCGGCGTATTTAGCGATAAGTTTTGCACGCTTTACCTCACGTGCTTTCATTGATTCTTTTGCCATTTATTTCTGCTTTTTGAATGGTAAACCAAAATTTTGCAATAATTTGAATCCCTCTTCGTCAGTTTTAGCAGTAGTTACAAAAGTAATATTCATACCTTTGATTTTACTTACCTTGTCAATATCAATTTCAGGGAAAATTATTTGTTCTTTAATACCGAGGGTATAATTACCTCTGCCGTCAAATTTACCTGAAATACCGTTGAAATCACGGATTCTTGGCAAAGCAATTGCAATCAACCTTTCAAGAAATTCGTACATACGATCATGTCTCAAAGTAACCATAACACCGATAGGCATTCCTTTTCTCAAATGGAAATTAGAAATATCTTTCTTAGAGGTTCTTGTAACGGGTTTTTGACCTGTAATAGCAGTAATTTCTGCAATTGATGTATCAACTATTTTCTTGTCAGCAGTTGCATCTCCAATACCCTGATTAACAACTATTTTAACAAGTCTCGGAGTCTGCATAATTGACTTATATCCGAACTCATTCTTCATAGCGGGAATAATCTCATCCCTGAATTTTTTCTTTAAAGACGGTACGTATTGCATTTTACTTTATCTCCTTTTTATTTTCAGATTTCTTTGAATAACGTACTAATCTTGCAACTCCATCGGTCTCAACAATTTTTCTGCCGATACGAGTAGGTTTGCCGGTCTCAGGACAAATCAACATAAGATTTGAAAGATGGATTGAAGCCTCCGTTTCTACAAAACCACCTTCATTTTTTTCAGCAGTAGGTTTTGTAGCCTTTTTAACCATATTGACACCCTCGACAATAGCACGGTTTTTCTTAACGAGAACTTTCAGCACTGTCCCTTTCTTACCTCTGTGTTCACCAGAATTGACAATTACCGTGTCTCCTTTTTTAATGTGCAATTTCATTTTAATGGAAAATTTTGTTTTTTGTTAATTACAAAACTTCAGGAGCCAAGGAAACGATTTTCATATAACCGGCACGCAATTCTCTTGCAACCGGTCCGAAAATACGAGTACCCCTTAATTCACCCTGATTGTTTAACAGAACAACGGCGTTATCGTCAAATCTGATATATGAGCCGTCCTGTCTGCGGATTTCCTTATTGGTGCGTACTACAACCGCCTTTGATACTGTACCCTTCTTTATATCACCAGAAGGGATTGCGCTCTTAACGGTTACAACCACCTTGTCGCCAACAGAGGCATATCTACGACCTGTTCCGCCGAGGACACGGATACAGAGTACTTCTTTTGCGCCACTGTTGTCAGCTACAGTCATTCTTGATTCTTGCTGTATCATAATAAAAATTATTTTGCTTTTTCTACGATTTGAACTAATCTCCAGTTTTTACGTTTACTCAAAGGACGTGTCTCCATAATTTTGACGGTATCACCGATATTACATTCGTTCTTCTCGTCATGAGCCACAAACTTCTTTGTACGGAGAATAAATTTTCCGTACTTAGGATGCCTCATCTTGCGTCTTACTTCAACAACGATGGATTTTTCCATTTTGTTGCTCACAACAACTCCGATACGCACCTTTCTGAAGTTTCTTTCCAGTTTTACCTCTTGCTGATTAACTTCTTCTGCCATTTTGAATTATTTTTTAGCGTTACTTATTTCTCTTGCACGCAATTCAGTTTTAAGGCGCGCAATATATTTTCTCTTGTCACGTATCTGAATAGGAGACTCAAGTGGAGTGATAGCGTGATTAAGTTTCATTTTAGTAAAGTCTAAAACTGCGGCACTGAGTTTTTCTTCCAATTCAGCGGTAGTCAAATCTTTAATTTCCTTCTGTTGTACTGACTTTTTCATTATTCAATATTTGTTGCAGGGTTGACATAATCGCGTCTTACGACAAACTTAGTTTTGATCGGAAGTTTCTGTGCTGCCAATCTGAAAGCCTCTTTAGCGATTTCAAACGGAACGCCGTCGGCTTCAAACATAATTCTACCCGGAGTAACGGGAGCAACAAAGTACTCAGGCTGACCTTTACCTTTACCCATACGTACCTCGGCAGGTTTCTTTGTTACGGGTTTGTCAGGGAAAATTCTAATCCAAATTTGACCCTCACGCTGCATATAACGGGAAATTGCCTGACGAGCCGCTTCTATCTGTCGACCTGTAATCCAGAAATTCTCCAATGCTTTGAGTGCAAAACTACCGAATGCGACTTCATGTCCTCTTTGGGCAAGACCTCTCATACGGCCTTTCTGCATTTTCCTGAATTTCGTTCTCTTTGGCTGTAACATTTTTTTTTACAAATTTAAATAAATAGAACTACTTCTGTCTTTTTTGATTGTTAAAATTACCTTTCTTTTGGGGTTTAACGTTTACGTTATTAGAGAGGTCTTTTTTTCCGTAAACTTCACCCTTGCAAATCCATACTTTGATACCTACGCAACCTACTTTGGTATTAGCAACAGCCAAAGCATAATCGATGTCGGCTCTTAAAGTATGCAAAGGAATTCTGCCCTCTTTGTATGCCTCAGTTCTTGCCATTTCAGCACCGTTCAAACGACCAGAAATAACAAATTTAATACCTTCAGCACCCATTCTCATTGTTGAAGCGACAGCCATTTTGATGGCTCTACGGTATGCAATACGACCTTCAATCTGACGGGCAACATTATTAGCAACAATTACGGCATCAAGTTCGGGACGTTTGATTTCGAGGATATTAATCTGTACGTCCTTATTCGTAATTTTCTTTAACTCTTCCTTAATCTTATCAACTTCTTGTCCACCCTTTCCAATAATAATACCCGGACGAGCGGTGTTGACAGTAACGGTAATTAATTTCAGTGTTCTCTGAATAATTATCTTAGAGATACTGGCTTTGGCAAGACGAACATTAAGATATTTCCTAATTTTATCGTCTTCAACTATTTTGTCAGAATAGTTTTTTTGGGTCAAACCATTCTGAATCCCAACCTTTAATGATTCCCAATCTGTTACTGATCGGATTAGTCTTTTGTCCCATTATTTTTCTAAATTAACGTCTGAATTACCTAAAATTATAGTAACATGGTTTGACCTTTTTCTTATCCTATAGGCTCTACCTTGAGGAGCCGGACGAAGTCTTTTCAACATTCTTGCGCCGTCTACTTTAACTTCTTTAACAATAAGATTGGCATCTTCAATATGGACACCCTCGTTTTTCTTTGTCCAATTTGCAATAGCAGACTGAAGAAGTTTTCTCAACTTTATCGCTGCCTCTTGAGGAGAATATTGCAAAATATCCAAAGCCTTGTTGACATCCTGATTTCTAATCAAACCTGCCACAAGACGCATTTTTCTCGGAGAAGTGGGATTGTTTCTCAAAACAGCAAAAGCCAAATCCTTTTTCTGAGCTTTAAGTTTCTCAGCCCTTTCTTTTTTCTTGGTTCTATGCTTTTTTATTTCTTCTGACATTTCCTTTAACTTTTAAAATTATTTCTTCTTGTTACCGCCGTGTCCTCTGAAAGTACGTGTCGGTGCAAATTCGCCTAATTTGTGTCCCACCATATTTTCAGTCACATACACTGGAATAAATTTTGTACCATTGTGAAGTGCAATAGTGTGACCTACAAAATCAGGAGAAATAACAGAGGCTCTTGCCCACGATTTAATTGCAGATTTCTTGCCTGAAGCATTCATAGCAAGAACTTTTCTCTCGAGATTATAATCGATGAACGGGCCTTTTTTTATTGAACGACTCATAATTATTTACGCAATTAAATTATTTACTTCTTCTTTCTATAATAAACTTGTTGGAAAGTTTCTTAGGACTGCGAGTCTTATAACCTTTAGCCAAAAGACCTTTTCTTGAACGAGGATGACCTCCTGAAGCACGACCTTCACCACCACCCATCGGGTGATCAACAGGGTTCATAACAACACCTCTGTTGTGCGGTCTGCGACCGAGCCATCTTGAACGACCAGCCTTTCCAGATTTTTCAAGTTCGTGATCACCATTAGAAACACTACCTACTGTAGCCCTACATGTTACGAGAATCATTCTCGTTTCACCCGAAGGAAGTTTAATAACTGCATATTTGCCGTCCCTTGCAGTAAGTTGAGCATAAGAACCTGCACTTCTTGCGAGTTTAGCACCCTCGCCGGGTCTAAGTTCAATATTGTGGATAATAGTTCCCAAAGGAATATCCGACAAAAACAATGTATTGCCGATTTCAGGAGCAGCACCTTTACCTGACAAAATCTGCTGACCTACTTGAATTCCATTAGGAGCGATGATATAACTTTTTTCACCATCAGCATAGAAAACAAGCGCAATACGAGCCGTTCTATTCGGGTCATATTCAACAGTTTTAACAGTACCAGGTATACCGTCCTTATCGCGCCAAAAATCTACATATCTGTATTTCTGCTTGTGTCCGCCACCAATATAGCGAACTGTCATTTTTCCGGTATTGTTTCTACCGCCAGTTTTTTTGCGGCCGAAAGTAAGCGACTTTTCAGGCTTTGATGCCGTAATCTCTTCAAAAGTACTCAATACTTTTCCTCTTTGTCCCGGAGTTGTCGGTTTAAATTGTCTTACTGCCATTTTTAGATATTGCTATAAAAATCTATATTGTCGCCGTCTTTGAGGGTGACAACAGCCTTTTTGTAAGTTTTTGTCCTGCCGGCAATAACACCCGCTTTTGTCATACGAGATTTTACTTTTCCGGCATATTTCATAGTATTAACTGCTACAACAGTTACATTATACAAACTCTCAACTGCTTCTTTTATCTGATACTTATTAGCATTAGGGTTAACAATAAATGCAAACTGAGCAAGAGTTTTTGTACCTCTTGTATCAGGTCTGCCTTTTTTGTTACCCTTTTTGCCGGTATGGATAGTCCTTGACGACAAAGCGGAAAATTTTTCTGTAACTATCGGTCTTTCAATGATTTCCATCTCTTAAATTACAATTATTTATTTTCGAAAACCTTATTCAAAGCCTCAACTGCACTCTCTGTAAACACCAAAGCCTGAGCATTGAGTACATCGTAAGTCGTTAATTGACAAGCAGTTGTAATATTTGATTTATCCAAATTTCTTGACGACAAATATACGTTTTTATTTTCTTTCTGCAAAACTAAAAGTGATTTTTTATCGTTAATTTTTAAATTATTTTTCAAATCAACCATTTTTTTAGTTTTGGGAGCATCAAAATCGAAATCTTCGACAACAATAATTTGTCCATCTTTCGCCTTATAAGTCAAAGCGGATTTTCTTGCAAGTACTTTAACTTTTTTGTTAAGTTTGAAACTATAGTCTCTCGGTTTAGGACCAAAACATCTTGCACCGCCCACCATAACGGGAGAATTGATATCGCCAACACGTGCGCCGCCGGTACCTTTTTGTTTGTGAAGTTTACGGGTAGAACCGCTCATTTCACTTCTTTCTTTCGCTTTTGCAGTACCCTGACGTTGATCAGCTAAATAACGCTTAACATCGAGGTACATTGCATGGTCGTTTGTTTGGACACCGAAGATACTATCACTAAGAACAACTTTTTTTCCAGTGTCTTGACCTTGAATGTTTAAAACTGCTATTTCCATTAGTCTTCAATGATTAAATATGAACCTTTAGGTCCCGGAACGGCACCCTTTACTAACAATAAATTGTGTTCGCTGATGATTTTAACCACCTGAAGGTTACGTACTTTGATTTTATCACCACCAGTACGACCTGCCATTCTCATACCTTTGAACACTTTTGACGGATATGAAGATGCACCTAATCCTCCGGGTGCTCTCAAACGGTTGTGCTGTCCGTGAGTTGTACCTCCAACACCATTGAAATGATGACGTTTAACCGGTCCTTGATAACCTTTACCTTTAGAAATACCACTTACATCTACAAATTTTACGTTGCTTAAACTATCAACTGTAACGGTATCGCCTAATTTAATATCCTCACTTAAGTTTTTGAATTCAACCATTTTAACTTTAGGAGTTGTACCGGCTTTTTCAAAATGCTTCAAATCTGGTTTTGAAGTACTTTTAACTTTTTTCTCGTCAAAAGAAAGTTGAACGGCAAAATAACCATCTTTTTCAACGGTTTTTACTTGTGTAACAACACAAGGACCTGCTTGAATCACGGTAACGGGTACGTTAACACCGTCTTCATTGAAAACTGAGGTCATGCCTACTTTTTTTCCTATTAATCCTGACATTTCTTTAAAATGCTTTTTGTTTACTTGAACGGGCTCTGCCGACAGCGGTAAACTGTTAATTTTTACTTACAATCTAATGTTTATCAAATTATTAAACCTCAATTTTAACTGATACTCCACTTGGAAGTTCAAGTTTCATTAAGGCATCAATAGTCTTCTGAGTAGAACTATAAATGTCAATTAATCTCTTGAAAGAAGACAATTGAAACTGCTCTCTCGACTTTTTATTAACGAAAGTTGATCTGTTAATGGTAAAAACTCTCTTGTGTGTAGGAAGAGGCACAGGACCGCTAACAGCAGCACCAGTACTTTTTACCGTCTTAACAATCTTTTCAGCAGAATTGTCCACCAAGTTGTGATCGTAAGATTTTAATTTGATACGAATCTTTTGACTCATAATACTTTAATTAATTATAACTGGTCAATAAATGTAATTTTCCCTTTTACCGCATCAATTATTGATTGCGAAATTTGCGGTGGAACAGGCTCATAATCCTTAAATTGCATTGAGGAAATTGCCCTTCCTGATGTTAAAGTGCGCAAAACAGTAACATACCCGAAAGTTTCTGCAAGTGGCAACAATGACTTGATAATCCTTACTTTTGCTTTTGAATCAGTGCTTATTACTTGACCTCTACGTTTGTTAACATCGGAAATTACCTCTCCCATATATTCCTCAGGAGTATCAACTGTAAGTTCCATAACGGGTTCAAGTAATATTGCTTTTGCTTTTTCGCTTGCTGCTCTAAAAGCCTGTTTTGCAGCAATTTCAAAAGACAAAGCGTCTGAATCGACACTATGAAAACTGCCATCTAAGAGTTCGACAGTTAGGCTTTCCATCTTGAAACCTCCCAAAGGTCCATTGTTCATTGCCTCAAGAAATCCCTTTTCAATCGAAGGAATAAATTCTTTTGGTATAACACCGCCTTTTATTGAGTTGATGAATGTCAGACCGGTTGCACCTTCCTCAGAAGGAGAAAGTCTTACTGCAATATCAGCAAATTTGCCTTTACCTCCAGATTGTTTTTTGAACACTTCTCTATGCTCCACAACCTTAGTAATCCTTTCTTTATATGTAACCTGAGGCTTGCCTTGAGTGATTTCGATATTATATTCGCGTTTTAAACGGTCGATAAGAATATCCAAATGCAACTCGCCCATTCCTCTGATAATCGTCTGACCCGTTTCATTATTGGTCTCGACTTTGAAAGTTGGGTCTTCTTCAGAAAGTTTAGAAAGGGCAACATCCATTTTATCAAGATCTGCCTGAGTTTTAGGCTCAATAGCCACCCCAATAACGGGATCAGGAAATTTAATAGATTCAAAAATAACAGGATGTTTTTGATCTGTTAACGAATCTCCTGTACGAATATCCTTAAAACCAGCCGCACCACAAATATCACCGGCTTCTACAAAATCCAAAGCCTGCTGTTTGTTTGCGTGCATACGATAAAGGTTTGTAATTCGTTCTCTTTTTCCCGTCCTGACATTAAATACGGTTTCTCCAGCATTCAAACGACCTGAATATACTCTGATATAAACCAACCGTCCCACAAACGGGTCTACGGCAATCTTAAACGCCAAAGCAGCAAAAGGCTCTTTGCTGTCAGGTTTTCTTAAAATTACTTTGTCAGTGTTTACAGGGTCAACGCCTTTTACCGCACCTAAATCAAGCGGACTCGGCAAATAAGCCACAACGGCATCCAAAAGTTTCTGAACTCCCTTATTTTTGAGCGACGAACCGCACAAAACAGGAACAGCTTTTAAGGAAACCGTAGAGTTCCTAAGGACTTTTCTTATATCTTCTGCAGATATTAAAGAACTGTCCTCCAAGTACTTTTCAAGAAAACTATCATCACCTAAGTCGGCACATTTCTCAAGCATTTTGTCGTGCCATTCTTTAGCCTGCTCTTTTAATTCGGTAGGAATTTCCACCGTTTTAAAAGTCATACCATCGTCAGCAGCATCCCAAATATACGCTTGCATTTCAATAAGGTCAATGATACCAACAAATTTATCTTCGCTGCCAATCGGAATTTGAATAGCAATCGGGTTAGCACCCAATTTTTCTTCAATTTCTTGAACAACAGAGAAAAAATCTGCACCAATTCTGTCCATTTTATTAACGAACGCAATTCTCGGCACATTATACCTATCGGCTTGTTTCCAAACAGTTTCCGACTGAGGCTCAACACCACCGACACCACAAAAAACTGCCACAGCACCATCCAAAACTCTCAACGACCTCTCCACTTCAACAGTGAAATCAACGTGTCCGGGAGTATCAATAATATTGATAGTGTGTTTTTGACTGTTATAAGTCCAATAAGCAGTTATAGCAGCGGAAGTTATCGTGATGCCTCTTTCTTTTTCTTGAGACATCCAATCCATTGTAGCGGCTCCATCATGAACCTCACCCATACGATGGGTTACACCTGTATAATACAGAATACGCTCAGTAGTCGTTGTTTTGCCAGCGTCTATATGAGCCATAATCCCGATATTTCTAACGTATG
>Ga0326509_1000016_pt1 | contig 16768 bp, 13 predicted proteins | sample 2_2465_0518_FD_203650 | JGI IMG/M metagenome (GOLD analysis project Ga0326509, IMG submission 203650) | Metatranscriptome of bovine rumen microbial communities from UC Davis, California, United States - 2_2465_0518 (Metagenome... | ecosystem: Host-associated > Mammals > Digestive system >... | reverse complement strand
TGCCCATCGGTTTTACACCCGAATTGGCGGGCAACTACGGGGAACTGCGTCCCAACCATTTCCACGCCGGCCTGGATTTCAAAACCCAGCAAACCATCGGTCATCCCGTATATGCATTTGAAGACGGCTACGTATGGCGCGCCGTCATCTATGCCTACGGATACGGTTACGCGCTCTATGTGAAGCATCCGAAGACAGGCCAGATGACAGTCTACGGCCATTTAGACGCATTCAGAAAAGATATCGCACAGGCCGTACTCGACTACCAGATTGAGCATGAAGCCAACAACCCGGATGTGTATTTCAGTCCGGCTGACTTCCCTGTGAAACGCGGCGACGAAATCGCCAAGAGCGGAAACACCGGCTCTTCGGGCGGTCCTCACGTACATTTTGAGATACGCGGCATCGACAACGACGAGTTCTATGACCCGATGCCCTATTTCAAAGACAAAATTACCGACACAAAGGCACCCCGGCTCTCCCATTTCTACCTGTATCCCCTCGGCGGTCTGGCCAATGGTTCGTCGAAAGCCAAACAGACACTGACAGCCAATGCCGGCAAGGGGAAGAACAAGGGGAAAGCCGCCTTTACCGCGTGGGGCAAGGTTGGCATCGGATTGAAGGCCTACGATTATATGGACGGCCAAGCCAACAAATTCGGCGTGAAGTACGTCCGCGTTTGGGTTGACGGCAAACAGATTTTCGGATTTGCAGAGAATGCCTTCTTCTACGATGAACGCAGGTTCACCAACTCCACCACAGACTATGCTGCCTGGAAACGGCAACGCTCCATGATTTTCAAAGCCTTCGTGGAACCAGGCAACAAACTCCGCATGATAGACCATACCCTCGGCAACGGCATCCTGACAATCGACAAGGAGAAAACCTACGAGGTGAAAATCGAACTGGAAGACTGTCACGGAAACAAAAGCGAATATGCCTTCCAAATCAAAGGCAAAAAAGGCTCTGTAACCGAACCCAAGACCAAGGGTACGGTTGTAAAAGCCGGAGAGACCCTGCATCTTGTCAAGGACGGGATGGAACTCGACGTGCCGGCAGGTGTTTTCTACACAGACCTCGACATCGAAGTGAGCCATAAGCCGCAGACCAATACGCAACGTCCCTGTCTGAGCGATATCTATACGATAGGAACCGATGTGATGCCGATGCACGATTTCGGCACATTGCGGATTGCCGTGCCCGAGACATACGACGGAGACACCGCAAAACTCTATCTCTCTGACATGACAAAAGGGAACCTCCCTCTGGTTTCCTCCCGAAAGATGCAAAACGGAAGACTCTGGGTTGAAGCCAACGTTCGAGATTTGGGACAGTTTGCCGTCCGGGTGGACAACTCCGACCCGAATATAAGCATTGTGGGAAAACCCGTCAATTCCCGAATCGTGGTCAGAATCACAGACGCCGGTTCCGGCATCAAGTCGTGGCGAGGCGAAATTGACGGCAAGTTCATACCTTTTGACATGGATAACCGCGGTCTGTATGTGGCCCGGCCCAAGAACTTCGCCATTCCCAAAGGCAACCATACGCTGACCGTCACAGCAACCGACCGCTGCGGCAACACAACAACATTCACCAAGCGACTCTGGTTCTGAAATTTTTATAAAAAATCGTTATATCGAAATATCGAAATGTCGAAATAACGTTATAACGTTATAACGAAAAATCGAAAAAAAAATTAAGAAAAAAAATAATGAAAACTCTGCTTTCTTCTCTTCTTGGACTCCTGATACTGTCCCAGCCTGCATGGGCATGCACCAACCTTCTGGTTGGGAAAAACGCCTCGGCCACAGGTTCGACGATAATCAGTTACAATGCCGACAGTCATGTATTGTATGGCGAACTTTACTACACACCCGCTGCCGACCATCCTGCCGGTGCGATGCGCAAGGTCTTCGAATGGGATACCCAGAAATATCTGGGCGAAATTCCCCAGCCGGCCCACACCTACCGCGTGGTAGGCAACATGAACGAATGGCAGGTTACCATCGGGGAATCGACCTGGGGCGGCAATCACAAATACCGCGACACAACTGCCATTATCGACTACGGTTCACTGATATATATCACACTGGAACGCGCCAAGACTGCCCGCGAAGCCATCTCCATTATGACCGACCTGGTAGCACAGTACGGCTACTACAGCGAAGGCGAAACGTTCTCAATCGGCGACCCGGACGAAGTATGGGTTATGGATCTCATCGGCAAAGGTACCGGAAACAAAGGCGCTGTATGGGTAGCTGTGCGCATCCCCGATGACTGCATCTCCGGTCATGCCAATCAGGCTCGCATACACACCTTCCCCCTGAAAGACAAGAAAAACTGTATCTACTCCAAGGAACTGATTCCGTTTGCACGTCAGGAAGGCCTCTTCGCAGGAAAGGACGAAGAGTTCGACTTCGCCAAAGCATTCGGCGAAAAAGACTATATGGCATACCGCGGCTGTGACGGTCGCGTATGGGCTTTCTATAACCGTTTCGCATCCGGCATGGAGAGATATTTCCCGTGGGTGGATATGCAGCCCGATGCCGAAATTCTGCCGCTCTATGTCAAGCCGGACCGGAAACTCACGCATCGCGACATTCAGACTGCCATGGGCGACCATTTTGAGAACACGCCTTGGGACATGACGAAAGATGTGGGCGGCGGACCCTTCCATTCGCCTTACCGCTGGCGTCCGCTCACCTGGAAAGTGGACAGCGTGGAATATCTGCACGAACGCGCCATTGCCACCCAGCAGACAGGATTCACCTTTGTGGCCGAGATGCGCGGCTGGCTTCCCCGAGAAGTAGGCGGCAAAATCTGGTTCGGATGCGATGATGCCGCATCGGCATTCTATGCCCCGGTTTACGTCAACATCCTGGAATCGCCCCTCTGCTTCCGTCCCGGCAACGGCAGTCTGACCGAGTTCTCATGGACATCAGCCTTCTGGATGTCGAACTGGGTGGCCCAGCAGGCATATGCGCGCTACGATGCGATGATCAAAGATATCAACAAGGTGAAGAATGCATTGGCCGACCGCTGGGATGCAGAACAGGACAGCATCGATGCCCGGGCATGTGAGCTACTGAAAAACAGTACTGCCGATGCCTGCTCCTTCCTCAATGCATATACAGCACGGGAGGCGAACGGAGCGACGGAAGCCTACAAAGAACTGGGCATCTATCTCCTCGTCAAATACCTGGACGGCAACGTCAAGAAGGAGAAGGACGGAAAGTTCCTCACCTCGCCCGAAGGCGTGTGTGCCTATCCCGACCAACCTGCTTACAGCGACGATTTCTATCGGGCCATCGTCAACCAGAGAGGCAACGAATTAAGAATGAAACAATGAGCAAGAGAGACAAAAAGAAACCCCTGTTGGAGGGTGTGAAGATTGCGAATTTTGCCGCCGAAGGCAAATGTGTGACCCGCGTCCCGGTGGGAGACCCTCAGGAAGGCCGCGAGAAAGTGCTTTTCGTGCCTTACGCCTGTCCGGGCGATGTGGTTGATGTGCAGGTACAACGGTCACGGTCTTCCTTCATGGAGGGACACATCGCACGCATGATTGAACCCTCACCCATGCGCATCGCCCCGAAATGTGAACAGTTCGGCATTTGCGGCGGCTGCAAATGGCAGCATGTACCCTACGAAGAACAACTGAAATTCAAACAGCAGCAGGTGATGGATGCCCTCACGCGTATCGGCAAAGTAGAACTTCCGGAATGTACCCCGATTGACGGCTCCGAAAACATCTACCAATACCGCAACAAGCTGGAGTTCACCTTCTCGAACAAACGCTGGCTCACCTTTGAGGAAATTGCATCAGGTGTGAAGTACGATGACATGAATGCGCTGGGATTCCATATTCCTGACAGTTTCGACAAAGTACTGGACATCAAAAAATGCTGGCTGCAGGACGATATCTCCAATCAGATCCGTCTCTCGGTGCGCGCCTTCGCCATCGGGAAAGGACTGACCTTCTACAACATGCGCGACCGCGAGGGACTGCTCCGCAACATCATCATCCGCACGGCATCGACCGGCGAACTGATGGTCATTGTTGTCTTCGGTGCGGATGATGCCGACGGCATTGCGCTCCTGCTGAATCATCTGAAGGACAGTTTCCCACAGATTACGTCCCTCATCTACGTCATCAACGAAAAGATGAACGACGCGTGGTCTGACCAGGCCACACGTGTCTGGAGCGGTGAGGATCATATTTGGGAAGAAATGGAAGGCCTGCGGTTCAAGGTCGGCCCCAAATCCTTCTACCAGACGAATTCCCGTCAGGCCTACCGACTCTACAGTCATGCCCGCGATTTTGCGGGTCTCACCGGCGACGAACTGGTCTATGACCTCTACACAGGCACCGGAACGATAGCCAACTTCGTGGCCCGCAAAGCCAAAAAAGTGGTAGGCATCGAATACGTGCCCGAAGCCATCGAGGATGCAAAAGTGAATTCTCAGGTGAACGGCATCGGCAACACGCTGTTCTATGCCGGAGATATGAAAGACATCCTGACGGAAGATTTCATCAAAGAGCACGGACGTCCTGATGTCATCATTACTGACCCGCCGCGTGCCGGCATGCATGAAGATGTAATCAAGACGATTCTCTTTGCCGCGCCCCGCGTCATTGTCTATGTATCCTGCAACCCGGCCACCCAGGCCCGCGATTTGCAGATGCTGGATTCCGACTACCGCGTCACAGCCATCCAACCGGTAGATATGTTCCCTCACACACAACACGTTGAAAACATCGTTCGTCTGGAACGCAGATAACCTATGGCAGATTCCAAAATCTACATCAAAGGGGCACGCGTCAACAACCTCAAAAACATCGATGTCGAGATACCCCGCGACAAGCTCATCGTCGTGACGGGACTGTCCGGTTCCGGCAAGTCGTCACTGGCATTCGACACCCTCTATGCCGAAGGCCAGCGCCGCTATGTGGAATCGCTGTCAAGCTATGCTCGCCAGTTCCTGGGACGCATGAGCAAGCCCGAATGCGACTACATCCTGGGCATCCCGCCCGCTGTAGCCATTCAGCAGAAAGTTGTGGTGAGAAACCCGCGATCAACGGTAGGCACCTCGACCGAAATTTACGACTACCTGCGACTGCTGTTTGCACGCATAGGCCGGACTTTCTCTCCCGTTTCAGGTACTGAAGTGAAAAAACATTCGGTGGACGATGTGGTGGCTGCAGCTACCGCCCTGCCCGTGGGTTCCAAAGTAGCAATTCTCTTTGTGGAACATGTTCCCGAAGACCGACCTCTGGCCGATCACGCGGAACTGATGAAGAAAAACGGCTACGCCCGCGCCGAGATGGACGGCAGCTTCATCAAACTTGAAGAATTTGCCGACAAATATCCGCAGGCGACTGAAATCCGCATCGTGGTAGACCGCCTGAAAATTCCCTTCGAGGATCAGGCCGCACAAAGCCGCTTTGCAGATTCCACAGAAATCGCATTTGAAGAAGGGTTCGGAGAAATGCGTCTGAAATACTGGACACCAGACGGCAAGGACCGTGAGCTGGTTTTCTCCAAAAAATTCGAAGCTGACGGCATGACGTTCGAGGAGCCCTCGGACATGATGTTCAACTTCAATTCCCCCATCGGCGCCTGTCTCACATGCAACGGATCTGGCCGCATGGAAGGCATAGACGAAGACCTTGTCATTCCCAACAAAGCCCTCTCGGTGAACGAAGACTGCGTGGTCTGCTGGCGGGGAGAAAAGATGTCGGAATGGAAAAAATACTTTATCAGCCAACAGGCTCCCAATGGATTCCCGATTTATACCCCCTATTACGAGCTGACCCAAGAACAGAAAGACATCCTGTGGCATTCCCGCGGCGAATGGGTTGCCTCCATCGATGAGTTCTTCAACATGGTGCAGCACAATCTCTACAAGATTCAGTATCGCGTCATGCTGGCCCGTTATCGCGGCAAAACGACTTGCCCGGATTGTCACGGAAGCCGGCTCAAGCCCCAAGCGTCCTTTGTCAAAGTGGGAGGCAAAAGCATTACCGAACTGGTCAAGATGCCCGTAAGCGACCTGACTGCATTCTTCGACAACCTGCAGCTTACCGAACAGGAACAGCAGATTTCGAAACGCCTGATGGCCGAGATACACAACCGGCTGAATTTCCTCAAAGAAGTGGGATTGAGTTATCTGACGCTGGACCGTCTGAGCAATTCGTTGTCGGGCGGTGAGAGTCAGCGCATCAACCTTGCCACCTCGCTGGGCAGCAGCCTTGTGGGTTCGATGTATATCCTCGATGAACCCTCCATCGGCCTGCATCCGCGCGACACCGACCAGCTGATTCATGTGCTGCGTCAGCTCCGCGACCTCGGGAACACGGTAATCGTTGTCGAACACGACGAGGAGATTATCCATTCGGCCGACTACCTCATCGACGTAGGCCCCGATGCCGGCATCCACGGCGGAGAAATTGTGTTCCAAGGAGAAATCTCCGGTAAAAAAGCCGGTTCGGGAGTTTTGGCACAGAGCCTTCCGAAAGAGATTCTGGAACGCTCACACACCGCCCGTTTCCTGACAGGCATCGAAAAGATTCCCGTTCCCAAGATAACACGCCCCTGGAACAGTTATATATTAATCAAGAAAGCTGCCCACAACAATCTCAAGGGCGTAAATGTGAAGATTCCCCTGGGCGTAATGACGGTGGTGACAGGAGTCTCCGGTTCTGGCAAATCGACTCTGGTGCGCGACATATTATATAAAGGTATGGTGCGCTATTTGGGCGAATCGGGCGATGCTCCCGGAGCCTTTGCCGGATTCGAAGGTGATGTGAACCGTATCGCCCACATCAATTTTGTCGATCAGAACCCCATCGGCAAATCCACACGCAGCAACGCGGCTACTTATCTCAAAGCCTACGATGAAATCCGTCACCTCTATGCCGACCAGCAGTTATCCAGGCAGATGGGATTCACGGCTGCCACCTTCTCGTTCAATGCCGACGGCGGCCGCTGTGACGAATGTAAAGGAGACGGCAAAATCACCATCCCCATGCAGTTCATGGCCGACCTTGAAATGACTTGCGAAGCCTGTCACGGCAAACGATTCAAGAGCGATGTACTGGAGGTAAAATACAAGGGAAAGGATATCTCGGAGGTGCTGGAACTCAGCGTGGATGAAGCCATCGAGTTCTTCAAAGACGAGGCCGCCATTGTAGATCGTCTTCGGCCGCTGCAGATGGTCGGGCTGGGCTACATCAAACTCGGACAGTCGTCCTCCACGCTCTCGGGCGGCGAGAACCAGCGTGTCAAACTGGCCTACTATCTCTCCACCGAACGCCAGGATTCTACACTCTTCATCTTCGACGAGCCCACGACGGGTCTCCACCTCCGCGATATCAAAGTCCTGTTGGATGCTCTTCAGAGTCTCCTGCAACGCGGACATACGATAGTGATAATCGAACATAACCTCGATGTCATCAAATGCGCCGACCACGTCATTGATCTCGGTCCCGAGGGCGGTGCCGACGGCGGTAACATTGTCTTCGAAGGTACGCCCCGCGAACTGCTGAAATGCAAGAACAGTTATACGGCCCGATATCTCAAAACCAAGTTCGATGAAACTTAAAGCCATAGCCTTCGACGCAGACGACACGCTGTGGGACAACCAAAGCGCATTTGTGGCGGTGGAAAAACGCTACACTGAGATTCTCGCTCCCTGGGGCACCGAGGAGGAAATCTCAGATGCACTGTTTGCAGTAGAGACCGCCAATATGCCCAATCTGGGTTACGGAGCCAAAGCGTTCTCCATTTCTCTGGTCGAGAATGCGGTCAAGGTATCAAAAGGTGAAATTCCGGCTGAGGCCATAGGAGAAATCGTGGAGCTGGGCAAGAGTCTGCTTGCCCTGCCGGCGACACCCCTGCCCGGAGTGAAAGAGACGCTGGATGTTCTCAGCAAAACGGACCTCCGGCTTGCCGTCTTCACCAAAGGCGAACTCCTCGACCAGGAGAACAAGCTGCGCCGTTCAGGGCTATGGAATTACTTCCAGCATATCAAAGTTGTCTCGGACAAAACATCACAGGAAGTGCTGTCGCTCTGTTCCGAATTGGAAATCCGCCCCGACGAACTGCTCATGGTCGGCAATTCCTTCAAGAGCGATGTCATCCCCGCCGTCCTGGCCGGTGCCTGGGCCGCCCACATTCCCTACCACCTGATGTGGAAACTCGAGCGCACGCAGGAATACGAAGACGAAAAAATCCTCCGACTCGTCCATTTCGGACAGTTGAAGGAGGTGATAAAGTATGACTGACTATAATTTTAAGATCCATATGTAATGAACTGCCCCCCGACAATTGGGCTGGCTAGTTCTTGTGCAAAAATAGTGTTTTTTATATAATTCTCCTCAATTATTTATAAAAAATGCATAATTACTTTTGATTTTCCTTAAATTTGTGTCTTTTGTCACTAAATAGCTCTAAAATAATCACAAAAAGACCCCGACAATCACAAAATCGTCGGGGTCTTTCTAAACGAATATAAATCTTAGATGAAAATCAGCGAAAAAACACACATCTCAATTCAGTACTGACATTCCGTCTCAAGAATTCGCTTGATAACGGTCTCGGCCGAAATTTCGCGGTTGGCTGCCTCGGGAATGACGAGAGAGCGGGGACCTTCAATCACGTCGTCGGTCACAATCATGTTGCGACGTACGGGGAGACAGTGCATGAAGTGGGCATCGTTGGTCACAGCCATCTGACGTGCAGATACCGTCCAGGAACGGTCGGTGCAGATGTTCTGGCCGTAGTAGGGATCGCGATAGGCTGACCAGTTCTTGGCATAGACGAAGTCCGCGCCCTCGAAGGCCTTCATCTGATCGTATTCGATGGTAGCGCCTTCTGTGAAACGTTCGTCCAGTTCATAGCCTTTGGGCTGAGTGATAACGACCTCGTAGCCGGCAGCAACGGCAAACTGAGCAAACGAGTTGGGCACAGCCTGCGGGAGACAGCGGGGATGAGGAGCCCACGTCATCACCACCTTGGGACGGGCAACCGTCTTGTGTTCCTCGATAGTGATAATGTCGGCAAATGCCTGAAGGGGATGGCCGGTAGCCACTTCCATCGAGAATACGGGGCGGCCCGAATGCTGGATGAACTGCTGGAGAATCTTCTCCTCGTAGTCATCCCTTTTGTTTTCGAACCGAGCGAAACTGCGCACACCTATGATGTCGCAATAACAGCCCATCACAGGCACAGCCTCCAGGAGGTGTTCCGGCTTGTCGCCGTCCATAATCACACCGCGTTCCGTCTCCAGTTTCCAGGCTCCCTGATTCACATCGAGCACGATGGTGTTCATGCCGAGGTTCATAGCCGCCTTCTGTGTGGAAAGACGCGTACGGAGCGAAGAGTTGAAGAAAATCATCAGCAGGGTTTTGTTCTTGCCCAGGTGCTGATAATCGAAACGGTGAGCCTTGACTTCCAACGCTTCCCTGATGGCAGCCTGCAGGTCGCCAAGATCAGCTACGGATGTGTAATATCTCATTATTTGTACTGCTTAAAGATAACGGTAGCGTTGTGGCCGCCGAAACCGAAGGTGTTGGAGAGGACAGCACGCACCTCGCGCTTCTGGGCCTTGTTGAAGGTGAAGTTGAGGTTGTAGTCAATCTCAGGATCATTGTCTCCTTCCTCGTGGTTGATGGTGGGAGGAATGATACCGTTCTCGATAGTCTTCACCGAAATCAGAGCTTCCACTGCGCCTGCGGCACCCAGCAGGTGACCGGTCATCGACTTAGTCGAAGAGATGTTGAGCTTGTAAGCCCAGTCACCGAAGACTTCCTTGATGGCGAGAGCTTCGCTGATATCGCCCACATGGGTCGATGTGCCGTGAACGTTGATGTAGTCTATATCTTCGGGCTGCATACCGGCATCCTCGAGGGCTGCACGCATCGTGAGCTTGGCGCCGAGACCTTCGGGATGGGTTGCGGTGAGATGATAGGCATCGGCCGACATGCCGCCGCCTGCTACCTCTGCATAGATGTGTGCACCGCGGGCCTTGGCATGCTCGAGTTCTTCAAGAATCAGACAAGCCGAACCCTCGCCCATCACGAAACCGTCGCGGGAAGCCGAGAAGGGACGTGATGCCTTTTCGGGGTCCTCGTTGCGGGTCGAGAGCGCCTTCATCGAGTTGAAGCCGCCCACACCGGCAGCACAGATGGCAGCCTCGGCACCACCCGTTACCATGATGTTGGCCTTGCCCAGACGCAACAGGTTGAAGGCATCAATCATGCCGTTGTTGGACGAAGCGCAAGCCGACACGGTACCGTAGTTGGGGCCATGGAACCCGTAGGTGATGGAAATCTGACCGGCAGCGATGTCGGCAATCATCTTGGGGATGAAGAAGGGGTTGAAATGAGGGCCGCCTTCTTCTGTGTATCCGCCCACTTCCTCCTGGAAGGTCTGGATGCCGCCGATACCGGCACTGAAGATTACGCCAACGCGGTTCTTATCCTCGGTTTCGAGGTTGATTTTAGCATCCTCGATGGCCTGCTGGGCAGCCACCATGGCGAACTGGGCATAGCGGTCCAGTTTGCGGGCTTCCTTACGGTCGAAATGTTCGTTGGGGTCAAAGCCTTTCACCTCACAGGCGAAATGGGTTTTGAACTTCTCAGCATTAAATAAGGTGATGGGAGCGCAACCGCTCTTGCCTGCTGCAATATTTTTCCAAGTGTCATCAACGTTATTGCCAAGAGGCGTGATAGCGCCGAGACCTGTAACTACTACTCTTTTGAGTTCCATAATTTTGAAATTTTTGATCAGAAATAAAAAAATCCCGAGCGACGTCGCAGGGGGATTTGCCCATCTACGACTCAACGTAGCCTGCGTATTCGCTCGGAATGATGTCCTCAACAGAACTCCATATCTATATAAATAAGGAGTCCGGCGGGGAATCGTTTTTTTTACTTATTGTTCTCGATGTAAGCTACAGCGTCACCTACAGTAGCGATCTTCTCAGCCTGGTCATCGGGAATGGTGATACCGAATTCCTTCTCGAACTCCATGATGAGCTCAACGGTGTCGAGTGAGTCAGCGCCAAGATCATTAGTGAAAGAAGCCTCAAGGGTAACCTCAGATTCTTCAACGCCCAACTTTTCAACGATAATCTCTTTTACTTTAGATTCGATTTCTGACATAATTCTAAAATTTTATGGGTTAATATTAATGTTCTAAGAAAAATAATCACGGAATTTTGTCCAAATTTTAAGATTTGTCTCTTCTTTCGCCGTTAATTCAGAAATTTTTCTTTACCTTTGCGGCGCGAAACTGACATTTCTGTGTTTTTTGAGACCAAATTTCACGATTTCATGCTGCAAAGTAACACAAAATTCTCCATCTATTGAAACATTTTGGGGAGAAAGTTAAGTTTTCTGCACAAAATAAATTCAAATGGGCAAAAATCATCGTAAAATCTATGAAAAAAATAGCTATCTTTGCGTCCGGTTCGGGCACGAATGCCGAGAACATTACAACCTATTTCAAAGGAAATTCCGAGGTTGAAATCTCCCTCATTATCTGCAACAAGCCAGAGGCCTATGTACTCGAAAGAGCCCGACAGCTGGGCATCCCATCCGAGGTGATTGCAGGCGCTGATATGAAAGACGAGGCGAAGGTGATGCAGATTCTTCGCAACTTTAACATCGACTTCATAGTGCTGGCCGGCTATCTGGTGCGCATTCCCTCTTACCTGATTGCCGCCTACCCGCGTGCTATCGTCAACATTCACCCCTCTCTTTTGCCGCTCCACGGAGGCAAAGGCATGTATGGGGAGCGGGTTCACGAGGACGTTCTACGCTGCGGTGAAAAAGAGAGCGGCATCACGGTTCACTATGTCAACGAAGAACTCGACTCGGGAGCCACCATTTTCCAGGCGAAGTGTCCCGTTCTGCCCGACGACACACCCCATTCTTTGGCAGCCCGGGTGCATGAACTCGAGTACACCCACTACCCAAGAGTAATCGCCGAAACGATTGCCAAATTGTAAAATAAGAAGCAAATTCTGCATAAAAAACTCATAATAATGTCAGAATTTGCCTCTTTTTGCGAAAAATATGTAAATTTCTTGCTTTTTCTTTCTGTAATTTGCAAAAAAGCTGTATCTTTGCAACACTTTTTTCGAAAACATCGTCAAACAATGAAGAGTAAAAAAGAAAGGATTACCCATATTCGCGAGGTAATCCACAACAGCATAATCGACAGTCAGGAGGAACTTCTCAAAGCCCTTTCTGCCCGAGGCATCAAAGTGACCCAAGCCACCCTGAGCCGTGACTTGAAACAGATGCAGATTGTCAAAGTCGCCATGCGCGACGGCGGCTACATCTACATGATGCCTGAGGATGCAGCCAGTAGCAACGAGAAGCCCGGAAGTCTCCTCATCCCCAAGATTCCGCATATTCTCAGCATCGAAAACTCGAGTGTCATGATTGTCATCCGCACCACGACCGGCTATGCGTCGGGAGTGGCAGCCGACCTTGACGCCGCTGCGCTCCCCAGCGTAATGGCAACCCTGGCCGGAGATGATACTGTGCTCGTAATTCCGCGCGGCGGCTATACGATGGCACAGGTTGTCGATGAACTGGTAGAGCTGCTCACCCAGCTCAACAACCAGAGCAAGTACGGATTCCGGCATTAAGGCGAACACCGTCTGTTTTTACTCTTTTAAACAAACATTTTTACAAGCAAGTACATTTATTAAACATCATGGATTCAGAAGTTGAAAAGAAGCCGGAGATCAAAATCTATATCGCCGGAAAGCAACATATCCACTATGTTCAGGAAATTCTGGACGTCATTGAAGAATCCTCCAAAGCACGCGGCACAGGTATTGCCCGCCGTTCTCCCGATTACGTAGCACAGAAGATGATTGAGGGCAAAGCTATTATTGCCCTTTGCGGCACCGATTTTGCCGGATTCTGCTACATCGAGTCATGGAGCAACAAACAGTTCGTCGTAAATTCCGGTCTGATTGTCAAACCCAAATACCGAGGTCTCGGTCTTGCGTCCCGTATCAAACGTTTCTCGTTCTGCTATTCGCGACGCATCTTCCCTCAGGCCAAGCTCTTCGGCATCACGTCGGGCGCTGCAGTTCTCAAAATCAACAACGAACTGGGCTACCGTCCCGTCACATTTGAAGAACTCACCGACGACATGGCCTTCTGGCGCGGATGTCAGAGCTGCGTAAATTATGACGTTCTCACCCGCACTAATTTCAAGCGTTGCATCTGTACCGCAATGCTTTATGACCCCAAAGAACATCCTAACGAGAAACTCGAAGATTTAGATAAAATTTAATATATGGCAAAGAAAGTAGTTGTCGCCTACAGCGGCGGCTTGGATACAAGTTATACGGTAATGTACCTCGCCAAGGAAAAGGGGTACGAAGTTCACGCAGCCTGCGCCAACACGGGCGGCTTCAGTGCTGAACAGTTGAAAACGAACGAAGAGAACGCCTACAAGCTGGGTGCTACAAAATATGTGACGCTTGACGTTACTCAGGAGTATTATGCCAAGAGTCTGAAATACATGATTTTCGGCAACGTGCTCCGCAACAACTGCTACCCCATCTCGGTTTCCAGCGAGCGAATCTTCCAGGCCATCGCCATCGCCCGCTATGCCAAAGAGATTGGTGCCGATGCCATCGCCCACGGTTCGACGGGTGCCGGCAATGACCAGATACGCTTCGACATGACGTTCCTCGTGATGGCTCCCGGTGTTGAAATCATCACCCTCACCCGCGACAAATCGCTGACACGCAAGGAGGAGGTCGATTACCTCAACGCCCACGGATACTTTGCCGATTTCACGAAACTCAAATATTCGTACAATGTAGGCATCTGGGGTACATCCATCTGCGGCGGCGAGTTGCTTGACCCCACCCAGGGTCTGCCCGAGGAGGCTTATCTCAAGCATGTTACCGCCCAAGAGCCCACCTCCGAACTCAAAATCAAATTCGAGAAGGGCGAGATTGTGGAAGTCAACGGCGTTCACTATGACGACAAGATTGCGGCCATCCAGAAGATTGAAGAAATCGGTGCCAGCTACGCTATCGGCCGTGACTGCAACGTGGGCGATACCATCATCGGCATCAAGGGCCGCGTAGGTTTTGAGGCCGCGGCTCCGAAACTCATCATCGAGGCGCATCGTCTGCTCGAGAAATCCACACTCTCCAAGTGGCAGCAGTACTGGAAGGATCAGGTGGCCAACTGGTACGGCATGTTCCTACACGAGAGCCAGTATCTCGAACCCGTCATGCCCGATATCGAAGCGATGCTCACCTCGTCGCAGCGGAACGTCAACGGTACCGCCATTCTTCAACTCCGTCCCTACGGCTTCCAGACCGTCGGTGTCGATAGCGACGATGATCTCACCAAGTCGAAATTGGGCGAATACGGCGAAATGCAGCGCGGCTGGACTGCCGAAGAGGCCAAAGGGTTTATCAAGGTTTCCTCTACGCCCCTGCGCGTTTACTATGGTGTTCATCCCGACGAAGAAAGATAAACAAAGGTAAGTAAATCGTAAAATAGTCAAATTGTCAAATATGATACGTGTTGGAATCATCGGTGGCGCGGGATATACGGCAGGCGAACTGCTGCGCATCCTCGTCAACCACCCCGAAGTGGAGATTGCGTTTGTCAACTCCCAGTCGAATGCCGGCAATCCTGTCTGGCAGGTACACAGCGGTCTGATAGGCGATACGGACTTGAAGTTCACCGACCAGCTGCCCTTCAATGATATCGACGTGCTCTTCTTCTGCACGGCTCACGGCGACAGCCTCAAATTCATGGAGGCTCATGGCAGCGAAATTCCCGAGAACTGCCGCATCGTCGATTTGGCTCAGGATTTCCGTCTGGCCGGCAACCACGATTTCATCTACGGCCTGCCTGAGTTTCAGCGTCATCGCATCTCGGGAGCCTGTCATGTAGCCAATCCCGGCTGTTTCGCCACCTGCATACAGCTGGCACTGCTTCCCGCTTTTGCCAACGGACTCGTTTCCGACGATGTTCACGTCAACGGCATCACGGGTTCGACAGGCGCCGGTGTCAAGCCTTCGGCAACAACCCATTTCTCGTGGCGTTCCAACAACATTTCCATCTATAAGACTTTCCGTCACCAGCATCTGCTCGAAATCAACGAGACGCTCCACAAACTCGAGACCGACTACACCGGCCGTCTTCTCTTTGTGCCCCAGCGCGGCTGCTTTGCCCGCGGCATCTTTGTGACCGCCTACACGCGCTGCGATGCTTCTCTCGAAGAGGTTCAGGAGGTTTACAGCAACTACTACTCCGATGCTGTCTTCACGCATGTTGTCTCGTCGGCGCCCGATATGAAACAGATTGTCGGCACCAACAAGGCACTCGTCTATGTCGATAAATTCGAAGACCAGCTCCTCATGGTTTCCACCATCGACAACCTCCTCAAGGGTGCTGCGGGACAGGCTGTGCAGAACATGAATCTCATGTTCGGACTTCCCGAAGACACCGGACTCCGTCTCAAACCCATAGGCTTTTAATTTATGAAACTATTCGACGTATATCCCCTTTTCGACATAACGGTCAATCACGGTAAAGGCACCCGAGTGTTCGACGAAAAGGGCACAGAATATCTGGACCTCTACGGCGGACACGCCGTAATCTCCATCGGCCATTCCCATCCCCGCTATCTGCAGGCGATGCAGGAACAGGCTGCCAAACTCGTATTCTACAGTAATTCGGTCAAGAATCCGCTTCAGGTACGCCTGGCCGAGAAGCTGGGAAAGATTTCCGGCTATGACGACTATCAGCTCTTCCTCATCAACTCGGGAGCTGAAGCCAACGAGAACGCGCTGAAACTGGCATCGTTTGCGACGGGCAAGAAAAAAGTCATCGCATTCTCCCACGCCTTTCACGGACGCACCTCGGGTGCGGTACGTGTGACCGACAATCCCAAGATCCAGGCGCCCTTCAATCTCTCGACACCTGTCACCTTCCTGCCCCTCAACGACATTGAGGCAGTACGTCGCGAACTCTCCGGCGGCGATGTGGCAGCTGTCATCATCGAGGGTATCTCGGGTGTCGGAGGCATCCACATTCCGGACACTACATTTATGCAGCAGCTCCAGACTGAGACGCACAAGGCCGGCGCAAAACTTATCCTCGACGAGATTCAGTCGGGCTACGGACGCAGCGGCAAATTCTTTGCCCACCAGTACTACGGCATCCGCCCCGACCTCATCACGGTGGCCAAAGGTATCGCCAACGGCTATCCCTTTGCCGGCGTCCTTATCTCGCCCGACTTCACTCCGGTCTATGGACAGTTGGGAACCACCTTCGGCGGCAACCATCTCGGCTGTGCTCTGGCATGCACAGTACTTGACATCATCCGGGACGAAAACCTTGTGGAGAATGCCGCTCGCATGGGCGAATATCTTATGCAGGGTCTCAAGGGGATGAACATTCCCGGCCTCAAGGAACTGCGTGGCCGCGGCCTGATGATAGGCATCGAGTTCGAGGGTTCCATGAAGGAAATCCGTCAGCGCCTGCTCTACGAACAGCACGTTTTCACTGGAGCTGCCGGCACTTCTACACTCAGGCTCCTTCCCCCGCTCTGTCTCACCCAGGCCGATTGCGACCTCTTCCTCGACAGATTTAACAAGGCCTTGCATTGATGCAGGGCCTTTTTACTATCAACTGCAATGCACAAACAAATCCTGCGGTTGGCTGTTCCCGCCATCCTCACCAACATCACCGGTCCCCTGCTCGGCC
>Ga0326509_1000009_pt1 | contig 18966 bp, 19 predicted proteins | sample 2_2465_0518_FD_203650 | JGI IMG/M metagenome (GOLD analysis project Ga0326509, IMG submission 203650) | Metatranscriptome of bovine rumen microbial communities from UC Davis, California, United States - 2_2465_0518 (Metagenome... | ecosystem: Host-associated > Mammals > Digestive system >... | reverse complement strand
CTTGTCAGAAGGAAGATCCTCCTCACTGAAGTACTTTTCTGCATCACCTTTTATAGCTCTGTTCATGAAATTATCATAGAATGCTATATCTACTCCTTCACTTTTAAGTTTATCTAAGTCACTCCTAGTTAAGTCATAGATACTCTTCTTGCCTAATTTCTTTCCTACAGCTATTTCTGAGTTACGTCTTACTGGATAAGCATCCTCCTGATCCCAATTATGATTTTCGAGAGATTTCTTATCTGATGCAGCATGAGCAGATTTATTCTCATCCTCAACAGTCATCTCTTCAATACCAAAGAGTCCATTGATTATATCTTCGAAAAATCCAGGCATCAATTTAGCAACCTCTTGTACGAGAGCTAACGATGCCCATGCTATACCCATCCATTTAGTCATATCTTGACTAAACTTATCGATACTGCTCCCAAGATCTGACCATCTTTCAGATACACTCTTTTTGGATCGTGCTAATTTAGAGTCAGTATAAGCTAGTTCTTTCTCAATTTTATTGAGTTCATCCTCTAACTGTTTACGTTCTCTATTAGCTTGATCTCTTTCCTCCTCTGTAGACTCAGGATCGTACTCTCTGTATTTTGCATCGATGATCTTTGTCTTCAGATCGGCTATTTTATTTGTATAAGCTACTTTAGAATCCTCAAGTCTAAGTCTCCTTTGATATTCCTTATCCTTTCGTAATTCATTATCTTTAGCTTGTTCTTCTCTGATTGATAATAACTCCTCCTTCTCTTCCTTGGTACGATCTTTAGGTTTCTTACTTGCTATTTCCTCTGCTCTAAGATTCTTCAGATACTTACTTTGCTCATTCATAAAGTAGTCCAGTGCATATCTCAGAAACTCTGCATCAGGAAGATCAGTTGATTTGATATCTTCATTTCTCAGTCTGATGTACTCAGGATCTCTGTCATACTCAGGATAGTACAGCTTAAATTTATCACCGTACTTTGATAACTGTTTAATGAAGAATCTCGTTAGGTCTATATAGTAAGATAGAAAGTTCTGACGTTCATTCAGATCACCATAGAGTCTCTTATCAGGGATCTCATCGGTTTTCATAGAATTACTCTTTTCTACGTCAATTACGCTCTTCAAAAACTTTCTAATTATCAACAGATCAGGAGTCATTTTTTTGACTCTTTAAGTAGTCAATTATGGCATTTTCAGCGTCCTTAAGGTAGTTATCTATTGTATAATCCTCGGTCCACTGAGCATAGTTAGGTTTAGCAGCTTCTTCAGCTGTTTTAGAAGGGGAGGTCCCCTTGTCAGTACCTCTGTTATTAAGGTTATCAAGAAGCTGTATGAGGTCTGACTCTTTTATCTCAGCATCCATACCTAATTTTATGGTAGGGTCCTCGGTATTAACAGCCTCTACAGACTTCTTGATTTTTACCTTCCTATTCGGATCATCCTCACTTTTACCTTCATTGAATCTATCTATCTCCTCATTCTCTTCATCAATTTCATGTTGAGATTTATAAGAGATTTTACCATCAGAATCCACGACTCTGAACAGTTCAACTGTTTCACCATCACGTACCTCCTGACGAGTTTTCAGAAGGTAATCTGTTATCTTGACTCCTTGATAACCTCTCTTTAAATATCCCATTGTTATTCAGATTCAGAAAGTTTAAACTTAATCATCGGATAATCTGGATCACGACCTTTGTACTTCTTCAAGAATTCACTATATTTCTTATCAAGTACATCTATCTGATAGATAGTGTAGTCGTCAATGTTGCTAAGTTTAGCTACTTTTTCTAGTGAAAACTTCCTGTTAAGCAATGCTGTTACTGTATAAGTCGAGAAACATGTCGGTAATAAGTGAACTTACACTTACTACCGTATTACCTCCTTTCTCCTTTTTACATGAGCACTCCACAGGGATGGGAAGTGTACTATCCGTATACTCCAACAAGTCCATGAGTTTTATAATATCCTCATGGGTGGCGTTATTTACTATATTGATGACTTTTGACATTTCTCTTTCCTTGAAGAGTGTCATCAATTTTACGATCTCTATACCTATGTCACTTTTGTCACTGCTTATTATGTTAGAAGTCTTGAGTAAGAACTCTCTAACTGTAGGAATTTCTAATTCGTACTCCTTACCTGACAGGACAATTGACTTAGGGAGATCTTCCAATTTCCTAAACTTTATGTCATCAGCAGATATTCTCGTACGTATTTGAGCTCCACAGTCAGGACATGTAGTAGTTATTGTAGCGATTGACTTACTAGTGACTGAAGCTAACTTCTTACGGAATATGACATAATCTGCATCATAGATCCTCAGATCGTAGCAGTTAGGATCGTCGTTCAAAATAAGCTCTAAGTCCTTCATATAAGAAGCTACCTTAGTAGATGGCTTATTAGCAGGATCGATGTACTGTACAAATTGTTTGAAGTTCATCGGATGCAGCACGATGGCAGGAAAACTGTATTCACCTACCAATTGATTTATGGATACTATCATAATGATGAGAGAAAAATAGGGTGGACTATCACTGAGTTAACCTCAGGGATAATTCACCCTATCAACTAATTACCAGTAAGCACCTATTACAGGATCTGTCGGTGACGGTACTCTGAATGACAGTGCAGGTTTCAGTGTCAATTCTACTTCACCAGACTCTGTAGGTTCTCCATCTGATACAAGTGAAGTCTCTCCATTGAAAGTGAATTCAGGTGTACAGTCGAAACCTATATAGGTCATAATGTGACTTCTGGACGAATCATAACGACGAACCTTGACATGAACATTGATGTCACGCATAGGATAAGTCAGTTGATTCATCGGATTACTACAAATATTCCTCCATGCAGTCAACCACTTCGTGATGCTCATATCTGTCAGGTCATGGAACGTGAATACGAAACTACCTTCAGTATTCGGAGCGAATACATTCTGGTGAATCTTGTACTCATGGAAGACTTGTGACAACTCTGTTACATCACTGGGAACATTGATGTTTGCATTGGTGAGTCTGAGGTGGAAGAGATCCTTGCTAGGATGCTCAATGAGCCAGTCAGACTTCCAATCAGTGATCTCCAATCCTGCATTACAAGTAGCGAGTGTGATGTCGTAGATATCATTACGAACAAGTTCGTTAGCACCTACTGATCTGATGACCGCATACTTTTTCCAATCAAATAATTCAGCCATTGATTATCGTATTAAAATTGATGTTAATAATTCCTATCTTAGATTTATAAGATACTTTACACTCTATAAGAGTCTCATCTTCGGTTTGACTCGTCTTGAATTCATAAGCTTCAGGAGCTTCATAAGCACTGAGAGCTTCTGCAATCGCTGATTCTTTATCAGAACTGCTTATAATTTCTTCTCTATGCTTATTTATGCAAGCATGAAATGTACTCTTGTACAACTCCAGCAGAAAATCATCTAACTGATCAGATCTGTAGCAGAATCTATCAGCCACTGACGATTCTCCTGGATTGAGCTCTCGAGGATCCATCAGATTGATCAACCTAACTCCTGGACGATTATGCTTAACGATATAATTATCGTAAAGATCTATCGAGTCTAAGTTTCTCACGACAGAATAAAATACATCCATCGGAGAAGAAGCTAATCGACCTAAGGAATCATAGAGATCACTTCCTATAGCTATATCAGCTGGACGGAGATGATCCGTAAGGTCCGTACTGAAAAGGAATACAAATGATATATTGGGTAAGTTATCCAAATCCTTGAATACTCCTGACGACCCTATCGAATTATAGAAATCGTCCAAATCTGATACAGTCCAGTCCAGAACCTCGTCTATCATGATGCATCTGAAATAGTACTCTAAGTTGAGTATTTCATCAAACCACCTATAGAACAGGGTACTGAATGCAGATCCATCATAATCATCAAAGAACTTGATGGTAAATCCATCCTCAAGTGCATCCAGAACTGAAACATCACCACTGATATATTTGACCAGGTCAGTGGTAAGAAGTCCATGTTTGCTGCTCGTGATAACCTCATCCTTGTAGTGGATCTCGTCATCATAGAGTATCACCTCTGTAATATCATCCATCTTACCTCTTATCTTATTCTCAAGAATCAGAACTGAATCGAGAGAATCGTCAGATAGATAGTAATCTGTATTGGACTCCATTTTCAGAGTTTCTGAGGTAGTGTATCTAAAATCCTCGGGTATGTAGTCACCAAGGTACAAGAAGTGTAAGAGATATCCTCCTTCACTTAAACTTGTATACCCTACCTCCACATGGAAGTCATAAGGTGTAAGAAATCTAGAGATCATGGAAACTGCTACAGCTCCATCCATTCCTATGACCACATATCCTCTGAAGTTACTTGCATCAGGTCCATCCTCTTTAACATTATCAGGTACTCTAACTATATAGTCGTTATAACTATTAGTGGTATAGGTTGTTGTACCAATTTTAAGTACCAGAATGCTCGGATCATCAGTATTAGCAAGGTCGGACAAAGGGATGAAAATGTATGAGCCCATTTCTAAGGAATTAATCCTGACAGTGACTTCATGCAAGTCGTACCCTCTACTACTCAGAACGCTGGATATATCTATACCTGCATACCTAGTAATCTGAGGACGGACAGACATGAAATTACCGTCATGACTTATTATCCTAGCTCTCTGTCTCCACCTTGATGAATTGTACTGAAGACGACCTAGCCTATCCAATGTAAAGTTCTTAAATACTCCATCATGGATGACAAGATCAAGAGAATCTACATGAGTTCTACTATATGTAAGACTAGTTTTGCCTAACTCAGTTATTGCACCCATAATTGATAATGATTAGGAAGATTTAAGCAATGCACTCTTATTACCTCCATCCCCATAACCTATTACGGACATACTGAGTTGAGTACCACCATAGGACTCATGGGATGACTCACCTGAATAGTACTCCGATCCTTCAGAAGGTACACAATAAAGTGTAAAGTCATGAAAACGACTCAATACACCATTCTTGTTAGCGAACATTATTATATCCACCTCAAAGTACCACTCCCATGGTAAAGGAATACCTTCTCCATAAGGATCCTTGTAAGCATCGTAGTACTGGTTCAGGATTCTCTGAATGAGATTATCTCCTGTATCGAACATGGTGAGTTCCAGATTATTTTCAGGAACGAGTATCGTAGGATATTGAACGTCAGCACCGAGAGCTAATTTCATTGACTGAGTGCCAAGTTTAGCTTTATTATACTTGAATTCATTCACCAATAACGACATCAAAACTCCGTCGTTATCATCTATGGTTTTACCTCCTACGATCAATTGATCCAGTCTGAATGGAGGTTTGATTCTTGCGATCCAGTAATAGTCATCCTTCAGTGAGAGTATATTTTCTCTCCTGAGTTCATAACTTATATAGTCACCAGGACCCTCCAATTCAGGACATTCCTTCTCACCTTGAAGATTCAGGAGTCTATTCTCATCGTCCTCATTGCTCGATGACCCTCCTTCAGGAATTGTGACTGATTTTTCAGCAGCTTCAATCATTCCAAGAGTTTCCCATATAAACCAAGGATTCAATGACTGACGCATGCTGTTTATTGATGCATTTGCTGTACCTGCAAGCATGTTGTTCAGGTGCATCATTATGTTTCTTGCAGCTTCACTAGGAGACATGTTCTTGTATCCATCCCACATATCTTTGACATGAGATACGATACTACCTCCTTTATTCACTAAACCAAGAGCAAAATCGATACCACCTAAATCCAGTCCAAGTGCTTGAACAGTTTTTACAGCCTCAGGTAAACTCTCACCCTCTATTATTGCACCTCCAGTAGCCTTATTATGCTTATACTCTTTTTGAGCACCAGATGATCCAGATACCTCTGACCCTTTCAGATTGCTCGTTCGTACGGCTACTGGACCTGAGTCCTGACCAGACTCAGATGGATTACCATATTCTGGTAATTCCACCTGAGCTGATTCAAGGTCAATCTTTTCACTTTCACCTGAAAGATTATCCTTGAGCCTCTTATAAGCTTCGTATTGTGTCAGAAGTGCCATAGTAAACTATTTCTGTGATTACTCCTCTGACGGACGTACACTGAAGTAAGTAGAGAGGATCTTGACATAGTCAACCTCACCACCAAACTTACCATAGATATCAAAGTTAACAATATAGTTAGCTCTATCTACGTCGTCGTTATTGGTACGATCGCATACTACGTCAAACTCGTCGAGAGCTTCAGGATAAACCTGAATATTTCCTTCAATGTAACTCATCATCGTCGAACGAATCTCCTCATAGAGAAGATCTGTTATTTGTCTACCAATGAAATCCTCAGAGATGATGAATACATCATTGTTAAGTTTATTGGCAAGACGACGATGACTTTCCTTGTTCATCGGATTATTGAGTGATGTACAGGTTCTATTGCTTGCAATCAAAGTATGATTATATCTTGGACGCTCATCCTTAAAGATGGAGTTATATCCGAGACCTAATAGATAGTCACGGTCATCACGACCCAAGATGACTTTCAACTTCACATCACTTATCACACCGAATCTATGAGCATAGATTCCTGCATAAGGATGACCAGCTTTACGAGCAGCTACTACAGCCTCAAGATAGAGTACGGAAGGAGCTACATCAAAACTGAATGAAGCAGTCTTCGAGTCAACACCCCATGGGAAGTGATAGATCCACTGATCACCATTAGCAGCTTTCATGCTATCTGTCATACCCATGCTATCAGCATCGAACATGGATCCTCTTTCATCACCTACGTTAGGACCACTGAGTGCATTGAATACAGCAGTACGAAGGAGTACTCCAGTTTCTGCTGAATAGTATGCACCTGATCTACTCTTCATATAAGTACCGAGAGTCTGATCACCTAAGTCGCAGTAAACTGTAGGTATGCAGGTCTCGTCATAGTACATCTCGTCGAATGCATCGATGAGTGCTGCAGAGTCTAAAGTTCCATTAAGAACTACAGAACTTTGACCCTCAAACGTAGCAGTAAACCAACGAGCATATACAGTACCAAGTCCTTCAATATTGAAGGCTTTCATCTTATCAGCATCTCTTTCTGATACATAGCTCGTACTGAGTCCATCAAAACTGAAGTTGCTCGGTGTCAGATCAGAAGAATAAAGATTCAACTTTGATCCATTGGCATATAGATTACCAGAGATGCTCGGAGATGTCTTGGTAACACCGAATACGATGAAAGCATGGATATTATTGTAATTCTTTATCTTGGTATTCCCCTGATCTATAAGATCTCCATCAGCATCCATCGTGACTTGTTTCACCTGGAGGGAGCCAGAACATGCTATGACTGCAGTATACCATATATCAGCAGGACGTACGATCAACATCGCTGACTTAACTAGTCGATAAGCATTCATCAACATTAAGTTTGCATGCTCATCGATCATAGCACCTCCATTGAATTCTTTTAATAACTCCTTCTGAGATCTGATCTTTATGACAGACTTAGCAGGAAGAGCCAGAACTTTGGACGGTAATACACAACCAACTGTAAATATGTTATCCACCTGTACGGAGGATGGATTGTCGACGACCTTTTCTACAAGGTCAACATAAGGAGTCAGATCAGCCATATTACATTAAAGGTTTAATGATGATTTCCGTGTCATTCAATCTCTCGATATAGACACTTGCATGATCCGTCAACATCATCAAGAAGTCATACAGTTTATCTGTACACTCTTTAGATGTTTTGGTATAAGCAAGATTTCTGTCAGTTATGAAGAGAATGTCAGGCAATAGGAGTTCACCTAATTGATTTACATACTCGTTATAGATACGTACAGATCTCGTTGAAGCTGCATTATAACCCAGCTTTACAAAATCAACAACTGATGCAGATGCAATTACATCCTCAGGTGTATCATCTTTAATGATGACTTCGACTTCTGTATAATCCTCCTTCTGCTCAAGAGATTCTACAGACTCTATAAAGTCAAATGACTCACTGAAAACCTTTCTACAGTCCTCAAGAGAAGGGGAGGTCCCCTTGATATAAATCTTAGTCTTCATTTGTTTTTATATATCTTGTAAAGATTAATATATTATTCGATGTTCTGTTCAGGTGAACCTCAAGAGTATAGTTAATGTAGCCATTAGCCATGTCTACCTCACTATTTATGGATTTATCGCAGACAACTTTATAGTCTGTAATTAGTCCATCACTTTCACTCTTGTACCTATTCATCAGATTCTTGATGTCACTGGTTATTTCCTCAAGAAGTAATGAATTAGCAGTTCTACCTTGATAAGATTCTCCATGACTGAACAGGTAATAATCTATATCATCTGCTAGTCTCCTCGTAGACTCTCTATCAGTAGCTGATACTTCAGATACTGAAGTTCTGTTGGTAGAGATGTAGTAAGCTGCTCTATTCTTGTTGAAGTAGATACAGTTATACCCTTTATCATACAGCACTTCACGATCCTTCCTAGCTACATCATCTTCAAGTTCGTCTATGTCCTTAACTTCTCCATACAGATAGGAGTAAACTCCACAGTACCTATGACCTCCTTTAATATTATCGAGCAATGACTCGATATATAAAACAGAAGGTGCTACTCTGTAGTAGAATCCAAGTGAAGAGTAGTTAATTCCATAAGGAAAATAATGAGCTACCTGACTATTCTGGTAATGAGAAGATCTGGAGTCGATCTCACTTCGTGTATGAGATGCTATGAATATACGAGGTGTACATAAGAGGACTTTTCGATCCTGGTTATTACTATATAACCACCCATCAGTTTCTTTGTACCAATAGAAGAATCGATCTCTTATACGATTATCACCAAGATCTATAAAGATCTCAGGAAAATCATCCTCGAAAATTCTCCTCACTGCAGTATTTATATTGCTTGAGGTACACCTTATAGCTCTCAAAATGCACTTACCAGATAATCTATATGCATTCAGTAGTGATATACTCGATCCTCCTGATAAAGGATGTGAGTCATCTGTGAATAACTCCAGAAATCTCTTTTCATCCTTTATCGTTTGAACCTCATTTTCACCATCTTTGTAGTAATCAGAGACTATTACACATCCTACAGTCAGTTCAATAGGACTCTTTAGGATCTCTGAGGACTCTACTGAGTCTCTGAAATTTATCGAAGGATACCTATTTGTCATGACTATAAGAATAAATTTGATGAGACATAATCGTCTTAACCAAACTACGTAATTCTCTCCTCATCTTGACTATATAGGTTATTATCCCTGAAAACTCGATCGTATACGTCAGACTCTCATGATCATCTTTTGAGAAATCAGTTTTCTCATCCTGATCACGAGAATGCTCCCACCATACTGAATAAGTCCAGTCATCACCATATATATCCTGAGTCTTGTACTTGACGCAATTACTTACCCTAAGTACAGAATCTAACTTGATTAGGTAGTCATTGTAGGAGTCATGATCTAATAGAGATAACTGAAATTCGATTTTGGAGGAATGGACTGAGGTATCGTCAGAAAACTCAGTAGCCATAAAAGGAGGTGTCTTACGTGTTGTAGACACTAATTTATAGTAGAGAATGTTAGGTTTGCATAACTTTTTCTGAGACAACATGTGTGTCACTTCTAAGTCGCCTAACACTGACTTCATTTCTGTAATAAGAGCATGAATATAATCTTCCTGCTCTATCCTATAGTTTCTATACAAAAGATTCGTATTGAATACTATACCACTCCCTTTTATCTTGATATCTCTATTACCTATGAGGACTTCGATGATATTATGAACTGAAATTTCTGACTCAACAGGTGAAGTCAATTTTATCAATTTCATCTCCTCTAAAAGTCCTTGTAACTGTTGAGCATCAGTTACCTCCTCACTTGGTTTCAGGAGGATGGAGTAATTCAGTTCATCAATCTTAGCTATGCTTGACTCAAAGTCAGAGATCCATAATAGAGTAAACGTGAGAGGTTCATACGTGAGTTTCCTCAATCTAAATGAACCTTCTTCACCTACAACTATTTCAGGAGTGTATCTTCTTACAGCAAATGGAGTAAACCTCATTTCTGTAGTATATAAACGTTCTACATTGAACAGAGGATTACCTTCATTGTATTTTATCGTAAGCAATTTCTCTTCAGAGTCGTACTCTATTCCTGAGTCCTCGATATTTGATCTGACAAACATCAAAAACTCGTACTCTTGATTACCCGATAATTGATCTATATCGTACCCATTGAAATAGAATGTACAACTTCTATCAATAGGTTCTGTTGTATAATGCATACGCAAACCTATTTATGAAAATTACTTAATTAGTGGAGCATCCCAATCGAATGGACGCACCATCACGAGGATGTGCGATGCCCCTAAAAAGATGAGAGCAGTGAGCATTCACTCACCACTCTCATCAGGCAATTAATTACCCATATCACCCGTAACAGTGAATTTCTTCACGAGCTGCGGGAAGATACCCTTGACTGCATCCTGAGAATACAGACCCTGAGCGATCTGGGTCGGATTCTCGAAGTTGGATGTATCAGGAGTCGGGGTAATCGGCAGATAGATACCACGTACCAGCGGAGCAGCCTCACCACCATTGGTTTTGAATACTGCATAGCCAGTGCCATCAGGTACATCGTCATGCTGCAGGACAGGTACACCACGGAAGGTACCGATCAGGTCGTTGATGTACTCATACTCAGGATTGTGAACAAACTGTCCACGAATCTCGGTCTTCGTCATCAAAGCACCTACCTTCGGAGATACGAGGTATGCTTTAGCACGTACACCCTTGTAGGACTGTTTAGCCAGAGCATAGTCGATATCCGTGAACTGAGCGGTGAACCAATCCGAGTAAGCCTCGTAGCTGTCATACGACTGAGAGTTGAAGTTGATCGTCGGGAATGCAGTGTTCGACGAATCAACTGCGATCATCTCTTTCGTGATAGCAGCATTGGTACGATGGATGATAGCGTTCTGGAGTTGCTCAGCCATGTAAGCCATCGGATCAACACCGAGGGACTTAGCCATAGCAGCTGCAGAAGCAAGGTTGGTACGACCCATCATCAGACGCGGAGTGGTACGTACGAGAGTACCTGCTTGACGGAAGGTCAGAACATTGTCATGCTCAGGATCGCTCTCAGCGAGTTGATCATAAACCATGGTACCTGTGATCGTACCTGCTACAGCTGCAGTCAGCTTAACAGTACCGTCAGCATAAACTACGGTAGCTGCAGTCAACTTACCTGCAGGAGCGAGGAGGTTACCCTTACCATCATCGGTGATAGTGTATTCAGCAGAAGCCTCCTTCACTACAAGATTGATGGATCTCGGGATGATCGGACGATCGATACTGAGGTCGAGCTCAGTAGCTGCTACGAGAGTCTCACTGATTCTCTCGGTCTTAGCTGCATCGCTGTAGTCAGTCGGACCAAAGTTAGGGTCTACGAGATGACCTGTGTACGCACCTACTACGTCGAGGAACGATACGTAGTCATTCGGTTGAGTCAGAGCACGCTCGATGGTCAGGAAACCTGCGAACGACTTGATGTTACCGAGGATGGTGGCATCGAATTGAGATGTACCCTGGAGGTCAGTTTCAGCATAACCCTCAGCAAACATCTTACGGATCGACGCATTCAGACCTTCTACCTCATCGATATTCGCGAATGCCTTACGATAGACATTCATACGAGCCTGAAAATCAGCTTCCGAGATACTGGAGGTACGGAGGATCGAGGTGATCGCTGCATCACCCATAGCTGCACTAAAAGTCTTACGTGCAGTCTCACTAGGAGTTTGATAATTACGCATAATTGTACGAAATTTACTTCTTACCCAACAGATAGCGGAGTGTCGGACTCAGGTTAGCGAACTCTTTTCTTTCACCATCTTTACCCTCCTCGCCTTCCTTAACTTCTTTAGGGTCAGCATTGTTTTCTTTCTCTTGTTTCATGATCTCTTCGAGAGAATCACTGAACGTCTTCGGTTGATTCTTTACAGCCACGTCAATGACCTCAAGAACATTAGCTACAGCAGCTTTAGCAGCTTCATCAGCTTCCTCACCTGCAGCATCCAGCGACTGAACAGCATTCTGTACAGTATCAACTTTCAGGTCGTTCTTCATGAGCTCGGTAGCTACTTCAGCGACAGCATTAATCGCATTCTCTACCTTCTCATTTTTCAGCTCCTGCGGAAGATTTACGAGCTCGGCTACAGCTTGTGCTACATTAGCAGCATCACTGAAAGTTTTCTGCTCACCATCACCTGCAGGTTTCTCTTCCTTAGCAATGTTTTTCATTGCCTCCTGAACTGCATTCTGAACAGCCTCTTGTACCGTGTTCTGTACAGCCTCTTGAACTGCATTCTGAACATGGTTCTTAACACACTCCTGGAACTCAGGACTCTCACTGAAGGTCTTTACCTCTTCAGCAGTATCCTTACCCTCTTCCTGAAGTTTGTTCAGTTCGTTCAATGCTTCATTGATCGCAACTACTGTGTTACGTTTCAACTCATTGAGTTGATCAGCGAACTTTTTAATATCCTTCATAATTTTAGAGTTTGAATAGATAGAGTTACCTCTTATCTTTTTCTTTGATTACTTTTTCATATCCTGCATTTTTAAGGATTTCAACTTTGTATTCCTTGAGCTTCTTGTCATCAAAGATACTCTCGTCACCTACAGTATCTACAAGCTTATTGAAACTATCAACGTATTCGGTGATCATTTCATTATGCTTTATGCTGTCATAAACTGCACTGTTATCTGACTCAAACATCTTTACAGAATAGGAGTCAGGATCAGGTTCCTCACCATAATCAAGTGTATAAATGGTAGCATATACATCCTCAAGTGACTTATCGATAGCATCCTTATACCCTTTGATGAGTTTATTCAATTTCTCTGCACTCTTATCAGTATCCCATCTCGTAGTCTTGCCTTCATACAAATCTACAGGAATACCAAGTGCAGTGAGTATTGCATCCTTCATCGCAGGAAGACTCTCTATCAAGTCTTTCAACTTTTCTGATAGCTTAGCTGGATCAAACTCCTGAATATTATTCTGCATGACAGATTGAAAATCAGGAATTATCTTAACTTTGCTCATCAGTGAAGCATAGAGTTGCTGTAAATCAGCATTAGCTGCTATAATCAAACTGCTATCTGCTGATGCATTGCATAAATTCTCTATCTTCTGTGCTAAGGATGTAGCAGATGCTTGATCTACATTCTGAGCAGCCATTGTAAAGATAGTAGGGAGTATAAGCTCTCTAATCATCAATACCTCAGCTAATTTGCTACGGAATGTATACTGTTTAAGTTGCTCAAGCAGTCTATAAAATAGAGGGGATGCAGCACGTAAGGATAAATCATCATAGATGGAATTATCCTCTATGTCTTTTACAAACTTAACAATTGATTCATCAGCTATTTCGTTAATCTTACCTCCCCAGTACAGAGACAAGTCGCATAATCCTATTCGTATGATATCTTCAGATCCTGCTGATAGATTACCTTTACGAGTAGCCACTAATCTCTTATAAACGTCATTGATTGTATCATCCGAATCATCGGAGTACATCATGCTGATGTTTATCTGAGGATAAACAAGATTTCTTATCCTGTAGAATCCTTCATCGGATTTATCAGGTTTAAGAGCTATAGACGATGAACCATAGTAAAGTATGTAATATAGATTATCTCTTACGTACTCACTCAGTCTAAGTTTATCAAATTTTTCTTTAGTTTTCTTTAGTCTCTCAAGATCGTCAGAACCCTCATCTATCGTAACTAAGTCGTCAGCTATGCTACTTAACATAGGAGTAGAGAGAACCTTGAGTACACCCTGTACAATATCTGCATTAAAGTAATGACCTAATTCTTGAAGATTAGCCAAATACGTTGTAAGCAGAGTATCATCATAGAGTGATAGCAAATCGCTTCTAAACTTACCATCAGACCCTATTGACGATCGAGGTGAATTCGATATGATATTACCTCGTATTGTAGTAAGGGGTATAGCACTTAATGTTTTACGTAAATCTCTAAGTATTCCCATGACCCCATATTGTTTTAAGCATTTCTTGGATTTGAGCTTCAGAACTTTCAGTTACAATCTGATTCATGATCTGATTCTGCATGTCTGCAGCCTCAATGTTAGATACCTGTGATGCTTTACCAAGATTTTGATACATATCCCATACACACCCTGATGCAGCATCAGCAATATCCTTTCCAGGTATCTCACTTTTATGAGAAGTTATACCTCCAGGTTGGTGATCTACCTTACCTTTGACGTATCTCAGTCCTGCCAATTCTTTATGTATCAGAGTATTAGCAGCACCTCGGATTTTATTCTGAAGAATCATCCGTTTGAAATAGTCATATGGTACAGCTGTACGATCGACAGATATTCTGGATACATGGATCTTCTTCCTCTTACAGTCCTGAATTATCTGTTGAGAAGCATACTGATCAAAACTCACATTACCCAACTCACGTAGCATGCTAAATGCTACAATGAACTGAAATATATGAGTTAAAGATGTCTCCTGTCCTGATTTACGAGATACTTGTACAAGAATCGGTAAACAATAAGAAGGTATCTTTATATCTGATCCATGCTCGTCTTTGATCACTTCGTACTCATCGAAGTAACCTATTGCAAGTCCTGCACGATCTCGAGCTATTCCTAAGTCCCATCTCATGTAACATATTTTGTCACGTGGGATTAGAGATAGGATGGCATCTCTCAAGTGATCCATCAATGTATCCTGTAAGTCGTAGAAATCTACAACTAAGGTTTCAGGATAATTGAGAGGTTCAGAGAAACATTCTTTTATCTTATCCACATCCTGCAACCATCTACCAGTACTATTCGTGCTGATTCCTGCTTGATCTTGGAGAGCTCCTACGATATTCCGTATGAAGTGAGGTTTCAACTCCATAGGAACTACAATGATCCTTTCAGGATCTAACTCTCTCCTATTATATCCGTCAGGTATTATAAACGGTTTATGAGTAGCATCACCAAGGTATACATCGAACTTACCTTCACGAAAATAAAGATTAAGATGAGCTTTGGCTTTCCATATACTCATTCTAACAATCTTCACTAATCCTTTCTCTGAGAATGGATTATTTCGTATAAAGTCATCTACTATACTGGTATTTTCTCTTGCTGAGGAGTCAATCACGATATTTCCTGAGAATCCGACTGCCATCTGGAATCGAGATTCAAAACGTTTACAAGCTTGATCAAGTTTGTACTTAGCTTTATCAGGAGGGATGAAGGATAACTCTGAAAGGTTATAATAAAGAATATCAGAACCTATAGAGTTATTAGTACGAACTCCATCTATCGTATGACTTATCTTATGAGGTTTACCCTCTTTAGCTATTTTATTCCAGTAAGGTGATGCTTTCTTTATGATCTTTATGGAATCAATAAAGTCTTTCTGAGCTTTATCACCTGATACATGGAACCATAGCATTTGGATACCTTTTGTATCAGCAAGACCAAATGCTCTCTTAGGATCCTCCATACAGTTTAACTTATATTCTGTATAGAGTGCAGCTATTTTACTGAAAGTTGACTTACCAGTACCTATAGCACCTGTAAGGACAACGATGAGGTATTTTACACGAATTGGATCAGGGAATAGATCCTTGAGCTCATCTAACCATGCAGGGAACAGTCTTCCTTCAGCAAATGTATTTCCTAAGTAGTAGGGGTGATTGACGAATGTTTCAATATCAACAGGCATCTCCTTATAACCTAGAAGTCGAGCCATCAACTTGAGTTTATTATTCTCGTCCAGGTTATTTATCGTCAGTCTCGTTATTTCGTCCATAACTACTGCGATTCAGAGGGGACCTCCCCTTGATGTGTACTGAAACTATCCTTGAGAAGACGCAATGCTTCTCTGACCTCAGCAGTATTTAGACCATTAGCATCTTGATCTAACTTACCCTCCAGCATGTCTTGAGATAATTTCTCGAGTTCGATGTCATCACCTTTGATTACCATGCTCCCTGAGATGCTTTGGATCTTACTCATACATCCAATCAGCTTCTCAATGGTGATTATCTTAGCTTCAAAACTGAGATTCTCATTAAGGAGATTCTCAGGATCAAGCACATCACTTACCAATACCATGATGGACTGGATAAATTTGGCATAGATAACTGACCTAAATGCAGAATAAATCTGACTTGTGTACAGTTGTAGAGCACGGAGTACGTGAGGTGAACTCGGATCAGATAATACTCTAAGAGATTCTGTAAGATTATCGTAATTCAATTTAACATTGAGTCCGAACTTCTTATTATAAGCATCTATCAGAGCATTAAATGTATCTCTAGCTTTATCAGCTATCTCTTTTCTTTTTGCTGCTACTTCAGCTGACTCAGCGATGATCGAAGCTATTGCTCCTGATTGACCATCAAACTGCATATCAAGTGAAGGAGTAACAGGAGTTTTAATCACAGGCATGACAATCTGTGGTTTACCTCCTGAACGAGAATCGATATATCTTTCAATATCTTTCTCGTCAAAATTCTCAAATGGATCTCCCATCACTTAAACTGTTAACACCCTTCTAAATCCAATGATGTAACGAGAAATAGTATCGTCATGCTCTCCATAAGATTCTTTAGCTTCTACCTTGAAGAACATTTTGGATTTATTATAGGAGGTGACGAGTTCATCACCTATTTCAAGTGAAGACTCGTCATCAATAACTTCTACGGATCCCAGAGACTGAGTCTCATAGAAAGCGTGCATATCTGACAACGGGAATACGAGCTTGACCTGACCAATATGGTCATACTGACTCTTGTCGTAATCAGGTACCTCAGCTCCTCCAGGAGAGAATATTGCGGAATGAAGATGTACAGCTCCGTAAGCAACTTTCGCTTTACTCTGATCCTTCAGTCGATAAACATCAAATACTGTGCCCATCAGATTCTTATGAAAAACAATGGCTCTCATGCCTGCTTTATAAAAGCGATGAGCATGTTCTCTAAGTCTCGTGAAGTACCCACTATTTTCTGTTTCCATAGAAATTAACTCCTAATAAATTTGAATGTATCACCAAAATAATAGATATGACCTGCAAAATTTACAGGTAACTCTAAGTCTTTGGTTATCAGATTTTTAAGAATCCTGATCCAGTCAGGAATCTCATCTATCGTTACCATATTTGATGATACATAAGACTCTACTTTTTCCATCATCATCTTGAACTTCATGTATCCTAAGGATTCAATGAAGTCCAAGATTAAGGGATCCTCTAAGTCGTAGTCAATACGTTCAGTAACAACTCTGACTACAGACTCCTCCTTCAATTCAAATACTGCATAAGGTACACCACTCTTTGGTACAAAACTCGGATTACCGAGATCAAAAGTGCAGTTAATACCTAATTTGCTCTTGAATAAAGGGATCGAAGGATCTGACTTTGAAGGAATTGTTGATATTATATAAAGTCTCTGTTTATCAAATCTAAACATTGTATTAGATACTGATTATGAGGCTGTTATTATTGAATCTGTCCTGAACGAGGTATTCGTTACCTCCTATGAATTCTACTGATAAATCAGAATTGAACCACTTACGACTACAGATTTCATGATCAGGCATGAAATACGACTTTATGTACTCTTTAAGCTGTTCTATCAGCTCTTCAGATAATTCTAAAGTATTCATATCTTAATCCTCCATCCCTGCACCTTTATATGCAGGATTTAGTGTAACGTCCCATCCAACGATAAGTTTCAGCACCAGAAGTACACCCTTCTTACTCCAATCACCATCGATAACGACAGATCCTGGCAGAGCTACTCCACTATTTATGAGACCTTGCAGGTATTCAATATTTTGCTTAACCTCTCCTGTAAATAGATCAGGATCGAAAACTGTGAGCTTAGCACATACCCAATCACCAACCAACTCAAGATCATTAATCCTATGAGTGGTATTCCTGTTGAGGATCATCGGATCATCAACTCCAGTCCCTTTCTTCGTCTTGTCACCATAACGATCCTTATGAGTGAGACCTCCTAACATAAGGTTATCACGATTCACCTTAGCATTGGTTTCGCTTTTGAGGTACGCCTCAACGATCTCTCTTGGTATTATGCTTCCATCAGAAGCTTTGACATTACACTCAAAGAGTTTTATGCGTTTTACAATTTCCATATACCTATACCTTATAGTACGAGTTCTCCTCTCGTTATGTTATTACGACCCCACTCATCCAGTTCACTCTTGAGATTGCTGTAGTTCTCATCCATGGAGTCGAACATCTCTACAGGGAATGATGGGAGCCTAAGATTCTTGTTAAGATCGAGAATTTTTCTTATAACAGTCATATTGCAGAACTTCAAAAATACACTCCACAATAAATCTGCTTCAGAAAAATAATAGAATCCTGATTTTTCAGAATACTTACCATAATTGTCATACTCATGTATGAATGGTCTCTGACAAATGCAGTAAGCAACTAGATTATTGGATCCCCAAATATTTACAGAACCTGCTGGAGTCAATCTACAAGTTGACTGATCATACCATGCATTACGGCTTCCTGTGAGAGACCATAACTGTCCTGCAGGATGTACGTTCACGACTGCAGCAGGTATTATACTTATCTGATTCTCACCTACTATACCATCCAGATACTGCTTGAAGTTATCGTAGAAAATATATGAATCTCCTTGATGTTCCAACAGTGATAATCTGATATCAATATAAAGTGGTGTATAAGTCTCAAACGATTGTATGGCATTGAAAATGCAATTATCAATCGTTTTATGAGCTACTTGTTCGGCAGTCAGATGTCCTATAGGAAATCCAAAGACTTCTTCAAGATCAACCAAGAATGATAACGCAATATTCTCCTTTATTGTATCAACAAGTTTGTTGAGATCTATTTTAGGTATCATAGTTGACTGAATTTATTT
>Ga0326509_1000005_pt1 | contig 19767 bp, 15 predicted proteins | sample 2_2465_0518_FD_203650 | JGI IMG/M metagenome (GOLD analysis project Ga0326509, IMG submission 203650) | Metatranscriptome of bovine rumen microbial communities from UC Davis, California, United States - 2_2465_0518 (Metagenome... | ecosystem: Host-associated > Mammals > Digestive system >... | reverse complement strand
TCATCGTGCGCAGCGACATCATCGATGCAGAGGTGCTTGAAGCTGCCAAAAATCTCAAGATAGTGGTGCGTGCCGGTGCCGGCTACGACAACATCGATCTCGAGGCTGCAACGGCTCACAAGGTAGTCGTAATGAATACCCCGGGTCAGAATGCCAATGCTGTCGCCGAACTCGTATTCGGTATGGTGCTCTACGTGATTCGTAATCACTTCAGCGGTAAAGCAGGATCGGAATTGCTTGGCAAGAAACTGGGTCTTCAGGCTTTCGGTAACGTGGCACGCAACGTGGCTCGCGTAGCAAAGGGCTTCGGCATGGAGGTTTATGCATATGATCCTTTCCTTACCAAGGAGCAGATTGAGGCCGCAGGTGCAAAGGCAGTAGGTTCGCTCGAAGAGCTCTACAAGACTTGCCAGTATGTTTCCCTCCATTGTCCCGCAACAAAGGAAACCATCGGTTCAATCAATTATGACCTGGTGAAGAACATGCCCAAGAACGGAGTGCTCATCAATACGGCCCGTAAGGAAGTTATTGACGAAGCCGGTCTTGAGAAGCTTCTGGAGGAGCGCGAAGACTTGCGCTATATCGCCGATGTGAAACCCAATGCAGCCGACGAGTATGTTGCCAAGTTCGGTGACCGCGTATTCTTCACACCCAAGAAGAGCGGAGCCCAGACGGGCGAAGCCAACGCAAATGCCGGTGTGGCTGCTGCACGCCAGAGCGTGGGTTTCCTCAAGAACGGTATCGACAAATTCCGTGTCAACTGATTGGTTGACCACCAATTTATAGCTCAAAACGCGGGGTTCTCAATGGGACTCCGCGTTTCAACGTCACTTGTAGGAACGACCCCGGTAAATTCAAAAAAACTCCACTACACATGGCAAAAAAGACGCAGATAGTAAACGAATATGAAGCCTTCCTGAACGAATGTGATATGTACGTTTGGGAATGGTACTTGCCTGAAAAGTACGTGCGCTTCGGTATTCCGTCGCTGAATGGATTGTGGATTGATGACAAGAAAAAAATCTTTCGTCTTGTTACTGTACTGGAACGTGTTCATCCGGATGACATCGCCAAGATTTTCGTATCCAAGAACTCGCCCATTTATGTGACAGATGACATGTTTGAAGTCGATTTGCGTCTGCGTCTGGCTGATCGCTACGAATGGTTCGTTTTCCGGGGCAAGACGTTGCGAAGGGTGAAAGGAAGACCGGTTTACCTGCGAGGTGTGGCCATTAATGCCGACCGCCGGTTCAAAACACAGGAACGGTTGCTGCAGATCAAGGACTATCAGGTGGAGAGCGAAAGACAGAAAACAGAGTTCTGCGCCTCAACAATGCAGGAAGTGGTGACCATTCTTGAAACGCTGGCTTCCAATTCAGAAGCCATCATTTCAGGCGACAGCCTGCTTTCACGAGAAGAAAGGCTTTCGATGATGTCGGAAATGAAAGAAAAGGTCTCAACCATTCTCGCCCTCAATGACAAAGTGCGCAGTTTCCTGGGAAATCCCATCGACAAAAACCAGACTTTCCACAAGATCAATCTGTGGGAACATCTGGCTGAATTGCAGCAACTTTATTCGTTGCGTCAACCAGCGGTGCCAAAACTCTATTTCGCCAACCAATATGATAACGAACAGGTCATCATCAACGAGAAACTGTTCGATTCAGTTATCGAAAATCTGATTTATTCGCAGGCTCATATTGCCAAGGGCGGTTACCTCACGATGAGTTATAAGGTGAATGGCGACAAGTTCACACTGACCATCACCTGCATCAATGGGGAAGCCAGCCCGGAACATCTGCAGAGCGACAAAACCGAAAGCGGCCTGGGACTGAGTGTGAGCCGTCTGATGGTGCAGCGTCTTTGGGGGCAACTGGAGGTGACCAAAGATGCGGAAGGGAAGATTTATTATCATATCATACTTCCGACGGACATCTACAAGGCTACCGGGGAACAGACCACCAAACTGGATGTCTTTGATGAACTGCCCATACCGTCCAAAGAGGATGTAAAAAAAACAACGGAATCGCCGGCTACCACTGGTCTGCCGCTCGTCCTGATTGGTATTCTGGGCGATGCCTCGATGTTCAGGGACCAGCACCTGTTCAAGGTGATCATAGCGAAGACCAGCGACGAGGTGGAACATCTCTACCGGAACCACCATCCCGATCTGGTGTTTATAGACTATAATCTCAAGGGAAACATCATCCCATTGAAATTGGTTGAGACGATGCGTCGCGAGTCGGCTGACACCCCCATCATTGTTACTGCTGATTATGCCCACAGGATTCTTCACAAGAAGGTGAGAGACTTGGGCGCCCAATATTTATTAACCAACCCGCTGACATTACGTAAAGTAAACGAAATGATCAGAAAATATCTTAAATAATATGGCAAAAGTTAGACCTTTCAAAGGACTGCGTCCTTCAGCGGACCTTGCTCCTATCGTTTCATCACGGCCCTATGATGTACTTTCTTCACAGGAAGCCTATGATGAATGTCTCGGTAACGAGAAATCGCTCTATCATATTATCAAACCTGAAATCAATTTCGAGCCTATAGCCGACGAGCACGACCCCAAAGTCTATGACAAAGCCGTCGAACAGTTCGAGAAATTCCAGAAAGAAGGCTGGCTCAAACAGGATGGCAAACCCGTTTATTACCTCTATGCCCAAACCATGGAAGGACGCACGCAGTATGGACTTGTCGTAGCAGCATCGGTAGAGGATTACCTTACGGGCGTCATCAAGAAACATGAGCTGACCCGTGCCGATAAAGAGGAGGACCGGATGAAGCACGTGCGTTGCCTCAATGCCAACATGGAGCCCGTCTTCTTTGCCTTCGAAGACAATGATACGCTGATGAAAATCATTGCCAAGACCGCACAGAAACCATCGGCCTGTAAATTCACATCGGCAGAAGGTTTCGGCCATGAATTCTGGCTCATCGACGATGACGCAGACATTCAGGCCGTTACCGACGGTTTTGCGGCCCTTCCGGCTCTTTACATTGCCGATGGACATCACCGCACTGCAGCTGCTGCAAGAGTGGGAGAGGAGAAGGCTAAAAACGATCCGAATCACACCGGTGACGAGGAGTACAATTTCTTCCTCGCCGTATGTTTCCCTGCTTCGCAGCTCAAAATCATGGATTACAACCGTGTCGTGAAGGATCTCAATGGATTGACCGACGAACAATTCCTGAATGCATTGTCCGAAAACTTTGTGGTCGAGAAGAAGGGCGCAGAGATTTATCACCCAGCCAGGCTTCATAATTTTGCATTGTATCTGAACGGCGTATGGTATTCCCTTACCGCCAAGTCCGGCACCTATGACGACAACGATCCTATCGGTGTGTTGGATGTCACTATCTCGTCTAACCTTATTTTGGACAAGTTGCTCGGCATCAAGGATTTGCGCCGCGACAAACGGATAGATTTTGTGGGCGGCCTGCGCGGTCTGGGTAATTTGAAGGAACGGGTTGACAGCGGAGAAATGCGCGTAGCACTCGCTCTCTATCCTGTCTCGATGGCACAACTTATAGCAATTGCCGATTCCGGCAACATCATGCCTCCCAAGACGACCTGGTTCGAGCCCAAGCTGCGTTCCGGACTTGTGGTCCATAAACTCGAAGATTAAAATGAACCATATAAAACTTGTTCTGAAGTACCTGATTGCTCTCATAGTCACTCCGCAGGAAAGATGGCAGATGTTGGCAGCCAATAACCAACAACCCGAATCGCGTGAGAATCATGTATTTACTGAATACTACCTCTATCTGATGGGTTATGTGGGCATTCTGGTTTTCCTTTCTGTCGGTTTCTATGCTAAAGAAACCGTTTGGGTAGCAACCGCCATGAGAAGTGTTGTTACATTTTTGGCCTCGTTTTTTCTAGGCCCTTATGTCGCACATTTCGCCTTGTCGTGGATCATACCGCTGGCATGGGGCATAGAACATACCAAAGAAAGGATGATGGTTTTCATCTACTATGCGATGAGTTTTCAGATGGTCGCCCTCCTGTTTACAGAGATGTTCAGAGCCAGCCTGTTCAATTTGGTCTATATATACCTTTTTTATATAGTATGGAGTGCAGCAGTGCCCTATCTGGGGATTCCGTCCCGCAGAAGAACATCGTTTACAATAATCACCTCGAGTGTTCTCTTTTTGTCGCATTGGCTGATAGCAACCGTCATGGGTCTCTTTGGCAACTAAGGAAACAGATAAATGGCAGATAAGAAAAAACAAACAAAGACAGTAGTTAATATACGCAATAAACGCGCCACTTTCGACTACGAGATACTGGATACCTGGACGGCAGGCATCGTACTTACCGGCACAGAGATTAAGTCTTTGCGTACGGGAAAGGCAGGTCTGACAGATTCGTTCTGTATCTTCGACAAGGGCGAACTGTGGACCAAAAACGTGTATATTGCCGAATATTTCTACGGCACCTATAATAATCACAATGCCCATCGCGATCGCAAACTGTTGCTGACCCGAAAGGAACTTCGGGCTCTAGTTCAAGACAGCAAAGAGCCTGGACTGACTATTGTCCCCCTGCGTCTTTATATCAACGACAAAGGTTACGCTAAAATGGAAATAGCCCTATGCCGCGGTAAGAAAGAGTTTGACAAGCGTGATTCCATCAAGGAAAAGGAAGACCGCCGAATGATGGACCGTGCATTCAAGGATGCAAGACGGCACTGAGAACCACTAACGTCGGAAACGAAAGACAAATGATAGACTCATATCCCTCACAATTGCTCCAAAATGCAGTCGATGAATTCGGAAAACTGCCCGGTGTAGGCCGTAAGACTGCTCTGCGCCTGGTGCTCCACCTTTTGAGACAGGATCCCAAACGCTCTGAGGCATTAGGGGAAAGCATCATACGTTTGCGACACGAGGTGCATTACTGCAAGGCCTGTCACAATATCTCCGACAGTGAGACCTGCTCAATTTGCAGCGACCCGCGACGGGACCACCGCACCATCTGTGTGGTTGAGAATGTCAAGGATGTGATGATTATTGAATCGACTCATCAGTTCTCCGGAGTGTATCACGTTTTGGGCGGGCTGATATCTCCGATGGATGGAATTGGACCGTCTCAACTGGAGATCGACAGTCTCGTAACCCGAGTCCGACAGGGTGGCGTGGACGAAGTGATATTGGCACTTTCGACGACCATCGAGGGTGATACGACCAATTTCTATATCTTCCGCAAATTGGCTGAATTTGCAAATCTCAAGATTACAACGCTTGCCCGAGGCGTCTCGGTGGGCGACGAGTTGGAATATACAGATTCAGTGACTTTAGGTCGCAGTATTCAGAACAGAACATTATTTACCCATTCATTTCCTCAAAAATGAAAAGACTCATATTATTGACTGCAATATGTCTCTCATGGACTGCCAATGCGCAGGAAGTGCAGAAAATCGTACCGAATCCCACGTTGGCAGAAGGCATCGTTTACAGACTACCGGCAACCGTGGTGAGAGTGGAGGTGACGGCCACTTGTACAATCACCCATGCGGGGCCCTATGCATCATACGCTGAGAAACTATTGGCCATCAAGGATGTTCCAACAGAGGATCAGGTGGTATGGAATATTGACAAAATAGCGCTCTCTGTGTTCGGGATTGCCGACACGACACGTTCATTTACCATCGTTCCCAGCAAAGAACAGCCTGCAGTATGGCTTACGCGCGACAATATACTTCTAAGCATCAACCGTGAACCGGAATATGCGCAAACAGATGCACCGGAACCGGTGTCGTCAGAATTCTCGGAAACCTCGCAGACAGCAACTCCTATCATGACAGAGGAAATGCTCAAAGCCGGCTCGGTAGCCCGTCAGGCGGAAGCCGCAGCAGCCCAGATTTTCAGAATCAGAGAGAGTCGCATGGCTGTTCTGACCGGAGAGGCCGACAATCGTCCGACCGACGGCCAGGGGCTGCAACTTGTGCTCAGCCAGCTGCAACAGCAGGAAGATGCATACACAGCTCTTTTCAAAGGAGAATCGACGGTAAAAACCATAAAAAGAATCTTCCAATTCCAACCCACTCAGGCCAATTCCAAAGGGGAACCGGTTTTCCGTTTCTCCAAAAGATTCGGACTTGTGGATGCGGATGACCTGAGCGGAATGCCCTATTATCTGACAGTCGATCTGCTGGAGGACAACAGGGCAACCCCCGTCGTTGAAGGTAAACGTGAAAAAGGTGTTGTCTATCTCTTGCCCGGCAAAGCCCGTTTGGCTGTGTGCCATAACAGCAAGACCCTCACTGAAGGAGTTTTCCAAATGGGGCAATTCGGCCGAGAAATACAACTTCCCAATAACTATTTTGTGGGCAAACGTGCCGGATCGGCAACGTTCGACCCTATAACCGGCTCAATCAAAACTTATGAACAATAAATCATGGATGCCGCTTCTTGTGGCTTTTTGCATCGCATTCTTCATTTGGTTCGGAGTGCGATTGGGAGAAATCCGTTCGGTTGCTACAGCGGGTTATTCTCCCGAAACCAAGGGGTTTTCAGCTATTAAAAGTTCCGGTTCATCCGCAGCTTCGTCTAAACTGATTTATCTCTTCGACCTGTTGCGTGACCGCTATGTTGACACGCTGAATCTTAATCAGTTGGTCGAGGATGCCATTCCTACCATTGTAGAGGAATTGGATCCTCACTCAATGTATATTCCGGCCAAAGACCTTCAGAACGTCAACGAAGAATTGGAAGGTTCATTCTCAGGGGTGGGTATTCAGTTCAATATACAGGAGGACACGGTGATGGTTGTGCAGGTTATTGCCGGAGGTCCGTCAGAGAAGGTGGGCGTTCAACCGGGCGACCGTATTATCGCTGTCGATGATTCATCTTTTATCGGAGTGACAAACAATCAGGTTCTCAAGACCTTGCGCGGAAAGAAAGGAACAGAAGTGAAACTGAGCGTCAAACGTCCGCATTCTTCTGAGATTTTCCACTTCAATGTGCTGCGCGACGACATCCCGCTTTACAGCGTCGTGGCTCAGTATATGCAGGATGCAGAAACCGGATATATCAAAGTCGATAATTTCGGAGCCAACACCTATAATGAGTTCTTTACTGCTCTGATACGACTAAAGTCGCAGGGAGCTAAACGCTATCTGCTTGATTTCCGCGGCAATGGTGGCGGATATATGGAGGTGTGCTGTCAGATGGTAAACGAGTTTTTGCCCAAGAATGCAAAGATTGTATATACCGAGGGAAGAAACACGCCGCGCCGCAATGTGGATGCCAACGGTCAGGGCAACTTCCAAGACGACAAAGTGGTAGTGCTTATCGACGAGTGGTCGGCTTCGGCTTCAGAGATTTTTTCAGGAGCTATTCAGGATAATGATCGCGGTATAATTGTGGGACGTCGCAGTTTCGGCAAAGGTCTTGTGCAGCAGCAATTCGAACTGAACGACGGGTCGGCATTGCGTCTTACTATGGCGCGCTATTATACCCCTTCGGGTCGCTGTATACAAAAACCCTATAGAATGGGAGACGGAAGCGATTACGAAATGGATATCGTGCACCGCTACGAGAAAGGAGAGTTCTATAATGCCGACAGCATTCATTTGTCCGACTCGTTGAAATATACAACGGTAGGCGGTCGTGTCGTATATGGAGGCGGAGGAATCATGCCCGATATCTTCGTGCCCAGTGACACCAGCTATGTGTCGAAATTTTACGATCAGTGTATCTCCAAGAATCTCTACTTTACTTTCGCATTCCGATGGAAAGTGGAGCATCAGGACGAGCTTGCAAAGTGCGAAGATTTCCTGTCGGCCTATGACTACGTGAAAGAGAAGGGCGCATGGAACGATTTCCTGCAGTTTGCTGCAACTTCCGGTGTGCGGCCTACCGTCGCAGAAGCAGCCAAGAGCGGACCCTTCCTGGAAAGGCTTGTTACAGCCCATATCCTACGACAGATTAAACAAGATTATTATTACCAGGCGTATAATCAGGGGGATCCCACTTATTTGCGCGGACTCGAAGAACTGAAAAAATAACTATGCCAAAACAGGAAAAATTGGATCGGCGCTATCTTCGAATGGCGCGTATTTGGGCAGAAAATTCCTATTGCAAACGCCGTCAGGTTGGTTGTCTGCTGGTGAAAAACCAAATGATTATCTCTGATGGATACAACGGAACACCCCATGGGTTCGAAAACGGATGTGAGGATGACAACAATGTGTCAAAACCCTACGTTCTCCACGCGGAGGCCAATGCCATCACAAAAATCGCCAAATCCCACAACAGCAGCGACGGGGCTACGCTCTACGTGACAGCATCGCCGTGCATCGAGTGCAGTAAACTCATTATTCAGGCCGGCATCCGTCGTGTTGTCTATAGTGAGGAATACCGGATCAAGGATGGGCTTGAACTCCTGATGCGTGCCGGAATCCAATGTGAATATATGCCTGTGTATGAAGATACTGAGGAAGGATGACTTTTAATTCTGCTGACTTATGAGAACCTTTGCAATGATATTGTTTTTAGCAATGGGTTGGGCTGTTCAGGCAGAGCCCTTGTCAGTATTGTCCCTTTGCTATGAACAGCCTGCCGTTTATTTTGAGGAAAGTCTGGTGATCGGCAACGGCAATCTGGGTGCCATTATTTATGGCGGATGTGAAGAGGAACGTATCTCCCTCAATGACATTACGCTGTGGTCCGGTGAGCCTGATACAGCCGTTTATACCCCCGAGGCGCATACATATATCCGGGAAATCCGAGAACTGCTTTTTGCTGAGAAATACAAGGAGGCCAATGCTTTGGACAAAAAGGTGCAGGGCCATTATTCCCAAAACTACCAACCCCTGGGGACGCTTTCAATGAGAAATCTCGACTGGGAAGAAGTCAGAGACTATCGGCGTTCGTTGAATTTGGAAACAGCTATGGTCCGCATCGATTATCAGACAAATAACGGCAGGGCATGTAGAGAGGCCTTTGCCTCGGCTCCTGATTCTGTGATTGTATATCGCTGGTCGGCAAGCGGCCCTGAACTCATTAACCGCTCCATAAGGTTCCACTCTATGCTGGAGACCCAGACCCAGGCTTCCGTCCTGGATGACAGTACGGGTAAGCGGTCGTCTTTCTTCAGGGTATTGCGTCATGACAGGGGACCGGCGGGGCATCAGGGAGAACTCTGTATCGATGGCTACTGCAGTTACACCTCCATGCCGTCCTATATCACCAAGGACAGAGATGGGCGGAGCTCAGACCCCGGCCGGGGCATTCATTTCCGCACATTGATTCGTGTCGTTACCGACGGTATGGTCGAGGCTCCCTATGCGGATGAATTGCGGGTGGCGCAAGCCCATGAGCTGACTTTGTATATTACCAATGTGACATCATTCAATGGAGCCCACAAAAATCCGGTGACAGAAGGAAGGGAATACCGGCAGCGTGCCGTCAATCGCGTGGATTCGGCGGTCACCAAAGGCTATGATTGCCTGAAACAGCGTCACCTGGAGGATTATCAGAGTCTGTTCTCTCGCGTCACACTGGATTTGGGAACGACTGCTGATGAACTGGCTTCCTTACCTACCGACCAGCAGTTAAAACTCTACTCACTGTCAGGAGCAGCTCCCAATCCTAATCTGGAGGAGCTCTATTTCCAATACGGACGGTACCTCCTTATTGCTTCATCGCGTACACCCAATGTGCCAGCCAATCTTCAAGGACTTTGGAACGAATACATCACGCCGCCCTGGTCCTCCAACTACACTTCGAATATCAACGTTGAGGAAAATTACTGGCCTGCGCTGACGGGCAACCTGGCCGAAATGGACGAACCGCTGATGGGCTTTATTACCGAACTGCCTGCCACAGGTGAGGCGTCTGCCAAGGCATACTATGGAGTGCAGGAAGGATGGAATCTGGGACAGAATACCGATATTTGGGCGATGACCTGCCCTGTCGGACAGCAAAAGGGCGATCCCTCTTGGGCTTGCTGGACGATGGGTGGAGCTTGGCTTTCTACACATCTTTGGGAACACTATGCCTTCACGATGGATGTGCCGTTTCTGAAACGTGTTTTCCCAATACTGAAAGGGGCCGCTGATTTCTGCATGGGATGGCTTGTCGAGAAAGATGGATATCTGCTGACGGCTCCAGGGACGTCTCCCGAGAACAAATATAAACTTGCCGATGGGTATGTGGGCTCTGTGCTCTATGGAGCTACAGCTGATATCTCCATTATCCGTGAGTGTCTGACAGATGCATTGCTCGCAGCTCAGGTGCTGGGTTATGATTCCGGCTATCAGACCAGACTTCAGAAGACTATAGACCGGCTGTTGCCCTATAGAATCGGTAAGAAAGGCAATTTGCAGGAATGGTATCATGATTGGGAGGACCAGGATCCTCAGCATCGTCATCAAAGTCATCTCTTTGGCCTTTTCCCAGGACACCAGATATCGCTTGATAAAACACCGGAACTGGCAAAGGCCTGCGCTAAAACACTCGAAATCAAGGGTGACAACACTACCGGCTGGTCAACCGGCTGGAGAGTGAACCTTTTTGCCCGGCTTCATGATGGAGAATCTGCTTATCGGATCTATCGGCGTCTGCTCAGTTATGTCTCCCCCGACGAATACAAAGGTCCCGACCGGATTCATCGCGGAGGTACCTATCCGAATCTCTTTGATGCGCATCCTCCGTTCCAGATCGACGGCAATTTCGGAGGCACGGCCGGTGTGATTGAGATGCTCGTCCAGTCTTCGCTTGAAGAAGGCGTGGTTTTGCTGCCGGCATTGCCAGATGCCTGGAAGGCTGCCGGATCACTCAATGGTGTGCGTGTGCGCGGAGGTTTTGAGATCTCATTCTCATGGAAGGATGGACAGATTAAGTCTCTGACTGTAAAGTCACTCCGTGCCGGCAAGGGTAAACTTCGGCTGCGACAGGGTAGTAATAAGTGGTCTGTCAGTCTCAACCCCGGAGCTGAACGAAAACTCCTGTAGGTGCCATTTTTTTTCTTCATTGGCAGATGCGTTTTCTTTCGTCTTTTCTCTATGTCCTTTTTGGTGTAGTATTTTCCACATGGCTTCTTAACTTTCTGTTTGAGGCAGATTTGTCGTGGGTAATACTTCTTGTTCCGATGTTGCTGCTGGTACTGTTCATTACTGCCATTGGAATTGCCCACTTATGGATGTTGGCATCGGAGAAAATGATGAAAAGTTCCGGCCAACTGCTCTCCACACGACAGATGTTGTGGATTTCTCTCCAGTGTTGGGCCGTATTGGTGATGGGCGTGGCTATTTTTGTAACTTTCCGGTGGATGTGGGCACTTCTCAGTGATTCCATCCGGGGCGTCGTGCCGTGGCTTGAAGTGTTCTTCTATATCAGCACTTCGTTACTCACTGTTGCCGCATTGTTGAGTATTCTGTTAGGTCAGAACCTGCATGAAATCCGATTGATCAATGCTCAAAACGAAAACCAATTGTTAAAAGCCCAGCTCAATCCTCATTTCCTCTATAACACATTAAATAATATAGATGCACTCATTTGGCTGGATCAGGATAATGCATCTCAGGCAATGGGAAATCTGTCGAACCTGATGCGATATTTCACCTATTCGGCCAAGCAAGAGAGAGTTACACTCGCCGAAGAGGAGACGCATCTGTCTCAACTGGTCGCTTTACAGCGGCTGAGAATGCAGCAGAAGGAAGCATTGATATGGAATCCGCAGATAGAAAACCCCAAAGCCGAGATTGCTCCGTTACTCATGATGCCGCTTGTGGAAAACTGTTTTAAACATTGCGGTAACCTGAATGAACCGGATGCCGTTCGGATTTCTGTGTCAGAAAAGGACCGTATTCTGTTTTTCCACTCGGACAATAACCTGCCAGCAGAAAAAAAACAGGCGACAGCAGGCAGACACGGATTGGGTCTGACCGCTTTGCGGCGCCGCCTTGCACTTCTCTATCCGGAACGGCATAGTTTGGAAACCCGCACTACAGAAAACGGACGTTATGAAGTGAATATGCGAATCAAATTATAGAAAGCAATAAACCGTCAAAAATACCTTTAAATCTTCAATGAAAGTGTAAAAATAATTATATTTAATGAGATTTTACGCATAGAATTTCGCTATTACGCAAAAAAATGCTATCTTTGCAGTCAAATTCGGCTTGCGTTGTCGGAAATAAATGAACAAGTAATTATTTTAAAGCTTAGTTATATGAAATTTTTCAAAGCTTTTGGGAGCTTGGTTTTAATTACTGCGCTTTTCTCTTCCTGCGGTAAGAAAGAAAAGCAGGAGGTAGCAGTTCCCATGGTTCGCCTGACTACTGTTGAGACGGTGAACAGTTTACCTACGACCAGTTATCCGGGCAAGATTTATTCTAGAGAAACCTCCAATGTGGCATTCCGTGTCAGCGGAACATTGGCGTCGGTTCCGGTAAAAGAAGGACAGCATGTCAAACGCGGACAGGTACTGGCCCGTATGGACGACCGAGATTATCGCGTACAGCTTCAGGCTACAGAGGCAGAATATGCCCAAATCAAAGCACAGGCCGAACGTGTTATAGCATTGTATGAAGATGAAGGGACGTCACAGAACAACTATGACAAAGCCCGTTACGGATTGGAGCAGATTACACAGAAACTGCAGCATCATCGCGACCAGTTGAACGACTGTGTAGTGACGGCTCCTTTCGATGGTTACGTGGCAAAAGTATTCCATGACAGTCATGAGACCGTAGCTGCAGGAATGCCGGTTGTGTCGGTTTTTGCGTTGGATGATGAAGAAATCATTATTCATGTACCCATTTCAGAATATCTTAAACGGCATCATTTCGAAAAATTCAAAGCAACATTCAGTGCGTTGGAAAATCGTACCTACGACTTGCATCTCATCAATATATCGCACAGTGCCAATATCAACCAGCTCTATGAGGTGCATTTGGGTATTGACAGAGACGACCATGAGATAACTCCCGGTATGACGACAATGGTTACTATTTTCTATAAAAACGATGGGGCGCAGGAACTGCAACTGCCGGCAACTTCCATCATTCACGATCAGCAGGGGCCTGCCGTCTTTGTCTATCGGGATGGACATGTATGGCGTACACCTGTTGAGATGACATTTATCCATAACTCAGGAATGGCAGAGATCAAGGGAGATATCCAATCCGGTGATCAGGTTGTTGTCTCCGGAGCGTCCCGTCTCACCAACGGACAGGAGGTGAGACCTTTCCCCGAACCGTCTGAAACCAATGCAGGAGGCTTGTTATGAAATTCGATTTTGGTAAGTGGGCCTTCGACAATAACCGACTCGTTTCTTTCCTCGTGGCGGTGCTTTTGTTGGGTGGCGCCTATTCTTATTATATAATGCCCAAACTCGAGGATCCTGAGATCAAGGTTCGTCAGGCTTTGGTTGTGGGCGTTTATCCGGGAGCTTCTGCCCATCAGGTTGAACTCGAAATGGTGGATCCGCTGGAAAAGAGCATCCGGCAGATGAAAGATATCCATCATGTGGAGTCATACTGTTTCGCGGATATGGCGATTCTTACTGTCGAACTCGAAAGTACTGTCAAGGGAGCCGCATTGGAACAGACTTGGGACATCCTGCGCCGCAAGGTGAATTCGGCGGATGTGCCCAATGGTGTTCGTTTGGCCGTGAAGGATGATTTCGGTGATGTATTCGGAATGTTTTATGCCCTTACCGGTGATGGACTTTCCGATCGGGATCTTTCGGATTATGCAGAACTTCTGAAGCGGGAATTGTCAACCATCGACGGCGTTTCCCGTATTGATATCTACGGAAAACGTACCGAGTGTATTAACGTCTCCATTCATCAGGATCGCCTGGCCGCTCTTGGTGTTACGCCGATGGAAGTGCTCTCTACACTCAACGGACAGAACTCCACCGCTTATTCCGGATACCTGAGGGCAGGAGATCTTCGAGTGCGTGTCACAGTAAACGACAAATACCGTACAGCCGAAGATATTGCAAATCTGCTTATTGCAGGCCACGAAGGTGATCAGATTCGCTTGCGCGACATTGCTCAAGTGGAGATGGATTATGCAGACCCTGTCAGAAACTCTATGTCATATGACGGAAAGCGGGCCTTGGGAATCTCGATTTCGGCAACATCAGGCACGGATATCACGAAAATCGGCAAAGAGGTGGAAACGTTGATGGAATACTACAGACAGAATAAATTACCTGTCGGCGTGGAGTTCCATCAGGTGTTCTTCCAGCCTGATCGTGTGAAAGATGCTCTGGGGACTTTCATGTTGAATCTCTTGGAGTCGGTAATTCTGGTTGTTGTGGTTCTCATCTTCACAATGGGTCTGAAATCCGGCTTAATCATCGGAGCTTCACTGGTAGTTATCGTAGCAGGGTCAATCCTTGTTCTGAATTCTCAAGACGGAACATTACAGCGTGTGTCTTTGGGCTCATTCATCTTGGCGATGGGTATGCTTGTCGATAATGCCATCGTGATAGTGGATGGCATATTGGTGGCCCGTAACCAGGGGAAACCCCGATTGGAAGCCCTGACTTCCATCGGCAGACAGACAGCAATGCCCCTGTTGGGGGCTACCCTTATAGCTATTTTGGCATTCCTGCCTATTTTCCTTTCGCCCGACACAACCGGAACCTACGTGAGGGACCTGTTCATTGTAATTGCAATCTCTTTGCTGCTGTCGTGGATTCTGGCATTGGTACATGTGCCCCTTATGGCCGGTCGCTCATTCTATCGCAAGAAACATAACTGGCAGGAGCTCTTGGCACGCGAATATCGTCTGCGTCGGATTCGTAAAATGCGTCGAACGCATACTTTGCCCGACGTCATCATGGAGGAAAGCATTGATAAAGAACGGCCCCGAGACAGCCATGCCGGACAGCAGGAATCCGGCGATGAGGTGGACGAAACACAGCAGACTATTGCTTTTGAGGCGTTTGAGAAGACGGAGATTAAATCAAAATCCGCTCCGGAACCTTATGGCGGAAAATTCTATACCTGGCTGAGGAATGTGCTCGACTTTTCGATTCACTATCGCTGGGTTACCGTATCGCTTCTGCTGGCAGCCCTTGCCATCTCGGCCTATTGTTACCGTTTCCTTCCTCAGGGGTTCTTCCCCGACATGACCTATGACCAGCTCTATCTGGAATATAAGTTGCCGGAAGGAGCTAATTGGACTCGTGTTTCCAGAGATTTGGATTCGATACAGGCATATCTCCGCAAACGTCCGGAAATCCGGCATATAACGGCTTCAACTGGCGGAACCCCGTCACGATATAACCTGGTGCGCTCCATAGCTTCGCCTTCATTGTCTTATGGCGAATTGATTGTCGATTTCGTGTCGTCAGACGCCCTTGTCGAAAACATGGAAGAAATCCAGTCCGAACTGACGGATATGTTCCCCGATGCATATGTCAAGCTGAAGCGTTACAATTTGATGTATAAGAAGTATCCCATCGAGGTTAAGTTCCAGGGACCGGATCCTGCCGTTTTGCACGCATTGAGCGATTCTTGCCGTGCTATCATGCTCCGCACGGGTGCTGTTCGTCTTCTTACCACGGACTGGGGACCTCAGCAGCCGGTTCTTGTGGTTGATTATAACCAGCAGAATGCTCGTGAGGTAGGACTTTCGCGCAAGGAGGTTACGACTTCCCTGCTGGCGGCTACCGACGGCATTCCGGCCAGCTCGTTCTATGAGGGCATTCATAACGTCCCGATTTATATTAAATGTGTGGATGACAACGGTCAGCCCCTTGAACGTCTGGAGGATGCCACAGTCTTCGGTGTCTTGCCTAATGTGATGGGTGTGATCAATGAGGAGACACTCATGGGCTACATGTCCGGCGCTATTTCCAAAGAGACCATTCTCGAGGAAGTGATGCGTTCTATTCCTTTGCGCCAGGTCGCCAATGATATACATATTGAATGGGAAGACCCCCTGGTCATTCGCTATAATGGAGAAAGAGCCCAGAGAGTACAGTGTTCTCCAGTAGCCGATATGGGAACAGAAGAGGCTCGCCGGGTGGTAGAGAAGGCGCTGGCTGAACAATTGGATTTGCCCTTCGACTATACGATGTCCTGGGGTGGTGAGGCAGAGGCTTCGACTCAGTCTATGAAGTATCTTTTCAAGAACTTCCCGTTAGCTATCATTCTCATTATAGCAATTCTCATCCTTCTTTTCAAGGATTACAAAACCCCGGTCATACTCTTCTGCTGTATTCCGATGATTCTTATCGGTGTGATTCCGTCGGTACTCTTCTCCGGCAAGACTTTCGGTTTTGTGGCCATTGTCGGTGTTCTCGGCCTGATTGGCATGATGCTCAAAAACGGGATTGTGCTGATGGATGAGATCCGGCTTCAGATTTCTACGGGAAAGAACCCTTATGACTGTCTGATTGATGCATCTCTGTCCCGCTTGCGGCCTGTAATGATGGCCGCACTGACCACCATTCTCGGTATGATTCCGTTGGTGCCGGATGCTTTCTTCGGCTCAATGGCTGTCACAATCATGGGCGGACTCTTTGTGGGCACAATCATTACATTGGTTATCATTCCCGTGCTCTATGCTATATTCTTTAATGTGAAAAAGAAATGATACGACATTATAACGTCCATATCTCAAAACTTTGGGCAATGGTCCTGGCTTTTTTTCTTTCGTTAACAGCCAGCGCCACAGCACAGCCTCTGTCGCTGGACTCTGCCCGTACCATGGCTTTGGAGTATAATAAATCGTTGGCTGCCGCCCGCCTGCAGACTCGGCAGTATGAACACACGATGAAGTCCCTGAGAGCAAATTTTTTTCCGAACTTCAAAATTCAGGCCAATGACATTTGGTCAACGGCTGATGGCGTACTCTCTATCGCAGGTGGTTATTTGCCTACGTTCAGTTATAGCGCAACAACAGGAACGATGGTTCCGAATGTGCTCACTGATGCAACGGGCAATCCTGTCATGAATGGGGCCAATCCCGTCTTCAAAGAATATGCTTATTTCCCCGGTGCAGACATCAAATGGGAGATGGGTAATGTGATTCAGGTCGGTGTAACCGTTGAACAGCCTATTTATATGGGCGGTAAAGTTACAGCCGGCTACAAGATGGGAAAACTGGGCTATCAGATGTCCCGCCTTAACGAGAATCTCTCTGCCGCCCAGACGCTGGTGGACGTAACCGAAGCATACACGCTTCTGGTTCAGGCTCAGGAGATGAACAAGGTGGCCGTAGAATATGATACCCTGCTGTCAAAATTGCTGCGCGATGTGGAATCGGCCAAACGCCACGGAATGGTTTCCCAGAATGAGGTCCTCAAAGTCCGGGTTAAAAAGAATGAGGCAGAATTGCAAGTCCGCCGCGCTTGTAACGGTGTCAAATTGGCGCAGATGAATCTTGCTCAGAAACTGGGCTTGCCTATTACAGAAACGATTGAGGCTGATCCCAAGACGCTCACTCTCCACGAGGATGTGTCGATGGGCGATATAACAAGCCGACCGGAATATCAGATATTGGACTATCAGACCCAATTGGCAAATCAGAAAGTAAAACTTGCCCGAGCAGATTTTCTGCCTCAGGTGGGAGTGGCTGCCGGTTACAATTATGTGAACGGAGTTAAGGTCAATAATGATAAATTCATCGATGGAGCTGATTTTGGAGTGCTGGTTAATGTCAAGGTTCCGTTATTCCATTTCGGAGAAGGTTATCACAAGGTGAAGGCTGCAAAACTCGAGGCAGAGAGAACCCAACTTTCCCAACAGGACCTCAATGAACAGATGAATTTGGAACTGCGGCAGGCGTGGAATAACCTCGATGAGGCTCGCCTTGAAGCGAAGATGACAGAAACCTCTCTCCAGCAGGCCGCCGAGAACCTCCGTTACTCGCGGCGTGCTTATGATGTGGGACTCGAATCTCTTTCAGATTTGCTTGAGGCCCAGACCCTTTGGCAACAGGCCTATGCACGCAATGTGCAGGCGCGTTGCAACTGGTCGCTCCAAAGCATTCGTTACGACAAGGCCGCCGGCAGGTTATAGGCCATCCCTCCATCAAGCCCATAAGGGGCCCATTAAGCCCATAAACCCCATTATTATAAATAATAAACAATCATTATGAATTTCAAGAGTTTTATTAACTGTTGTGTCCTTGCCTTGGGCATCTTTTGCGGTGCTGTGGCTATCTATAAGGGCATTCATGAAGTCGCCGTCAAGGATCGGTATGTCTCCGTCAAAGGACTTTCCGAACGCGAGGTGAAGGCCGACCGCGTCACCTGGCCCCTTACATTCAGTATAGTAAGCAACGATGTCTCTTCCGTTTGGGGCGACCTTGACAGGAAGCAGGCTTCTGTATTGGCTTTCCTGAAGAAAAACGGTATTCCCGAGAACGAAATCTATGTTGCCGCCCCTCGTCTTGAGGATCGGCAGGCTGAGTCTTGGAACAGCAATGCAGCTTTCCGTTATCAGGTGTCTGTGACGATAACCGTGGTGACAGCTAATGTCGATAAGGTTTTGGAATTGCGGACCAGACAGGGCGAACTGATGCGTGAGGGCATCAATATGAGCAATAACGACTGGAGTGTCAATTTCGAATTCACCGGGCTCAACGAACTTAAGCCCTCTATGGTGGAGGAGGCAACCCGCAATGCCCGTGCCGTGGCTCAGAAGTTCGCAGCGGATGCACAGTGCGAACTGGGCTCTATCCGTCAGGCTTCTCAGGGACAGTTCTCTATTGAACCCCTCAACGACAATACGCCATATATTAAAAAGGTGCGCGTAGTAACTACGGTCGACTATTTCCTGGAATAACCCCCTACTACCTACCGTTATGGCAGATAGACTCAAATGGTTCATCGCTGAATGCAAGCCTACGCGTGAACGTACCATCCGCAACGATTTGCAGAAGGCGGGTTATGAGGTTTTCGTAGCCTCCCAGAAGGAGACAAAAATATACAAAAGCCGAAACAAACGCGAGATCGAACATGTTTTGATCGGCGGTCGTATTTTCGTTCATATAGAGGAGAATAGACTGATGGAAATCCTCTTGAACTTCTCTTCAGTCTGGCGTTTCCAGAAGAACAGGGCAGCAAGCCCTGATTCGAATGGTATCCTGCCTTATGCCTTTGTGCCGGAGGATCAGATGCAACAGTTGCAGTATGTCCTGGGACAGGCCGACAATCCGGTTGTCATTTCAGCCGATGATTTTGTGCCCCAACAGGAAGTACGTGTAATGCGAGGTCCTTTGGAAGGTCTCAGGGGATGGTTCCTCAAAAAAGGGCGCAGCTGCTATATTAAACTGCGCATCGAGATGGGACAAACCCAATATTACGAAACCGAAGTCCAGGCGGAGGACGTACAACCCGTATGACAACCGGAATAAACGAATCACCTGCAAAACCCCGTGTTTAGCATGCTGATTAATTATTAAGGGATGTTCTATAAATTATGTCGAGATGATTTAAAAGGGTCATCTGTGTATAAGTTAATTAAAACAGAATTTATAGAACATCCCATAAGTCCATTCGGACGTTCGGAGTGCTTCAAGCCATATGTTCCTGTGAGCGAGTTCCCAAGCCCATTCACTTGAATACCCTCCACCTTCCTGCGTCAGGTTATACCATCGTCAGCCAAAAACTCCGGTTTGCTTTCATGAAAATCATTTTATTTGACCATTTAACTATTTCATCATTTCCTATTGGAGCCTCTCCCCAACCCTCTCCTGAAGGGAAGGGAGACGTGAGTCGCGGGGGTAATTGGCCACAGCGAAACTTGGCACATGGTCCAAGAGAGACGCAGGACT